>ERZ1740067.353-NODE-353-length-37766-cov-5.647132_pt1 | contig 37766 bp, 36 predicted proteins | sample MGYA00581736_ERZ1740067 | MGnify/ENA primary metagenome ERZ1740067 (study PRJEB43018, sample SAMN04849236) | marine metagenome | isolation source: floating plastic debris | place: Pacific Ocean | collected 2008-08-27 | study: EMG produced TPA metagenomics assembly... | reverse complement strand
ATTAGACCATATGAACAAAACACCAACTACTTGTTTATGAGATAAATACTTTGAACTTTTCAATTGAGGGAACTAGTAAATTATATTAAAAGGCACATTCCGTTTTTCAAATGTATGCCGTATAAACCTTTGAAATCCTTATTCAAATGGATGTAACATATAATTGCCAAAAAAATTTAAAAAGAACATTTCGTTTTGCTAATTATATTCTATTTCATCTACAATATTCAAACAAGAATTAACTAAATTATTCTTAGAAAATCTTCATATGAAAGAAAATTTGGAAAAGCTTGTGCCGCATATCATGGAAGACTTGGTAGTTATGTCAGAACCTAATGATTCCATTAATCTTTATTCCGGCGTATTTGTTCTAAAAAATGCTGAGATTAATGTTGCTTTAAAAGGTGTCATAAAATATTCTTGGCTACCATCTCCAAATATTCGTTTCACTGGTAGCGGTGCGGTAGAGGGAAATCGTTATTTCTCATACTTTGACGGTTCACTTGAGACAGAGATAATAATTGAAGATTATGTTTGGGGTCCTGTGATTATAACCAACCTAGTCAGAACAGCTACTGGAGATAAAGGTATTGTGAAAGGTATTTTTGCAAATTCACTTGTTCTAGGTTCAAATAAAAATCTGCTTAACAGACTCCGATTTTCTCTTGCAAATATGAAAGAATTTGGAAATACTCTGGCAAGAGCTCCTGGCAGGAAAAAAGAGTTTGGGAGAGCTTCTGGCAAGAAAGCGGAAATAACCGGGTGGTTTCGAACAAAAATTGAAAATGATACGCTTTCAATTAAAATTGATCAAAGAGAAACTTTTAAGGATCACCTGGAAAGATTAAAGAATAACGGAGGATTTCATATTCTATACAATGGGGAAATTCAATTCAAAAAACCAGTTGAGTATGAAATAGCCACTGATTATTCATGGGGATTAGGGCTATTTCTTTCTTTCCTTAATGGTAGAAGGGTGCACCCGATATTTGTTGAAGGTTTTAAAAATCTAAAGAAGAAAATTAGTGAATTTCCACTAGCCATTAACGAACCTTATCAATCGGTCATTTCATGGTCCCTTCCAGTCATGTCATTTGATGCTACAAATAATTTATGGTCCAATTTTTTTAAGATTTGGACTAATAAAGAATCAAAAGAATTTTTAGTCTTTTCAATAAAATGGTATTGCGAAGCCAATGCCCCGGAATTATCTTCAGACACCAGATTGATTATGGCTCAAACCACTTTAGAATTGATTTTTAATTGGTGGTTGGTCGAGAAAAACAAGTTAATACAAGGCAAGGATTCGAGAAATCTAATGGCATCAAATAAAATTAGGTTACTACTATCCTCTTGTTCAATAATGTCAAAAATCCCTGTGTACTTTCCTGAATTAATTAATACCGTTCACGGGTTACAAAGCAATGATGGTCCAGAAGCCATAGTAACTGTAAGAAATGCCTTAGTACATTCTAGGCAAGCAAATAGAGAAAAAATCAATAAAATTGGAAATACAGCCAGATTTCAGGCCCTTAGACTTGCTCTGTATTATATAGAAATCTGTATGATGAGAATTTTGCAATTCAATGGGAATTTTGTTAATCGGTGCGACCATAAAGTATATCCCACTCCCTGGAGCACTTAATTTTAGAGTATTCAACTAGCCTAATACTATAATCAGATGTTATGAAACATATTAAAAAGACTAGTCTGTTGAGCAAAAAAACTGAGTTTACAGATGTAATATTTGATTATCCAATTTTCGAGTCTAATATAGATTTAAGCGATAGGGCCGTTAGTTTTCAAAATTGCACATTTTCAAAAGAAGCACTGTTTAAAGAATTACAACTAGCATGGGTTTCTTTCGTTGACTGCAAATTCTTCAACGACCTAAAAATTGAGTCATGCCAATTTGAAAGACTAACATTAGGCGATTGCCGATTAGAGGGAGATTTAAATCTTCAGAACAACAAAATAACGGAAAGACTGAACATTGAGGAATGTAAGACTCCCAAGGATATAATAATCTCTGGGGACTACAAAAATTTACTCATCTGGTCGCTAGAAGCAAGGTCCCTAGAAATAATAGATGTAAATACTGAAACAAATTTTCTAGATTCAAGTATTGAGTTTTTGGGCAATTGTAGTATTAATAGAGTATCTCTAGAGTCCTACACAACCGAGTCTAATATATTTTTCAAGCAAGAAGGTGTGTTTGACACAATAATTTTGGAAGGTCTTTTTTTAGGTCAGATTCTATTTTCAGGAAGAATAAAATGCAAATATTTGATATTCGAATCTTCTTCATTTGAAAATCGAATTGAAATAAGTGAAGGCAAATTTGAAAGTGTTTTTTTCTATAGAAGCGATTTCAAAGGTATTGTATGGCTTAATGGCTATAGCGCAATGGACCAAACCTTCAACGATATCTTAATAGACAGTTTGACGTTTCATTCAAATACTTTTGAACGCAACATTACTATTGATTCTCCAAGACTAAAATTTTTAGATATATCTAATAATAATTTTAAAAAAGTATTTCAATCAAGCTTTCAAGTTCCCTCAAGTCACACTGAAAGTGATATTCACATCACCATAAATGGGACCAATCAAGGAAATATACTTTTGCAAGAAATGCAAACGAACCTCTCTCTAAGTGGTATTAATCTTGGAAATATCAACTGTAGGGACGTTCTTTTTTCTGATCTTCATATCGGTGACTTCCAAAATTTAGGTAATGTTTCGTTCTTTAATATTGTAGAAGGAAATTTATTTACTATTGAAAATTCCAGTGTTGGCAGGATGGAGTTCTTAAACACAGATATAAATGTATTCAAAGAAATAGTTATTGCGGATAGCAATGTAGAAAATACAACCTTCAGCAGTTATCCCAAGAAAATTAGGTCGTTTAGCAGTAACCCAAAAGTTGGATACGGAATAAGAATCAAGGATAGAAATTCAGAAAATCTGGGACACGTTTATAATCAACTTAAACAAGTAGCAAGAAAAAAAGGAGATATTGATACAGCCAATAAATATCAATCATTAGAATACAAGCAGTTGATGGCCAATAAGAAGCTAGGTTTTGATAAAATACTATTGTTTCTCAATTGGATATCCAATAGGCATGGAAGTAGTTGGATTAGAGGAGTAGTGTTTACGTTGTCGGTTTCTATACTCTTGTTTTCTATTTATTTATCCATCTTTAAAACAGATTTTCTAAGTTTTGGAAATTTTGGGGATTATATTTTGTTTCTAACGTCATTCCCAAAGATGTACTTGGAAAAGTACGTCGAATCCAATGATTTGTGGTATGTAAGTCTGGTGATTTGGACGTCTAGAGTGTTTGTAAGTTATGGCATTTATCAAACGGTTGCTGCATTCAGAAAATATGGTAAAAATTAAGAACACATAAGGTCATATTTCGGATAGCTCCCTTATTTTTTCCAACCAACCTCTGATTTCATTATAACCGTTGCGTTGTCGTAGTCTTGACACTGTCATCCTTTCTACTGCAATCCCGTTCAAATTTGTCTTAGCCCTTGAAATCTTACTCTTTTGTTTTTTATTATTTTTTATTGGGTCAGGATTAATATTATCCCAATCTCCATTAGACGTTTCGTGAACTGCCTTCGCCACAATCAATGGAATATCGTCGTTGTCAGAAACACTTGAAATGGATAATGTGATACCAAGACTAGCATAACAGTCGCAAATCGCTTCATGATGAAGGTAATTTTCCATCTCCGATTTTATCGTTGTATATCCCATTTTTCTATGATTTCCTTCTGAATTCAAAGAAGCAACTAAACTGACATACTCTGGTTTGTCTGAATCGTAAATATGTACTTGAGATTGTGTTAACCCGTCTAAATATTTCTTCTCAATATAATATTTGAGTTGAGAGCCACCGGTTGGTATAAATGTTACTGCTTCGTTGTTTTCAAGATTTATTACTGTATTATCATCACCGTGCAGTATTTTACTATAATTGATTAATCCATTAACATCGTTTTCACCTTCTACAAATACCAATACTTTAACTTTGTTCTTTGGATCCGGTAGTGCACCTAAAGTTTCAATGATTCTATCAATAATATCTTCATTGTCGCTTCCATCCGAATTAGTTCCATTTTCAACCTTAACATTACCACTATCGGCAAACACATACTTTAAAGAATGTTTAGGTATTTCCTTAGCAAGGTTCGAATTATGTGTCGTAAATAGTACCTGAGCACTGCTAGTTTCTGATAATTCTTTTAAAGCATTAACAATCATTAACTGAAAATCAGGATGCTGAGATGTTTCGGGCTCTTCAAGGGCATAAATTATGTTAGGTGCATTTGTTGTCCGCCTATTTTCTACTTGTGCCCGGAAAAAGCTTAAAAGTACCAAACGCCTCATTCCACTGCCTCTTTTGTTCAAAGGAACACCTCTATCGTCTTCTAAAGACAATTTAAATAGTGTGATCCATGATGGTTCCTTCGGAAAGTTAGACCTTAAGGTTTCTGCAAGTTTAGAATCAAGTTCATTTAATTTTTCAATGGTTTTATCGGCCATTTCAGTTGAAGCTATCTGAACCTCTTCCTTTAATTTTTCCAGTAAAGGAGTTATGGAGTCTTTCTTCAAGACTTCTTTCACTATTTCCTTCATTGGGTCCTGTATGTTAGAATCCTGGTCACTGAGAGTCTTGTCGACGAAGAACAAGGAAAAAAGAGGCAAATACTTCTTTAAACCAGACCAAATTTTTTTCCTATTATCCTCATTATCCAATCTACCTTCAATTTGAATCTCCTTTTCGACCGTATGAAAATCTTGATCTGGATAATAGTGGTTGCGAATTGCGCTTCTTACATCTTTACTCCTTCTCATGTCATATCCCTCAGTATCTAAATGAAGCTCCGCAAATTGTAATCTTAAAGTGCTTAATTTTTTGGAAAGTAAATCCCCTAAATCAGGATTTTCAGGATATTCACAGACAAGAACACTTTTTTCCGAAACACTTCCGGTTCGACTAACTGGGAACATTTTCTTGATTTCTAGATTACCATTTTTATTTAGTAGAAATTCTTCATTTAAAGATGTTTCAACGGAATCATCTAAAATTAGTCTCTCAGGTAATTCACTAAAAATACAGGTTATCTCTATCTGAGAATTATCATTAATAATAGACAAATCATTTTTATCAGGTTTACTATTAAAAAATATATCTAGAGCTTCAAGAATAGAAGATTTTCCAACATCGTTTCGACCAATTATTACATTAAGGTCTGAAATCTCAATTGCCGTTTCTTTTGTATAACTACGGAAATTTTTTAGTCTTAATTCTTTTAATTTCATGTTTACGCTCGGCCTAAAACATTTTTAAAAGAACAGTTATTCCTTTGAACTTGATGTGGTTTCCGACGGTTTATCACTTTCCTTGTTACTATCATCATAATGACCATACAATGGTGCTTTTTTACAAGGTCGCTTCCACTCCACTGGCTGTCTTGAAAGCTCAGAGATTATTCCGTTAATAACCTCAATACCGCCTTTGAAAGGTTTATAGATTCCAACAACCCTAGGACTAATTATTACTGCATCGTTCCCATCATAAATCTGACCTTTAATACTTCCAATCGCAACCAAAGCGTTTTGGATAGTCGTTTCATTAATCTCACTAGGCAATGGTAATGCTGCGGATATACTCTTGCCGGTTATCCCCAAAGACTGAACTGTTAAGCTACCTTTTAATCTGCCTGCCGCAACCTCCGCAGCAATTGCACTCAAACCTGAAAGGTTGGCATTTGCCTCTAATGACGTTACCTCTGCAGTTAATCGTAGCCCTACTCCAACGTAAACAGGCACTGAAACAAATCCTTCATCATATCCACCATCTCCTAAGTTTTTTGAAATAATGGGTTTAATCCTAAATGTATACCTCTCTTTATCGGAGTCGTTAGTGGATGGTACTACATCTCTTCTTAAATAGAAGTCTCTGTGAGTAACATCAACATTTACATAATCAAGAACGACTCTGTAGTTTTGGTATTTACTATCAGCTGTGAGATAGCTGCCAAAATTCACAGATCCGGACGCATCAATTTTTGCAACAGATAAACGGACAGTTTGGTCCGGTAAGGATTGTAAAATTGGCTGAAAAGGGATTTCCTCACATTTTTCACATTCTTCGATACAGTCACAACTTATCCCTTTACCATTTAAAACTGGCAAAGGGTCGAAGGGAATATAAGTATATGAAGAGCTATCTTCACCTAAGGTTTCAGGCAATTTTGATGTTTTTCCCGAAGCGCATCCAACAATTATGGCAACGCTTCCAAAAAGAGCGGTTAGTTTTCTCATTTCGAAAGGTGATTAAAATATTAGTAATTACAATGGGGGAAAAGCCCTTAAAGTTAAAAAGGATAGTTGTAATTCAACTATATGAAAACCTTAAAAAAACATCAGGAAAACCATACTTATGTATTTTTTAAAAATACTTTCTCCTTTAGAAAATGAAAATTTAGAGTTGCTTTTATTGAATTAGTACGGAATATATACGGAATAAGCTGAATAAAAAAGACTTAAATAACTACGTAAGAGCTATTTAAGCCTTTTATTGTGTGCGGGTGAAGGGAGTCGAACCCCCACGCCTCGCGGCACTAGATCCTAAGTCTTGATTATATTGCACCAAAGGAATACAAATTAATTCAATTTCAATGAGTTACGTTCCTTTCAATTTTATTTGAAGTTATTTAATATCAGTTGATTTCAGCATTTGTTGTACCTATGTTGTACCCAAAAAGTTGTTTTAAATACGTATCTTTAAAGTAACTTTTTGATAAAGTGTTGTGCCTGATTTGACTTTCGCAATTTAAACAGGTCTACTATGTCAACAAGTGCAAAAATCGTTCTTCGAAAGAAAAAGAACTCTAAAGGGTTGTATCCTCTGGCAATTCGTATCACAAAAAATCGCCGTTCTACCTTTAAACATATTGGTCACTATATTGACTTGAGTGATTGGGATGAAAAAAATCTCGAAGTTAAAAGGTCACATTCAAACGCAGAGAGTTTAAATAATCTACTCTCATCCAAACTATCCGAAGTAAGAAAAGGACTAATGAATCTGCAAAGTGAAAACACAGATTTATCAGCAAGTCAAATCAAAAGGAATATTTACAAACCGGCTTCAAACTTAACACTATTTGATTATGCCAAAGAGCATCTTGAAATTATTGAGGCTGAAAAGAAAATTAATCGACTTACAACAGATACTGCTCTTACCACTTACATATGGGCCTTTCATAAATCTAAAAATTTAAGGTTTCAAGATATTAATGGGCGTTGGCTCAAAAAATTCAAAACCTATCTTATGAGTAAAAGAAGGTTATCAGAAACATCGGCACTTAATGTTTTTGTCCTTATTCGTTTGTTATACAATCGAGCAGTCATAGACAAAGTAGTAAGTAAAGACCTATATCCTTTTGGCAAGGGCGGCTTTAAAATTAAATTTCCTGACACCCATAAAGTTGGTTTAAACAAAGAAGAAATTAAAACATTCGAGACTATTGACAATCTCACAGAAATAGAAAGACACTCACTAAATATCTGGCTATATAGTTTCTACTTTGCAGGGATGCGTATTTCTGATGTTCTCTTTACAAGATGGTCTATGATTTACGATAACAGACTACATTACAGAATGGGAAAGAATAGTAAAATTATTTCGCTCAAAATCCCGGTTAAAGCTTTAGAAATTCTCAAACGCTACGAAAAGAAAAAGAGAAGTAATGACGACTTTGTCTTTCCTGAAATGAAAAAGGCAGATTTAAGTAATCCTAAGGATATTTACAATAAAATTAAAGTAGCAACTAGCAAATTTAATACTAACTTGAAAGTTATTGCTAAAAAGAACGGAATACAGAAAAAAGTAACAATGCATATAGCACGTCACTCTTTTGGCAATATTGCTGGTGATGCTATCCATCCGTTAATGTTACAGAAACTTTATCGACACAGCGACCTGAAGACAACCATAAACTATCAAGCCAATTTTATACATAAAGAAGCTGATGATGCTCTTGATAGTGTTATTAATTTTTAATAAAAAATTCTAAATAATTGATTTATAGAATATAAACTTAAAAAATTGACCTTTTTCGCTATTTCGATTTTCACATCAGTATCTTTACTTCAAATTTTAATTAATAAAATATGAAATAAGGATAATGAAACAAATCAAAGTAAAAAAAGGAACTATCCTACAAACAGTGGGAGAAGTTGATACTAAAGTATATCACGTAAAGTCAGGTCTACTACGAAGCTACACTATCGATAATAAAGGCAAAGAACACATATTCCTATTTGCACCAGAAGGTTGGACAATAGCCGACTCAGCAACTTCTGAAGAAAAATCTGAGTTATTTATTGATGCTCTTGAAGACTCATTAGTAATCAAAGTCAAAAAGAATATAGATAAAGAAAAACAAAATATAAAACCTATTCTTAAAAGGGTCTTGGTTCTCCAAAAACGAATAATAATGCTTATGTCTTCATCGGCAATTGAACGTTACAATCATTTTGTCAAAACATACCCTGATATCATACAAAGAGTTCCTCAAAAAATGATTGCATCATATCTAGGGATTACTCCAGAAGCGCTCAGTAAAATAAAAAATAAGAAAATTAACAAGTCTTAATTTTAATTGTAATTTCTTAATCTAGGTTAATCTTTGTTCTAAGGAATTTTCTCATTTTACGCGAATGGGAAAAAAATTAAACTCATCAGTTAATTGGTGGCAAAAACCTAGAGAAAACAATGATTTTGAAGAACACAGACAAGTGTCTTTTCTAGAATTGTTTTATGACTTGGTATATGTTGCTTTAATAGCACAACTTTCGCACTCTTTGGCAGATGAGATGTCTTTTAAAGGCTTCATTAAATTTGCCTTTCTCTTTACAATGGTATGGTGGTATTGGCTTAATGGAACTTTATATCACGACTTACACGGCAATAACGATATTAGAACACGAGTTTTTACGTTTCTGCAAATGATTTGTGTTGTGGGAATGGCAATCTTTGCTAGCAAAGCCTTCCACTTTGGTGCGATAGGTTTTACACTTTCGGCAATACTTCTTTTAGTGATATTATTATTTCTATGGTGGAGAGTTGGTCATCATCAAAAGAAGTTTAAGACCTTATCAAATTTATATGCAAGCATACTTGTTGTAAACATAGGTCTTTTATCGAGTTCTCTTTTTATAGAAAATTCACTAAATAAGTGGTTATGGGTAGCTGCAACACTAATTTGTTTTTTATCCCCTGCTTTCCTATCCATATTTACATTCTTTCATAATATTAAAACAGAACAGACCACTCAAGTAAGTTCATCTCTCGTAGAACGCTTTGGACTTTTTAATATCATTGTTCTTGGCGAAATAATTACTGCCGTAGTTTCAGGCTCTAAATATGTTTCATTTAACTTTTACGTTGCAATTTTATGTCTTTTTGGTATTCTAATTGCTATTGGCATATGGTGGCTTTACTATGATTTTATCTCTCATAGAAGGCCAAAAAAAGGTAATATTAATCATACCCTTTGGCATTACCTTCACCTACCACTAACTATAGGAATAACGAGTATAGGCGCATCACTTCTTTATATTATAAAGCACTCTAGCGAATATCTAAATACTAGTGTACAATATTTGTTTTCATGTTCCATGGCTGTAATTGTTCTTTGTATAGCCATTTTACTTAGACTATTGGATACGCACTCGGAAACATCTAAATACTTGAACAGCAATACTAATGCATTACTAATAATTACCGTTATCTACCTTGGATTAGCATTTGTAAACATCGATATTATTTTACTTCTTGTCTTTAACGCTTTACTCCTTTTTACTCCGATTGTACACTCAATATTCAAAAGCCACTCAAAAAACGCTAAAACCAATTGAAATGAAAAAATTTGCATATTTAGTAATTGGGTTGGGCGGTTTATTGGCCTTATTGATTTTGGCCAAAAGTATTATCATACCATTTGTATATGGACTAGTACTTTGGTTTTTAGGGCGATACTTTAAAAATTTAGCCTATAAAATCCCATTCTTCAAGAAATATGTACCTAGTTGGTTGGTTAGTTCTGTGGTTTTTATTTTTACCGTTTTCACCATAAGTGTGCTTGTAGGGATAATAAATGCAAACGTTGAGACATTAATAGATTCCTACGAGAGTTATCAAAATAATATCAATAGTATTGTCACTAAAACAAATGAAACATTCAACGTTGATGTTTACCAAAATCTAACCAAGCGATTAGAAGATTTTGAATTTAGCTCTTTATTACAAACTATCGCCAATTCAATTTCAGGAATCTTTGGTGATATTGTTATGGTATTATTGTATGCTATATTTATCGTTTCTGAAGAAACCAGTTTCGGTAACAAGCTAAAAAAGCTATTTAGCAGCACCGAAGAACTCGAAAACGCAACAACTATACTCCAAAAAATCAATAAGAGTATTAGCGATTATATTGGTCTGAAAACTTTGGTTAGCCTTTTAACAGGCCTCATTGGTTATATTTTTTTAGCAATAATGGGTGTAGATGCACCATTCTTTTGGGCACTATTAATGTTCTTATTGAATTACATTCCCACTATCGGGTCTTTGATTGCAACTATTTTTCCAGCGCTTTTTAGTTTAATTCAGTTTGGAGAATTTACACCTTTCCTGATTATTCTAATAGGGTTAGGGATTCTTGAGTGGTTTATTGGCAACGTTCTAGAACCTAAAATAATGGGTGATTCGTTAAATATAAGCCCCTTAGTTACTATTATAGCGCTAGTAGTTTGGGGACAGATTTGGGGAATAACAGGAATGTTGCTGAGTGTCCCTATTACGGTTGTAATGATTATTATATGTGCACAATTTAAAAGCACGAAAGCATTTGCTATTTTACTTTCAAAGAATGGAGAAATTTAATTAGGTCATATCTCTTTCTTAATCTAGGTTAATGCACGCCTCCCCTGCGTTTGATATATTTCAGATTTTAACGCTAAAAATCTGTTTTCTAAATTATGAAAGTACAACTAATACTTCTCAGTACATTTTTACTCTTATCCGTAAGCTGTAAAGAAAAAACTAACAATGAACCTACTGTTGCCTTTAATGGAGAGAAATCTGCAACGGTCATAGATGATAATATTCTAATCGACGGGGCAAACGTTTTGGCTTTTGGTCCAGATAATATCTTATTTGTAGGTGATAGTAAAGGCGGTAAATTATATGCTATTGCAACTAAAGCTGATGAACTAAAAGATGCCGTTCCTTATAATATGGAAGGTTTTGATATTATGATGGCTGAAAAACTGAACATTGAATCTAGAGATGTCATCATCAATGATATGAAAATTCATCCTGTAAGTCAAGAAGCATATGTATCTATAAAATTAGGGCATCAACCAGATGCAAAATCAGTAATAGCAGTTGTTAATCCAGCTACTAAAGATGTTCAGTTCCTAGAAATTACTAATAACGACACCCAAAGTATATCAATAAATAACCCTGCCTCATCAGAGTTAATGTTTTGGAAAGAAACACCTGCAAGTAGTCTTAACATTACAGATATAGATTATAATGAAGGTTACGTTTATGTCGCTGGACTCACCAATAGTGAGTTCGCCTCCACACTTCGTAAAATTAAATATCCGTTTACAGATAGTCAAGAAATGGTGAATAGTGTAGAAATTTATCATGCAGTTCATACACAAAACGAAACTCGCGCACCCATACGCACTATGTTGTTCGACGAACTCGACGGAAAATCCACATTGCTGGCAAGTTATACCTGCACACCTTTGGTTACTATACCAACTGAAGATATCCAAAAAGATGCTGACGTGAAAGGAAAAACAATTGCCGAACTTGGTTATGGAAATACACCAATAGATATGCTAGTAGTAACCACACAGGGCTTTGATGGTTCAATGAGTAAGAGTTTGATAGTGACCAATAAGAATAGAGGTGGTACAATGATACCATTAAATTCTGTGATAGCTGGAGCGAAAGGAAACGGAATGGCTGGACAACGCGCCATGTTTGCTACAGGGTTGGATGGTATTCAAGAAATTCCAACAGCAAATGTGATGCAAGTAGATATTCAAAACCCACAAATGTTGGGAATGGTACGCCGTAATATCGAAACTGGTGATATTGATTTGGTTTCTGAATTAACAGGTACATTTTTAAGATTAAGTGATTTTATTTCGGAATATGACTTCCCAGATTACCAATATCCAGAGGCGCAAGCTGGCACAAAACAATACCACGATATGGTAAAACAAATGGAAGGTTATGCAGATTTAACATCTGAAAAAATGGGAAGATAAACCACTTGTTTTTAGTCTCGATTCAAGTGATGAAATACTTTTTTATACTCTTTTGGTTGATGGTGTTGACGGCTAGTAATATGCAGGTTGAAAAACCCTTTGTGCAAGCTGTCTATCCAACTTCTAGTGTTTTACCCGAAAACTTACTTCGTGTGTATATTCAGTTTTCAAAACCGATGAAAACCACAGGTAATATTGAAAAAATCAAGCTCATTGATGAACAGGGTGTCGAAGTGAAAAATGTATTCTTTAATAATGTACATGAACTTTGGAATAAGGAACAAACCCAACTCACACTAATTTTGGACCCAGCCCGCGTAAAAAAGGGCTTAGCAACAAATGAAGCTTTAGGACACGCTCTTAAACCAAACAGAAAATACATACTTATTATAGAGGATTTGGAAGATGTATATCATCAAAAAATGAGAACCTCTTATAAAAAGAATATAACCGTAGAAAATGCGGATACACAAATCCCCGAGCCTGAGAATTGGAAATTAAATATTCCTGAAGTAAAAAGTAAAAAGAGTTTTGTAGTACGTTTTCCCCAAATATTGGATTACAACTCATTAAGGCAACGACTCATTGTTACTGATATTAGAAATAATCCAATCGAAGGCGTGGTTTCTATTCAAAATCAAGAAACCCAATGGAGCTTTCAACCCAAAACGTATTGGGAGTCTGGAGACTATATTTTACATATAAATACGCGTTTAGAAGACCCCTCTGGTAATAATCTCAACGGACTATTCGACCATAAAATTGGAAGCTTAAAGTATAAAAAAGAAGGTGTCATTGAAAAAATCCCATTTACCATAAACCCATAAAATATGAGAACAAAGAACATTTTTCAGTTAGTAATAATAGTCCTGTCATTTTTGGTGGTTGTCGCTTGTAAGGAAAAACAAGTAAACGAAAACCAAACTGAAGTGACTACGGAAAATCCTCAGAAAGAAGCACAAAGTCTTCAATCGACTACCGAAACTTTTTTTCCTGGATTCAGAGATATAGATGTTACGATAGATGGCATTAATATTCATGCAGTAGTAGGTGGTTCTGGAGAACCTTTATTGCTACTGCACGGTGCGCCAGAATCTCATGTAATGTGGCGCGACTTAGGACCAAAACTTGCCGAAAAATACACCGTAATAATGCCAGATTTGCGTGGTTATGGTCGAAGCGACAAGCCACGAGAAGGAGACTATTCCAAGAGGCGAATGGCAAAAGACCAAATAGAACTAATGAATGAATTAGGGTATGATTCTTTCTTGGTCGCTTCCCACGATAGAGGCTCTCATGTTGCTAGAAGATTGGCTAAAGATTATCCAAAAGCTGTTAAGAAAATGGTCATTATGGACGTTGTTCCGGCAACCTATGTTTGGGAACATATAGATGGTAAAGTAGCTAATAGATTCTGGGCTTGGATATTTTGGACACAACCCTATCCTTTACCAGAAAACCTAATGGGTCCACAGGCTGGAGCATTTGCTAAATCAGCAGCTGGTGATGATGTGGAGGCTGGTGAAGACTATGCAGCTACCAATGGAACAGAAGACGCTTTCCATGCTATGTGCGAAGATTATAGAGCTGGCAAAGGTGTTGATATGGAGCATGATAAAGCAGATGCCAATGTAAAAATTGATGTACCCACTTTGGTAATTTGGGGAAAAAAATCAAACACTGGAAACTTTGATTATCCAACTATCTGGAAAAATGAAATCAATAACGTTTCCTTTTTAGAATTGGATGCTGGACATTTTATTGTTGAGGAAAAACCACAGGAAGTATTAGACGCAACGCTATCTTTTTTAACCAAGTAAACGAAGCATAAAACCAATAAAGAAAATGAAAAAAATACTAGCCTTTGGCGCAAGTAATAGCAGCACATCTATTAATAAGACATTAGCGACCTTTACCGCTAACCAACTTAAAGAGGCGACAATTACCGTTGCTGATTTAAACGATTATGCATCGCCATTATATTCTGTTGACCTAGAAAAACAAAGTGGTATCGATAAAAAAGCAATGGACTTTTATAAACTAATAAACGCAAACGATGCTATTGTAGTTTCCATTGCTGAGTACAATGGTCTGCATACCTCTGCCTTTAAAAACCTTTGGGATTGGCTATCCAGAATTCCTATGGATAAACCTATGAACATTTGGGGTGGAAAACCCATGTTTTTATTAGGAACAAGTCCAGGTAGAAGGTTAGAGAGTAATGCGTTTAAAGTATCCAAAGAGCTATTTCCTCATTTTGGGGCAAACATTGTTGCTGACTTTTATCTACCCTCTTTCAATCACTTTTTTAAAGATAGACAAATTGTTGAGCCAACACAAAAAGAGGAATTCAATATACAGCTACAAAAATTTCAAACACATTTAAGCGAATAATAGTCATGACAACCAAAAATATACTATTAACAGGCGGCCATTCGGGAATGGGATTGGAACTAACAAAAATGCTTATAGATGAAGGTCATAAAATTGGCTTAATCGTCAGGAATGAAAAAAGAAAAAATGACGCAATAGAAGAATTGAGTAATTCTTCAAAACAAATAGATTTCTTTTTTGCAGACTTAAGTAAAAGAGAAGACATACAACGAGTAGCTAAAGACATTAAAACTAGTTGGACAAAAATTGATATTATTTTTAACAATGCGGGTGTGCTTCTGGATAAGCTGTATTTTTCAGATTATGGTAACGAGTTACAACTTGAGATTAATGCTCTAAGTCCATACCTTTTAACAAAAGAACTACTTCCAATTTTAGAAAAGTCTCAAAATGCTTTAGTAGTCAACACGGCTACAAGCGGTTTACAGAACAAGAAAACAATCGATATCCCGAATTTCAAAAAGCCTAAAAAATTCACCAAACTAACGGGCTCATATTTAGATTCCAAATTTATGATGGTATTGTTAATGAACTATTTGGATAGTAAAAACAAAAACATTCGCGTAATAAGTGTTAATCCCGGAGCTATTAAAACAAAAATGACAGCAGGTGACGGAATGCCTTTTTGGTTAAAACCTATTAGAAACTTGCTCTTTAAATCCCCAAAAAAAGGCGCACAGAATTTGTACGACGCTGCTTTTAGTGAGAAACTTAATGGAAATGGAATTTATATAAGCGACGGTAAAGTGAAAGAAATGAAAGTTGCTTTGAATGATAGCGAGTATAATCAACTGCTAAAATAAAAACGGAAAAAAATTCAATAACGTTTGAAGAATATGGAAATAGGTATCGATAGTTTTGCTGCTTCACCAAACGGTTTCGAAGATAATGCAAAGGCAATTCAAGAATTATTAGAGCGCATAGCATTGGCAGACCAAGTGGGCATTGATGCTTTTGGCATAGGAGAACATTACAGAAAAGAGTTTCTAGACTCTGCCCCAACTACTATTCTAGCAGCAGCGGCAGCACGAACAAAGAATATAAAATTAACTAGTGCCGTAACTGTGTTAAGTACCTCAGACCCAGTTCGTGTATTTCAGAATTTTTCCACTATTGATTTGATTTCTAACGGTCGGGCAGAAATTGTTACTGGTCGCGGTTCTTTTACCGATTCGTTTCCGCTTTTCGGTTATAATTTGAATGATTACGATGCTATTTTTTCTGAAAAATTAGAACTTCTTTTAATAAATAGAGATAATGAGATAGTGAATTGGTCTGGACTTTTTCGTCCGCCACTTCGAGAACAAGCTATATATCCAAGACCTATTCAAAAAAAATTACCTATTTGGTTAGGCGTTGGAGGTACTGCTGCGTCCTTTACAAGAGCCGGCAAACTAGGCTTACCATTAATGGTTGCAGTTATTGGAGGGCAAACCCACAAGTTTGCACCTTTGGTAGAACTTTACCGAAAGACCGGAGAAGAAGCTGGTTTTTCACATGAAGAATTAATAGTCGGACTGCATTCCTTTGGTTATGTCGCTAATACGAGAGAAGAAGCTATTGATGCTTTTTACCCACGTTATGCCGAAGTCATAGCTTCTATGAATAAAGAACGTGGTTGGGTGGCACCCTCAAGAGAACAATTTGAAGCTCAAGCTGATGAAAAAGGAGCTATAGTTATTGGAAGCCCTGATGAAGTTGCCGAAAAAATAATAAGACACAGTAAAGCTTTAGGAGGCATTTCGCGATTTAATTTTCAAATGGATGTAGGCTTATCGCATGAACAAATGAAAAAGTCTATTGAACTAATTGGCAAAGAAGTAGTACCACTTCTAAATTCAAAATGAAAGTAATGCGTAAAATCCTATTTCTTATAATACTTAGTTCGATTACAACATACAGTCAAACAGTCCAAAAAGATACGTTACAGTTTAAAGGTGATTTCAGTTTATCTGGTAGCTTAACTGATGGAGTAGAATTTCAACGCACATTTCAATTTGAGTTTAATCCAACTTTTGAAAAAACTTCTTGGAGCTTAGAGAATAAATTCCGATTTCTGTTTAGTGATGCTGATGACGAAGTTTTGAATCGAAATTGGGACGCTTTAGTACTTTATAAATTTTATATCAATGGCAAGAAAAAATGGTATCCATTTTTAGTTACTAACGTAGAAACCAACTTAGCTTATGAATTAGAATTACGTCTAGGTTCTGGCGGTGGTCTGGCATATAAGCCTACATTCAAAAATGGAAATAAAATACTATTTGCTTTTGCATCTATATACTACCGAAATAGATATACAGAATCCATCTTTGTTAATAGTAATCGCATGGGAAATCAAAGAAATATGTTGAGATTAGTTTTACATTATAACGGAAGTACTCAAATTTTAAAAGATAAAATACTATTGAAAACAGATGGATGGTTTTTGCAATCCACAAGAGAAAGTACAGATTATATTTTTAAACTATACGCAAGCCTAGAATTTAAACTTACCAAAGTTTTTTCCCTAACAGCTGACTATCGTTATAATTATGAAAATGTAAGTTTAGAAAGTTTAGATAATAATCAACAATTTGCTTCAATAGGTATTAAAGGAAATTTTGATTGAAAATTATAGAATTTGGAAGAAGAACAAATTGATTTTTTTAAAAGGGAGTTGAACAAATATATTGATGTACCCTTTGAAGAAGAATGGATAGAATTTAGACGACATTTGAAATGCATTGCTTACAATAGTGGTGATTTGATTTTTCAACACTCCAAAATCTGTTTTGATATGCTTTTTATTACTACAGGGATTGCCGTTACGGAATATTTTAATGAAAGTGAACAAACGATTACACGGTTCTTCAAATCCAAAAACCTATGTAGTAATATTTCAAGTTTTTTAACTAAAGGGGTCGTAAACGATGTTGTCTCCGCCGTCACTGATGTTAAGGGTATATTAATCCCAAAAAAATTATTTGATGAATCTTATTTGTACTCTTACGGTATTGGATTATATTTTCGAAAAAGACTCTTAGAAAATTTATTGGAAGACAAAATGTTTATTTCTATAAAGGCTATGGGAGTTGATTCAAAACTTGATTTTCTATATAATGAATATCCTGAAATTATTAAAAATGTATCATGGAAAAACATTGCAAGTTTTTTAGGTGTTACACCAGAATGGCTCTGTAAAAAAATTAAGAAAAGACTTTACTCTTAAGAAATATTCAGGTTATCATACTACAAATAATGGGCAGAACATTTTTGAATTCAGTAAATAGTTTAAACTTTAATGCTATTTCATAGCTCCATTTTTAACCGTTTTTTTATCAATATCCCTTAATCTAAATAAGGGTACCTATCACTTGTTTTTTAGTGCTAGCCCAGCATTAAAAAATCACTATATCATTTCTTGAATTAATTCAATTAAAAAGAGAAAAAAAATAACTCTTTTTATCTAATAACATCAAACCAGTACAAAATGAAACAAAAAGTCACATTAATCCAAACCATTGAAAAGGCAACCTTACTTTTTTCACTGCTGATACTGACAAGTATTAGCTCAATTGCTCAAGAACAAGACCAAGGAGATTTACTTGCTACTATGCCAGATGAACTTACCAATGTTGGTACTGGCGTACCGATAAGTTACGAACCTTATGAATTTGCAAAGTTTACTAAAGATATGAACCGTTATCCAGCGGCAACTCCACCTAAAGGCTCTTTTAATAAGCATGGAGAACTAGAATTTTTAGGGAAAAATGTTTTTGGAATTCACTGGTTCGTAGAAGTTGAGGGTTCGGTATGGCATGTTGTAACCGCTGGCTATCCGCATAAGTCACCAATTTTAATGATTCATGGATTTCCTGAATCTTGGTGGGGTTTTGAACAACAAATGGTTGATTTAGCGAAAGATTATTATGTGATTTCAGTAGACCAATTGGCGTATGGACAATCAGATAAAAGTCTAAAACAGGATTTGACACATCAAGGTGTCGCAAAGAGTTTAGTTAAGCTTATGGACAAAATGAGTATCGATAAATTTGATTTGGTATCTCATGATAGAGGCAGTTGTATAGCAGACAATATGATGGAAGTTTCAGGAGTAAACAAAAGAGTAACCAATTGGATACGTATGCAACAGTCGTTCGATGAGCCTCATGGCTTGCCAAGACCATCGCATGAAAACTTAGCTGACGCCGAGAATTATAAAGATGGTACAATGATAACCGCAACCTATAATTCTGCTTGGGTGTCGAAGGAATTCACACCAACACATATGGATAGAATTTACAAAGAATTTGGAACAGAAGGAATTGCTAAGGCAGTTGCCAAAACTTATATCACAAGTTTTGACATAGAGCTCGATTACAGAAAGAAAAATTTAATTAAACATATGACTATGCCAATACTCTTTTTACAAGCTACGAAAGACCCGGCCCAACGAGAAGAAGAATACGCAAGGTCTCCAGAGTTTGTGAAGGATGGCTATGTTCAGTTTGTAGAAGCAAATCATTTTTCAGCCTCAGAAGCCCCTGAAGAAGTCACTAAAGCTATTAGAGATTTTATAGAAGGTAAACGTCCACCTAAACTCATTATAGATTAAATAATTGAGTATAATGATTTATCAAAGGAAAAATCAGTTAACGGTTAGAAAAAGTATAGTTTTAATATTATTACTTATTACAATTGGTAGCTACGGTCAAGAGATATCGCAGGATGATGATTTAACCAAATCCATAACTGGAGGTGAATTTGTATTCAATGGTAAATTGAGATTTTGGCACGCCAATGACGAAGCAGCTAGAGCCTCACAAGCCTATACATTTGGCACAAACTTTGGCTATAAAACCAAATCGTATAAAGGCTTTCAAGTTTATCTTGAAGGGGAAAGTGTAGTAGCTCTTACTCCAGATAGATACTTTGATGGAATAAATGGTCTAACCGACAGGACAAATGTAACAGACCCAGAAACTCTTGAGTTAAATCAAGCACATATTGAATATAATAGTACATTAAATGACGCAACAATACTGCAATTTAAAGTTGGTAGACAAGCTGCTATTGTTGAAGACGAACGTTTTATAGGAAGAGTTTCCGCTAGGCAAGATGACCAAACTTTTGATGCACTTTACGGTAAAATACAAAACGACCAAAAAGGGCTGGCTTTTGAATATGCTTATATGTATCAGGTTAATCGCCTAATTGCAGAAGTTGGTGATTGGCGTAGTGATTCGCACGTTTTAATGCTTAAGTATTATAAAAATGAAATGGCTCGTGTTGGTTTGTTCGCACACCTACTTGACTTTCAAGATGATGCCCCAAATAGTTCAAGTAAAACGTTTGGTATTTTGGTAGACAGAGGTAATTTACCAAAAGATAAAACAGCATTCACTTATAAAACAGCCTTTGCCTATCAAAGTGACTACGGTGATAATCCAATTGCTTATGATGCCTTTTTGTTTAATGCAGAAGTTGGAGTCTCTTTACCTAATACTGGAATATTTAACGTTGGTTATGAATTAGCAACTTCAGATGATGGTAATGCTTCTTACCAATTTCCTCTATCAACGGGACAACGTTTACACCGAATATCAGATGTGTTTATTGACCCTCCTGCAGATGGATTGCATAACCCGTACTTTACAGCAGAGTCCAATAATTTGTTCTGGGGCATAGGCGGATGGCTTGGGTATCATAGCTATTTTTCAGAAGAAGCAGGAGATTTCCTTGGGCAAGAAATAGATGTCATTTTATATAAACAAATAGTTCCTGATTTGCTAAGGGCAGAAATTACATATGGGTCTTTCTTTGGGGAAGAAGCACGCTTTACGGACTTACACATTTTCGCACTTGATTTAGTTTTTGAATTATAAAAGAGAACTCAACCACGAGAATTAGCTTAAACCGAATAAATATGAATAAGTTTTGCGATAAATGGCGCTCTAAAGTGTTAGCCTTATTAAGAATTATAATGGGGTTTCTAATATTTTGGCACGGAACACAAAAACTATTTGGTTATCCACCATCAGAAACTGCACAAGAAGAACTTTCTGCTTTACTCTTAATAGCTTCCGTATTAGAATTTTTAGGTGGAATACTATTAATGATTGGTCTTTTTACGCGTTGGACAGCATTTATCCTAAGCGGAATGATGGCAGTGGCCTATTGCATGGTGTTCATTAGTAAATCATTCCTGCCAATAATAAATGGTGGGGAACTAGCAGTACTATATTGCTTTATATTTTTCTACCTCTTTTTTGCAGGTAGTGGAAGTTTTAGCATTGACAAATATTTACAGCAAAAGAAGAAAAAAGACATCATAATACAATAGCTATGTAAAAAACAAAAAAATGAAAAGACAATTTCTTATTTCCTCCATACTTGTTATTCTTATAATTGTTATCCTACAGTTCGTATGGAAGCCTATTATTTGGAGTTTGGTTGTGGTAATTCCATTATTCCTGATTGGATTAAATGATATGCTTCAAAAAAAACATGCTATTCGAAGAAATTTTCCACTTATAGGAAATTTTCGTTACCTACTTGAAGGTATTGGACCAGAAATAAATCAATACTTCGTTGAATCTAACTCTAGTGGTGTTCCTTTTTCACGACAACAACGTTCTTTAGTATATCAGCGTGCTAAAAATACACTTGACACATTACCATTTGGCACTCAAATGAATATAAGTGAAGTTGGCTATGAATGGGTAAATCACTCTTTAAGTCCAGTTAATGTTGACCCAGCAACAATGCGGGTTACTATTGGAGGTTCAGATTGTTTGAAACCGTATGATGCCAGTATTTTAAATATCTCTGCTATGAGCTATGGCGCACTAAGTAAAAATGCGGTATTAGCATTAAATCAAGGAGCTAAAAATAGTGGTTTTGCCCAAAATACAGGCGAAGGAGGATTGACAGAACACCATTTGAAAAATGGTGGTGATTTGATTTGGCAAATAGGAACAGGTTATTTTGGTGCTAGGACCTTAGAAGGACAATTTGACTCAGATTTATTCAAAGAAAAATCTTCACACGCAAATGTGAAAATGATTGAGATAAAATTATCGCAAGGTGCTAAGCCAGGTCACGGCGGAATTTTACCAGCGGCAAAAGTCACAAAAGAAATTTCTGAGATTAGGAATGTACCATTAGGTAAAGACGTTAATTCCCCTCCAGCACATTCTGCATTCTCCACTCCTAAGGAACTCTTGGAATTTGTAAAACAACTTCGTGACTTATCTGGAGGAAAGCCTATTGGGTTTAAATTATGTGTTGGAAAGCGTAGGGAATTTTTAGCTATCTGTAAAGCAATGGTTGAAACAAATATTATTCCAGACTATATCGCTGTTGATGGCGGTGAAGGCGGTACGGGTTCTGCCCCACTAGAATTTTCTAATAGTATTGGAGCGCCGTTAACAGAGGCATTGATTTTTGTGCATAATGCATTAACAGGTTTTAATTTAAGAAGTAAACTCCGGGTTATTTGTAGTGGTAAAATAATTTCTGGTTTTGATATTGTAAAGAATATGGCAGTTGGTGCCGATTTATGTTACTCTGCACGTGCAATGATGTTAGCCGTTGGATGCATTCAATCACTTAAATGTAACGCAAATACTTGCCCAACGGGAGTCGCTACTCAAGACCCACATTATATGCAAGCATTGAATATAGAAGACAAAGCTAAGCGCACTTCTACATTTCATGATAGTACAGTCGAAAGTGTCGCGGAAATTATTGGTGCCATGGGACTTAAAAAAACAAGTGATTTAAAACCATGGCATAGAGTTAGAAGAACTGACTTTACAGAGATAAAAAACTATAGTGAATTATTTGAATACATTGAAAGTGGTTCATTATTAAAAGAGCCTTATCCTGAAAAATGGGGGCGAGCTGTTAAATCTGCATCTAGCACAAGTTTTAAGAATTCTTAGTCATTAATTTAATGAAAAGGCATATTTAATTTGAGCATGTTGTAATAAATATTTTAAAATACTATGAACAAAACAAACCTTTTTATACTGAGCGGAATAGCAATGATACTTGCAGGTGTTGTCATGTTATTTTCTAAGAATATTGGTATTTCTACATCAAAGATAGTTTTACCCTTATTACTACTATTGAGTGGTTTCACAACCTTCAAATTTGCTCTAGTTAACGAACAAAATAAAACGGCTAGTATTTTTCATAAAATTCAAGGAGGTCTATTTATAGTATTTTCTGCGCTAGTAATTTTTGCACCCGACTCTTTAAAGTCCTTTCTGCTGTATTTTACCTATTTCTGTCTTTGTTATGGTCTAATTGAAATTATGTTTTCGTTTGCCATGTTGAGTTCAAAAGTTGCTATAAAAAAAAAAGAATATGGTAATGTATCGTTTCATAAGTGGTTTTGTAAATGCTATTGGTGCTATAGTTTTGTTACTTACTGTGCTTTCAGATGAGTTCTTAGGACTTCAAACTGCTGGATTTTTAACTATCGTAGGTGGCGTTTCAAGTGTGTTATTTGCCCAAAAAGTAAGTGCGTTAGCTAGTGCTTAAAGATATTAATCCTGTAACCATTTGTTTTTGTTATCTGTGTCCCTAGATGAGTCTGAACACTGAATTAACATACCTAAACTTTTGGTGAAATTTTAAACAATTAACAATACGGTTAAGACAATGCAATCAACTGAAAATGATAAAACAAATGGTCTAAAAGACAAAGCAGGGACCCTTTATTGGACAAAAAAAGAACCTCGAAAGTCCATGGCTACTTTTCAACGTAACCAAAACAAAATAATGGTGAATATGGTTAACGTTTTGGACAGAAAAGCCGCCATATTAATTAGAATAAATACAACGCTCATCTCTGGGATTGTGATATTTTTTGAGCACATTTCAGAAATAGAAAATGGAATACTAATTGGTTTAGTTCTCGTAACCTGCTCCTTTGTTTCATTGGTTCTGGCCTTGTTGGCGGCCAAGCCACCTCTTACGAGAATAATGAAAAGTCACAAAAAAGAGATTGTTTCAAACTATCCAGAGCCTGAAACTAATTCTTTTATGGTAGGCTTATCAGGCTATTTATCTCTGAAAGAATATGAAGAAGCATATCATAAAATTGTTCAGAATCAAGAACTACAAATCGGCAATCAAGTGCGTACACATTACGTCTTTGAAAAAAATATGGTAAGAGGTTTCAAGATATTAGAACACTCATATAACGCTTTTTTAGTAGGCTTTGTTTTTACTGTATTGGTTTTTATTTTTTCAAATGTTGTGAAGATATTTTAAATATCAAGTTGAAATAAAATCTAAAATATTAGTCATTTTCAACTTTTTCATTTTGAAAAAAGGAAGGTGAAAATTTAAAATATTTAACAATGTATAATTAACATGAATATACAACTCAAAAAGTATGAAAAAAATATTGTTTATCTGTTTTCTTGGCATGCTCTTTACACGATGCGCTACATATGAGCTACAATCTGTTCAGCCGCTAAATGAAAAAACAGTCACTGAAAACGATTCAGAAAAACATAGTTTTTTTTTAATTGGTGGTTTAGGCGATTCTAAAAAAACAAATCAGAAGGAATATCTAAATGCATTAAACACTATCGTTAATGAAGGTAATGATAAAAGTACACTACTAGTACTTGGCAATTCAGTTTCACCTATGTATTCTGCTGAGAAAGAAAACGAAAAAACAACTCAAAATCAACTGAAAACTCAAGTAGAGGTTCTGAGCAAATTTAGAGGAAAAGTAATTTATTTGGCTGGTTCAAATGAATGGAGTGCAGATATGGATGCCCTTGAAACTATTGAAGATTATGTTGACAAAGGTTTGGGCAAAAACTCATTTCTACCAGAAAACGGCTGCCCAATTGAAGATAATAAAATAACCGACAACATCACCCTAATCGTTGTGAATAGTGAATGGTATTTTGCTGACTGGAACAGATACCCTAAAATAAATGACGACTGTACCATTAGAGATAGGGAATCATTCTTTTTAGAGATAGAAAGTTTGGTGAAAAAGAATGTTGGAAAGACTATTCTATTTGCTGTACACCATCCCATGTACAGTAATGGTAATGAGGGAGGACAGTATTCTTTCGGACAAAGTATGACGCCACTACCTATTTTAGGAACAATAAAAAACATATTTAAAAAAACAGGTGGATTTAGCACCAATAGCCTACAAAATGATGCCTATCGGTCTTTTAGAAAGCGGATAGTAACACTTGCACAATACAATGATAAAGTTATATTTCTTTCGGGTCACGAACAGAATTTACAATATTTAGAGGAAAATAATGTGCACCAAATCATAAGCGGTTCACTCAAAAAAGCTACACCAGTCAGAAGTCGTAAGGGTGGAAAGTTTGCTTATGGTTCAAAAGGTTATGCACGATTGGATGTTGCACAAAATGGTTCTGCGCAGGTTAGCTTCTTCACAGCCACTGAGAACAAAGAAATCTTTCAAGCCCAAATATTTCAACCAAACGAGAATGTTTCGGTACCGGCTTATAGTAATAACTTTCCTAAAGAAATCACCTCTTCTATCTATGACTCAACTGCAATTGATAAAAGTGGTTTTCATAAATGGTTTTGGGGTGAACGCTACCGCAGATATTACGGCACCCAAGTGAGCGCACCAACCGTCAATTTAGACACCTTATTTGGTGGTTTAACCATCGTAAGAAAAGGTGGTGGTCACCAATCTAAGTCGCTACGGTTAGTAAACACTCAAGGCAAAGAGTATGTAATGCGTGCCTTAAAGAAAAGTGCTGATGCCTACTTACAAGCAATGGTATCCAAAGAAGAATTTATAATAGGTAAGACCGAAGGATTGGCTCCAAACCGAATTTTAACCGATTACTATACAGGCGACCATCCCTATGCTCCTTTTACCATTGGAAAGCTTTCAGATGCCGTCGGGATTTATCACACCAACCCTGTACTCTATTATATACCAAAACAAAATGCTCTTGGTAAGTATAATGATGAATTCGGAAATCAACTTTTTATGATTGAAGAACGGGCTACGGATGGTCACGGAGACCAAAAAAGTTTTGGTTACTCCAACAAATTAATAAGCACATCAGATTTAATAAAAAAGGTTTCTTCTGATGAAAAATATACAATTGATATAGAGGCTTATGTTAAAGCACGCCTTTTTGATATGTTAATTGGTGACTGGGACCGACATGACGACCAATGGCGCTGGGCAGAGTTTAAAGTTAAAGAATCTGGTAATAAGATTTACAGACCAGTGCCTCGGGACAGAGACCAAGCATATTCCATAATGGGTGACGGATTTTTAATGGGCCTGGCAACTAGGGCTATCCCCGCTTTAAGATTAATGGAAGGATTTGATGATGAGATTAGAAGTGTAAAGGGCTTCAACTCATCACCCAAAACCTACTCTTTAGATACATATATGCTACCGGAAGCCACATTAGAACAATGGATAGAGCAAGCAGAATTCATCCAACAAAACATTGATGAACAAATAATAGATTCAGCACTTGAAATGTTTCCGACAGAAGTGCAGGATATTACGGTTAGTGAGATTAAAAGAAAGCTACTATTTAGAAAAGATAAACTCAGAGAGATTGCAATTGAATATTATGAAATAATAAATAAGAGAGCTGTTATTGTTGGTACAGATAAAGATGATTTTTTCTTAATTGAAGATACAGGAAATGGGATAACCAGAGTTACGGGATACAGAATAAAAAAAGGTAAAAAAGACGATATCTTTTTCAAAAGGGATTTCGATAAAAAAACTACTAAAGAAATTTGGGTTTATGGCTTGGATGATGATGATTATTTCGAGGTAAAGGGCAGTAAAGATATAGGTCCTAAGGTTAGATTGATAGGTGGGCAAAACAATGACATTTATGATATTGGTAAAAGGAAAAAGACGATTATCTATGACTATAAAACACAAAAAAATACATTGAAGACCTTGAATGGAAGAAAACATTTGACAAATAATTACAGTATTAACACCTATGACCCATATAAGATAAAACGTAGTGAGAACTTAGTAGTTCCTTCCATAGGTTCCAATCCGGATGACGGTTTCAAGATTAGCCTCAGTGATACTTATACTCACAAAGGGTTTTTACAGGACCCGTTTACAAGCCAACATAAATTTAATGCCGCTTTCTATTTTGCAACAAGCGGATATGATTTTAGTTACAAAGGGGAATTTGTCAGAGCTTTAGGAAATGCATCATTTATAATTGATGCTGAATATACCAGTCCAAACTTTAGCATTAACTTTTTTGGCTTTGGAAATGATACCGAAAATTTTGATGATGATTTGGATTTTGACTTCAATAGAGTCAAAATTCAAACTCTAAAGTTTGCTCCTTCTTTGCTATGGAAAGGCAGATACGGCTCAATGTTTAGATTTGGTGCTTCATTTGAAAATATTAAGGTTGAGGAGACTGAAGGAAGGTTTATAGAAGATTTTTATACTACTAACCCTAGTCTAGATAATGAAAATACTTTTTTCGGAACAGATATTGAGTATTCTTATAAAAATAGCGATAATGCTGCTTTCCCAACACTTGGCTTCGATTTCTCGTTACACGGAGGATATAAACTAAATACAAAAAAAGGTAGTGAAGGTTTTGGTTATGTCATTCCAAAATTAGCCTTGGACTACAAATTAATACCATCCGGTACGCTTGTTTTAGCAACTAAAATTGGAGGGCAGATAAATTTTGGTGACGATTTTCAATTTTATCAAGGGGCAAGCATCGGGGCAGAAAATGGCTTGAGAGGATACCGATTTCAGCGTTTTACTGGTAAGTACTCTTATTATCAAAATACAGATTTACGTGTAGCAATCAAGAATGTAAGAACTAGTGTTCTTCCATTGATTATAGGTACTTACGCTGGATTTGACTATGGCAGAGTTTGGTTGTCTAATGATGGTTCAACTAGTTGGAATACGTCTTATGGTGGTGGTTTATTTGTCAATGTTTCGAATTTAATAACAGCAAGAACTGGCATTTTTGATAGTGATGATGGAATTCGTTTTTCATTTGGCTTTGGTTTTGGATTCTGATTCTTTGCGAAAAGAATTTAGAATCAACAAGAAGTGAAATAGAATTCACCTTGTATTTAGTGTTTTACTTTGAGTAGAGCTCTAGAAAAAACAAACTTTTAAGAATACCTGAGAATTTTATACAAACATTATGAAAAACAAAAATTTATTAATTGCGAGCATAGCACTTCTTTTTTTAATGCTATGGTTGCCTCTAGGTCAACAGGATTTCCTTACTGACCATTGGATGAAAATTGGCACATATTCAGTTCCATTTATTCTTATTGGTGTTTTTCTGTTTTTAGGAAAGAACTACTCTTTAAAAAAACAAAACCACTTTCGATTAATAGCCCTATTGATGCTTTTGGCATATATACTCCATCAGTTTGAGGAGCACTGGATAGATTTACTTGGTAATCATTACGCTTTTTATACTTACAACAATAATTTCATAAGAACCTTACTTAGTGAAACTGACACAAGTATTAATCCCTTGTCCAAATCAAGTGTTTTCATCATTAACACGTCATTAGTGTGGTTATTAGGGTTTTTATCTATCTGGAGAAGTCCAAAGCATCTTTTTCCATTATTTTCAATGGCAGGAATTATAGTAGTAAATGCTTTTGTTCATATTATGGCAGCCTTGGTTAACTTTAAATATAATCCGGGGTTACTTACCTCAATATTAATATTTGTTCCTTGTTATGGTTTATTCGCTAGATATATTTTTAAAAAGTATCCCTCTTATAAAAAACACATTTTTTCAGGCCTATTGTGGGCTTTTTTAGCACATGTCATAATGATTGGGGGAATGTTGGCAGCAAATTACTATAACGTAATTTCTGAATTGCTCTATTTCATAATATTAATAGCATGGTCTATCATTCCTGTATTTATTTTCAATAACAAAACTATATTGAATATGTAAGTGGTATCTATAGAACATTATATATAAGCTGAGACTATAACAAGTCATAATAAATAGATTCATTGAATAGTCTTACTTTATGCAGGAAAAAATAAACTCAATACTAAACAGTTTTAAACAGGAAATATTAATCGTTGATTCTTTAGATTTTGTTGATTTCAAAAATTTAGAAAAGGGCATAAGAATATCTAGGTCACATCTACAAAAATTGCGCTTTCTACTAAGAGAAGACAAATTTGAGACGGAAGAACAGGAAATCAAGTTCTTTAAACAGCAGAAACCATACATCTATGGTAGGCTTAAATTTTATGCTAAACTTTATAATTTTAACTTAAATAGGCCTGTAGGAACAATTAAATCTCAGCGAAATTTTATAGACAATGAAATTGATGCTTTACAAAAGTTCTACAGTAAAAACTTAGATTTCGTAAAATACTATCGTAATGACCAAACCTTTTTAGATGCCTTTTATTTTGTACGCGGTAAGGATGACTATAACCTAGTTCCAGATACATCACATTTCTACACTGATTCAGAATTTTCTACCAGTCACGATAATTCTGTAGCTAAAATTATAGCATACGACTTATTACTTACCTACTATTCAGAAGAGATTGACAAACTAAGAATGAAACCAGATTACAGAAATAATCCCGTCAAAAGGCACTTTAAAAATTTGGATTTAGGTTGGACTGCAAACAAGATTGACTTGATAGAACTTATTTATGCACTTCAGGCCTCAGGTGCAATAAGAGGCGGTAAAGCTGGAATAAAAGAAATGGCTATGGCTTGTGAACAAATCTTCGATTTGGACTTGGGCAATTATTACAGGAAATTCCTAGAAATAAGAGCTAGGAAAATTAGACCAACAAAATTCATTGATAGACTTAAAGGTGCCCTTGAAAAAAGGATGGAAGATGCGGACGAGTAAAAATTCTATTTTAATTTTTTTCACAACTTGTGCATTACTTGTGTAAAATCAAATCTTAAATATTTAGTTTCAACAACATTACTATTCTGATTTCATTAGAGCATATTCACCTTCAATTCATTCCAAAATAAATGTATCAAAAATCTTTCACAAGCTGTGTCGGACTTGTGAATAAAATCTATCAATTCCGTTCAATTTTGTAGAACGAAAGTCAAATCAAGCTAGGGGCTATCAAATTAGTTGAACGCAATGCGGTAGTCCCTTTCTTTTAAATCGTTCTATTATGCCGACATCAATAATCACTACCGATGACCTTCGGGAATTCAAAATGGAATTGCTCGATGATATTAAGACACTACTAACAAGACAAGCTTCTGGAAGAATTAAGAAATACCTTAAATCGTCTGAGGTGATGGAAATGCTTCAAATCAGCCCAGGTACTTTACAGAATCTTCGCTTAAATGGCACCCTGCCCTATACCAAGGTTGGTGGCATCATTTTTTATGATGTGGATGAAATTCAAAACGTGATGGAAGCCAATCGTGTACACCACGATTCAAACTCATAAAATATGAACTACATAAAGCTACTTAATGCGGCTTTTGAAACGTTCTATTTTGATGACCGCCTAAATCCTACCCATATCAGTTTGTATATGGCGCTGTTTCAGGAATGGAACAGTAGCCGTTTTATGGATGAATTTTATGTGAACCGCAGGGAACTCATGCGTGTTGCCAAAATCGGTTCTAAATCCACTTACCACAGATGCATTGTTGAGTTAGATACTTGGAAATACCTATCCTATTTCCCATCCAACAACCCATATAAGGGCAGTAAAATCAAGATGTCCATTTTAGGGACAAGTGATGAACCAGTTACGGAACACTACAATCCCATATTAGAACAACTTGCAGAACAGTACTATCCCAGAGGTGTACCGCTTGAGGGACACCAACATCCCAAAAACGGACAAGCTGTGTACCAACACCGTCCCATTAATGGACAAGCATTGGTATCTAATACAAACAATACCAAACAAGAAAACTATACAAAACAGCCAAAGGACTGTCAGGCTGTAATTGATTTTTTTAAAGAAAAGAATTTTGATAATGCTGAAGCTGAAAAGTTCTATCAGCACTACGCTGACAGAAATTGGCAAACAGGTGATGGCGAACCGATTCGAGATTGGCGCGCTGTGGCCATTAACTGGATGGACAGAACTGAACTTTTTGAATTGGAAAACAAACCAAATAAAAAACAAGCATCCCAAATCAAGGACAACTTGCGAACCGCTAAAACGAAAGACTATGGACAACCCCTCTAAAATCATCGAAGGTGGCGTTGAATATTCGCTCGGCAAATTTGATGGGAAAAGTGTGGTTTATGACTTCCCGAAAATTTTGATTTATCTCAATGCTAAGGGCAAGCTCTTATTTGGTAAAAAGTTTAGGATTTATGACGAGGATAAGGATATAATTCTGAAGCTTTGCTCTTATTTTATTCGTGATAAAGAAAGCTGTGAGAAGTATGAAATTGATATTGATAAAGGTATTTTGCTTTCCGGACCTGTAGGTTGTGGCAAAACCAGCCTGATGAAATTGTTGCGTCATATAGTTCCCTTGCAACGACCGTATGAAATGATTCCTTGCCGTAACGTGACCTTTAGCTTTAACCACCTCGGATTTAAAACTGTTGAAGAATACGGCAATGGCAAATTTTACTGCTTTGATGATTTGGGTGTTGAGCCAGCCGGTCGTTTCTATGGCAAGGACTTGAATGTGATGGGTGAAGTATTGCTCTCTCGGTATGAACTCTACCTAAACACCAAACGAAAAATAAAGACCCACGCCACCACCAATCTCAATGCTGAGGAACTGGAAGACCGCTACGGCAATCGTGTCCGTAGCCGGATGCGGGAACTGTTTAATTTGATTGCGTTTGACAAAGGGGTTGGGGATAAAAGGAAGTGAAGACGCTATCTAATGTTTAACTTCGTCTGCTAACCAGACGCCATACTTTTTCCATAATTCATACATAACAAGCCATTCCGATATCCAAGGCATAACATCGACAAAATTTAAGTCTAAATGTGGTGACAAATCCTTAGGGAAGTAAAGGCACAAACTATTCCCAGGATATAAGTGTGGTGTCTTCCCAAATTTGATTTGGCTATCATTTAGAACGTAAACCCTTTCTTTTCTTCCTTCTCTATTGATGTCGTATTCGATAAGAATCTCATATTCCTTCTTACATCCATTGGGTTTGATTTTTCCTTTTCCTAGCAATTTTCCATCGGTGATGACAGTTTTAAGCCAAGGAAAATGTTTGTCTAAATATTCCTTTTGGATATAAGCTGCAATATAATTCTTGTGTAAACTTTCCTTTTTTTTTGAGTTAAAATTGAGCTCTACACCGCCATAGTTTCTATTAGGCTTGCTCGGATAGCCGGAATCTCTAGAAATTTTTCCTTGGTCGTCAACATAACTCTTCCCAGATAGTATGGTAAGACCTGCTTTTTCTAGTTCATTCTTACCATTTCCAGATAAGTTTTCTAGTTGAGCCTTTAAAATAGTTTTAGTTCTATCGCTTCCGAATAATTCCTCTGCAACACTAAAGTTGCCCTTTTTCAACTGCTCCCACTTTTCTTTAAAGCTCCTAATAAAACTGATAAATTGGTCATAATACTCTTTATCTTTATCCCACTTTTCAGTAAAGTCTTCATCTTCATTGACAGGATTCAGCACCTTAATTCTTTTGTAAACTCCACTACTTTCATAAAGTCTTTCATAGCTCGTGTAGCGTTGTAAAATCCTATTAAGAATATTGTCAATAGTTTCGTAAATAGATGCCTCGCCTTGGTACAGTTCTCCAAATATTGTGGTCAATACTATGCTCGATGTTTTATGCTTTGGTTTTTTCTCAAAAAAGATATCCCGATATCGCTTGGTAAGCTGTACAGCGCGCTTTAGCGGTTCTTTTTCGTAGATATTTTCATCTGGCAAGTCTTCTTGTTCAGACTTAGCTTCGGATAGTGTGACATAGTCACTAAATGCTTTTCGCAACAATACTGGCTCGCGGATATCTTCTGCTTTATCAGTAAACCACTCAGCATATCCTTTGGGAAAAGAAGAAGTCCAAGATGCAAGTTCCCGGTCGGGCACCATTATTTTATCTTCGAATGGTATTATTATACAGCCTGGTAAAATATCTAGGTGAAAATCCCCTGCATAATTTATTCTAGCACACCTATTCTTTTTTAAAAGTTTTGGCCTGTAAACCTCATTGTTGATGAAGACACGTATAAGATGATTATAAATTTCTGATGATGTATAGTTCCTATATGAATCCTTAATTTGAACCACTATGTCCAAATCAAATTCATCCTTTCCAATTGGCTTAGTGGTAGTTCCAATAGCCTTTGAGCCTTGTGGGTAAACCACAAAATCAACCTTAGAGAAAAATACTGGGTCGGCTTTTAAAACATCATAGATAGCGTTGTAAGCAGTCGCCATCTTGTTTGACCTTGTCTCATCTAGCTCTAGAGACTCGGCTAATCTCGCCAATAAGTCCTCTCTTTGGAAGCCATTTCTATATAAGTAATCTTGAAAATTCATTTATAATATATATTTAGTATGTTGTCCTATTCTTACTTTATGTTCATCAAAACATTCTTTTTTTATGTCGTCTTCAGTTACGAAGGCATATTTCTCGTTAAATGAGCTACTTTTCAATAGTTTTTTAAATTCCTTTAATTGCTTTGTACCTAATTCAATTTGGAAAATATCATAAATCAATGTGTGATATTCTTCGTCTTTAAAACGGGTTTGCTTGCATAGGATGTTTTCCTCTGTACCCAAGTATTCTGCTCTTATGGATTTGAATTTGTCAGCACTTAAAATTTTAGTTTCGACCAATTCTTCTGAAAATTCTCGCCACACTCCAGTTTCTCTATCCTTTCGTGAATAGAACCAGCTAATAATTTTTGGGATGAATTTTGCGCTAACAAAAAACCGTAGGTCTCTAGGGTTCTTTCCATCAGCTTTAGGGGCTGCCTTCCAGTCTTTGTATAAATCCTTATTGCCAACCAATTTATAAACCCCTCCAACTGGCTGATATTGATTAATCTTCACACCCTTGACCAAAAAATACATTTCGTCACCTGGCATTTTTATTCTGAGCAAGTAACTTAGAGATACATATACCTTTTTATTTGGAATTAGAAGGAAACACTTTAAGGCAATCCAAAAATATTTTCCTTGTGCCTTGACGATTTCTATAATACCTGTAAAGCATCCGATAACAACGGCAAAGGCCGCCGTTACTAAAATTTCTTTGTGAAAATCGTTTGCTCCTTTTAAATACAGGTAGCGATATGCTAAATAGCTTGTTGCTATAAAAAATCCGGTTAGGTAAAACAAAAAGCGTCTTAGTGTTTTATTCATCACTCGATATAAGTCTTAAAAAAATTACGCTTCCAAACACCATCAAACCTGTATTTACTTGACTACTCTTTTCTTTACCGTATTGTACCCAATTTGCAAAATGCTCACAATTGAAGCCAAGGAAGCTATAACGCTGCCCCAACTTTTGGTATGCCCTCTTAATTGCATTCTGAATGTCAAAATGGCTACCCCTGAACTTTCGGATTCTTACAGGTTCATACTCTTGCAAAAGTTCCATAATCTCATCCCTTGGAATAATCTTTACCGCACCCTTAAGATTGCCAATAAAAATCCCATTACCTAAATAAACTACATAATGGTCCAGTATTCTTCCTAGACCTTTCCTCTTTTTAGCCACTATCACATCGACAGGGGCTAATTGGTTGATTAATTGTAAGTATTTTGTCATATCACTATTGTTTTTCCTTTCTTACCCCTTTAAATGGTTTATTACTTGATGTCTTTCCATCCATAAACTTACCGGTTTCTGAATCACGCTTGGTCCAAATCCCAGTTTTAGGGTTTTTTACTTGAGACCTATTCTTAACTGCTCCATGTCTGCGGTTATCGCCACTTTTTCCATTTGTTGCCATAACAAAATGTTAATATTTATTGTTAATTTTGCTCTTTTGCGTGTTACGCCAACTATAGTACGCAAAACCATCCCCAACGCTTTTTCGTACCATTAATGAAACCGACCAATGTCAGATTGGAAAAAACTAAAAGATGAACACACCTTACGACTTACCGAGATTTATCAGGATAAGAGCAACCCCCTATCCTTAAGAGAAAATGCCTTTCACGCGCTAACCCACAGATTTAAAGGTGATATTTTAAAAAAATGTGAGATTAGATGTAAACGATTTGGTCACGACATCAATGTTGCCGAACAAGTTGCTTCAGCAACTTTTAAATCCTATGCCGAAAAAGGAAAGTTTGAAATTAACCCTGAAGATGAAGCAGATGCTGATTACCTGTTTGTGGGTTATTTAGTGGGTATAGTGAAAATAGAACTTACTAACTATTACAGACAACAACAGAGAAAACTTAATTACCCTTATGATGGTTCCGAAGAAATTATCACAGAAATTCCTGACCTTGAGGGCATGGACATGAATCTAGAGCAACAAATTCTAATTAAGGCGATACTTTCACTTACACCTTCCCAAAGAACGGTTTATCTCACATACAAACAATACGAAATAGACGGTTTTAATCTACCAAATAAACTACTCAAAAAACTTCGAGAACATCTAGGTGGTGTTAAACAGCCAACAATTCGAGGTTTGAAAAAAGAAGCATTAGATAGAATAAAGAATTATACTTCTGCAATGGAAGTGACAAAAGAGTTTTACAATGGAAGAGACTAAGATTAATGAAATATTGATTTCATTGGGTTTTGGCCTTCCCCAAAGTCCGGATGAAATAAAAGCCTTTGACGATACATTCAAATCTTGTAAAACAGAATCAGACCCAAACAAAATAGATTCATACAAGATTTTAGAAGATTTAAAGCCTAAAAAAAAAGCAACAAATATTGATTATCACAAGAGAACAGTACTTGCTGCGGAAATTGTCTATCAGTTACATCAAGAAAATACACTAGGGCATTTAAAGCTACAAAAGCTTCTCTATTTATGTCAAAATTCTGCAAGAATTGATATCCATGCTAACTTCTTGAAACAAGCAATGGGACCTTACGACAATCGACTAATGCGCTCAATTGATAAAAAATTCAAGGAAAATAAATGGTTTTCTTATAATCCCAGAGAATATGAAAAATACCAACCTCTAGAGAAATATGGTGGTCACAAAGAGTGGTTTGAGCGTTACTTTAATCAGCAACTTCCTGAAATTGACTTTATAATAAATAAGTTCAGAAAAACAAAAACTAGGGCAATAGAATTGATTGCAACAATTTTTGCTTGCTGGAAGGAAATTATTGATGAAAAGCAATTACTTACTGACGAGATTTTGGTTCATAAATTTTATGAGTGGCACCCTGATAAATCAAAATTCCATAAAGATGAAATTCTGCAAACTATTGCTTTTATGAAAAATGATGGGTTTCATCCAAATTAACCTTAGCTTATTTTTTAAATAAAGACAGTACAACATTCAGAAAAGAGAGAACCACTTCTCTCAAACACTTAACAACTTCAATCCCCAACTCTTTCATAACTATCAATATTTTTAATTAGACATTCCCATATTATTAATACCAAAGCTTCTATGTTTTTGGGTTTCTGAAAATAACGTTGTTCATCCACATTACTCAAAAACCCCAATTCTAAAAGCAGGGAAGGCATAAACTCAATGGTTTCCCGAAGCACTTGAAAATTCGCAAACTTAACGCCTCTACTTTCAAAGCCTAGCTTATCATTAAACTCAGCTTGTAATTGAAACGCAAACCAAGTAGATTCATCCAAAAACTCAGCACTTTGATTGACCACAAAACTTTCCACACCTCTTGCATCTGGATTATCGGAATGATTACAATGCAGGGATAAAAACAAATCAGCTTTCAATGCCTTTGCCAAATTGGCTCTATCCGATAACGATATAAGTGTATCACTATATCTTGTCAAGTAGATTTCCAGAGACGAATCTGACTTCTTATTGAGCTCTAGAATAGCCTTTGCAATATTGAGTACGATATCCTTTTCTTGAACCTTTTTGTAGCCAATTGCACCAGAATCATTTCCGCCATGGCCAGGGTCAATGACAACTATTTTTTTCGCACCCATATCCTGCCCCAAAAGGATGCAATTTTTGAGGACCAAAATCACAAAACTGACGTTTTTGAGCCACTTTTTCATTTTTAACTTTTGCGTTTTCAACAGTTCTACTTCAAAATTTCATAAAATTTGATGCCATTTAAAGGTATCGAAAACCAAACGTTATCAAATAAAATTATATTAACAAATATTTGCTTTTCAGTTATATATATTCAAATATATGTAAATTTCACATAACGAAAATGAACCAAAAATTTAAACCCATTCGTTATGAAAAAATCACTCTTTCTGGCGACTCTTCTTTCGCTGTTATCCAACTCACTTTTTGCACAAATTGGTGGTATTGAAGATTCGGTCAACGATGTTTCCGATACCATCAGAGCTATTTTCCCAATCATTTTAGGTGTCATCTTTCTTATTGGTTTCCTATTTAATGCAGGACACTTCTTTGGTGAAAACGCAGACCTCAAAAAAGGGATTACCCGTGTATTGGTCTTCGTGCTTATCGCAGGTGCAGTCGTTGGAATCTTCACCTATTTAATAGGCATCGTAGTATAGTGAAGAAGTTCGAGGTCTATAGAAATATGCGGAAACGGGCAGTCATTTTTGGCCTGCCCATTTCCCTGTTTGCCTTGATGATGGTTTCCATACTAGCATCATTACTCATCATCATTTTTTCATTCAGCTTCGGTGTCATCATCGGGCTAATGTTATTTAATGGTGGTCTTTACATCGCCTTGACGCGAATGGCAAACAATCCCCAGCTATTTCATATAGGCCATCCTTTCCCAAAAATCATCAGTAACAAACGTAACTCTGATTTCAAATATGAATAAAATGAACCTTTCAGCATATCAGCCCATCGCAGATATTCAGGATAATATCGTCTTTGCCAACAACGGCAATGTCGTGGTATGCT
>ERZ1740067.352-NODE-352-length-37829-cov-19.244242_pt1 | contig 37829 bp, 30 predicted proteins | sample MGYA00581736_ERZ1740067 | MGnify/ENA primary metagenome ERZ1740067 (study PRJEB43018, sample SAMN04849236) | marine metagenome | isolation source: floating plastic debris | place: Pacific Ocean | collected 2008-08-27 | study: EMG produced TPA metagenomics... | reverse complement strand
TGATGCTGTAAGTCATGGCTAAAAAGGCTTTCACCTACTCTGTCACCCCGTCAGTCTAACATGGCTATCAGAATTCTTTGCGCGCCATATTTCTAGCTATTTATTAACGATTTAATAACTGCCCGCGCCTCCTTTGCGACCTTCTTGCTTCGCCAGCGCCAATGCCGAGACTGGGGCGTTATCAGAGACCTGATCAAGGAGCAGGGGTGTCAACGGAAATTACCAGCTCCCCTAAGCTGGGATTAATGCTGCTGGAGCCATTAGCTTGGTCAACGGCATCGGCGATCGCCAGCCCCGACGCCAGCGCCCCCGCTACGTTTTTTCCCCCACACCAATCGCCGCCAATCCACAATCCCGCCGCTGCATCGTTTAAATAGGCATTGTCTAGGGGATTGATCACCTGGGCATACCGCCAGGGGTGCACCTGAAATTCCTGGGGATGGCGAAAGGGAAGGTTAAAAATTTGCTCTGCCTGGGCGAGAAGCTGGCGCCCAATGGGATAGAAATCTTGGGCATCCACCCAGCGCCGAGCGAATTCAGCGCTGCTTTGTAAACCCACCACCGGGCGATCGCACGCAGATTTCCGATCTTCCCGCGCTACCCAAGCTAATGCACTGTCGTTTAACACCTCAATGCCCTGCCAGTTTCGCAGCGCTGGCGGGTCTAAATCCCGTGCTGGCGCGTAAGTGGCCGTCACCGAAAAGCACGGAGCATAGCGAACCGGGGCAATAACCTCTAAAAACTTAGAGACGTTTCCATAACGTCCCGGATCCACCGTTGCCAACAGTCCCTCTGCCTGGGGAGCCGGAACGGTTACCACCAAAGTATTTGCCTGGATTTGCTCATAAATTCCCTGATTGCCTTCCCGCGGTGTTCCCTCGCGAGGGTGATCACAGTAAATGGTCCATCGTCCATTAGGGGCGTTGGCATTAGATGAGGGGGCACTAGATGAGGGAGCATCGGGCAGGCGGGCTAGGGCGATCGCTCGATGGTTAAACAAAATATCCAGATCCTGAGCCAGCGCCTTTGCCACCTGGGAAAGTCCTTCCGGTGCGCAATAGCGATCGCTCGTGTCAACGGTTTTCAACTGGGATGGCAAATACTGAAATCCCACGCCCGCCCACCGCTGCACCACCCCTCGATCCACCAGGGGCTGAATCAGCTGCCACACCAAGGGCTCGCTGCCGTCAAGATGCCGAACTCCTCGATCTGCCCGCGCCCCGTCCACCCGTCGCGTATTGAGGCGCCCCCCAACCCCAAAGGACTTTTCCAGCACCAGCACCTGATATCCTCGCCGTCGCAAACTTTGGGCTACAACCAACCCAGTCAGCCCTGCGCCAATGACGACAACCGATGCCGAGGGCAGGGATGGGGAATTTGAAGGGACCGCAGAAAAATTTGTCATGAGGGTAGGCAGTACAGCAAACTTTATGTCAAGCTGATATGTAACAAAAAGTAAAAATTAAAAGTCAATAGCTTACACACCTCCGAATCAAAGTGGTGCAGCCTTCAGAAAATCAAAGGACTTAATTTCAAGGGTTTTTGATTTGGTCGCTCTGAATCTCAAAAGTTTGCAAGGTGCCGACATTTGAGATGAAAGCAATTGGACGCTGAAACCCATTTTGCTTAGATTTGTCCAGTTATTGGGTCTTTTAAGGTTTACTTTTACCTTCCCGGTCCTACAAGATTTAGCTAAGGTCCAAGGATTACACGATTTAAGCTTAGGGCGTGTCACCAATTGAGCGTCAGAAGCCTTACGTAGTAGGAAATACACGCCCTTTTAAAGCAAAAAAAACTGGGGCTGAAACCCTTACGGCTAGAGGCTTTGAGACTTAAATGATGACAGCCCCTAGTGAGGCTGAGTCTCGTGAAACCTAGCGCCTATCACATCTAAATTTTGCAGAATTAAGCTTTGACCAAGCTTATTCCGTTGATTTGCTGCCGTCGTATGCACCCGCACCAAACCAGCCATCACTGAGCCGCCCATATTGAGCAGGTCACTCTAGGTAAATCACTGCCAGAGCGTGCTTCCTAGGGCTCAAACTTTTGCTCCGTTTTTTCCTTCGATGCCCCACTGCTTTGAAAGGGCCTTCTACGACGTTGGATGTGTGCACTGTGCCTGAGTTTTTCGTTTCACTCAGCCCCTATTGCTACCGCCAATCTCGATTTCGCCCTGGTGCTTGCGGCCTTCGACTCGTTCTTTTGGACTTGGAAAGCCGTTTAAAGGCGGCACTAAAGTCAGTTTCTCATCGCACAGGTGCTGTGCAGGGCTGAACACGGTCTCGCTTTGTTTCCTTTAGCTCATTTGTCGATTCCGCTCCGCATTTTTAGGCATGTTGCCAAAAATTCATCTCGGCGATCGCCACATCCCACAGACTTTTCCAACTCGGCAGTTTTAGCGATTTTAAACTGCCTTTCATTGCCGCCAGTGGATAGTCACCGTGGGCAAGTTGTGGTTCCAGCGCTGTGCTGCCACCGCTTTGCTGCGGCTCCGGTGGATGTTTTTGAATGCTGCTGAAATTCTGTCCCGTCTACTTTCCTATCCTTGCAAGTGTTACCTATGCAGAGCTTGTATAAGCGCATGTCCATTTTTGTGGACGGCAACAATATGTTTTATGCCCAGCAAAAGAATGGCTGGTTTTTTGACCCCAAGCGAGTTTTGGCTTACTTTGCTGAGCAGCCAGGGGTCGAGCTGGTGAACGCCTTCTGGTATACCGGCTTGAAAGATAGCCATGACCAGCGCGGATTCCGCGATGCTCTGATTAATCTGGGCTACACGGTGCGTACCAAAATCTTGAAAGAGTACTACGACGACACTTCGGGACGCCATTCCCAAAAGGCGAACCTGGATATTGAAATTGTGGTGGATATGTTTAACACCGTTGAGCAATATGACCGGGTGGTTTTGTTTAGTGGCGACGGGGATTTCGAGCGGGCGATCGAGCTGCTGCGATCAAAAAGCACTCATATTACGGTGGTGTCTACGGAAGGGATGATTGCCCGGGAGTTGCGCAATGCTGCGGATCGCTACATTGATTTGAATTCCATTCGCGATCGCATCGAGAAATTTGATGGGTAGTGTGACGGATAAAAAGCTTGGCGGATAATTGGGCGAACTAAGGACGGTGGCGGAAGGGGAATTTCAGGGTAAATTTTCCAAAGACCACGATTCGGGGGTATCCGGTAGCGACGTTTGCTTTGGCAAAGTCCCACTTGAACATCGGCTAATTTTTGCATTGGTGCCATTTTGCCAATCGCTATTTCGCCGATTTCATTGTTATTGTCTAAGGTATTGTCTGAGAACTCCAACCAGAGTCCTTAGGTATTTAGATTTTTATAGAAGGGCTAGCCGGTCCAACCACAGCCGCTAATCCCCGACCTCGAACCTAGGAGGAATTTATTATGACTTCACAGCCTGATCGCGTCATTATTTTCGATACGACCCTGCGAGATGGGGAGCAGTCCCCTGGTGCGTCGCTAAATGGTGAGGAAAAGCTGGCGATCGCCCGGCAGCTAGCTCGATTGGGAGTGGATGTTATTGAGGCGGGTTTCCCCTTCGCCAGTCCAGGAGATTTTGAGGCGGTGCAAAATATTGCCAACTTGGTGGGCACCCCCGATGGACCTACCATTTGTGGGTTGGCGCGGGCGACGAAGAAAGATATTGACGCGGCGGGCAAGGCTCTGAAACCGGCGGCAAAGGGGCGCATCCATACGTTTATTGCCACGTCAGATATTCATTTGCAGTACAAGCTGCGCAAGTCTCGAAAAGAGGTGGTGGTGATCGCTGAGGATATGGTGGCCCACGCCAAAACCTACACCCATGACGTGGAGTTTTCGCCAGAAGATGCAGGGCGATCAGACCCAGAATTTTTATACGAGGTGCTGGAGCGGGTGATTGCTGCTGGAGCCACCACGGTGAACATTCCCGATACGGTGGGCTACACCACGCCGGACGAGTTTGGGCGCATTATTCGCGGCATCAAAGAAAACGTGCCCAACATTGACCAGGCAATTATTTCCGTCCACGGACATAACGATTTGGGTTTGGCGGTGGCCAATTTCTTGGCGGCGGTGCAAAATGGCGCGCGTCAGCTTGAATGCACCATTAATGGCATTGGCGAACGGGCGGGCAATGCGTCGTTGGAAGAGTTGGTAATGGCCCTTCACGTGCGGCGATCCTTCTACAATCCGTTCTTTGGCAAGCCGGAAGGGGCGGAGGATCCCCTGAGCAATATCAACCTGGAGGAAATCTACAAAACCTCCCGCATGGTGTCCAATATGACCGGTATGTTGGTGCAGCCCAATAAGGCGATCGTGGGAGCCAATGCGTTTTCCCACGAGTCGGGCATTCACCAGGATGGGATGCTGAAAAATAAGCTCACCTACGAAATTGTAGATGCGGCCACCATTGGGCGCACGGAAAATAACATTGTGCTGGGCAAGCTATCGGGGCGGAATGCCTTTGCCACTCGCCTGCGGCAGTTGGGCTTTGAGCTGTCTGATACGGATTTAAATAAGGCGTTTTTACGTTTTAAAGAGGTGGCCGATAAGAAGCGGGAAATTACGGACCGGGATTTGGAGGCGATCGTTAACGACGAAATTCGTCAGGTGCCGGAGTCGTTCCGGCTGGAGATGGTGCAGGTGTCCTGCGGTAATCCGTCAGCGCCTACAGCAACGGTTACCTTGCGCCTTCCCGATGGCTCCGAAAAAACCGACGCGGCGGTGGGAACCGGCCCCGTTGATGCGGTATACCAAGCGGTGAGTCGCATTGTGGATATTCCTAACGAGCTAATTGAATTTTCGGTGCAGTCGGTGACCAAGGGCATTGATGCTATGGGTGAGGTGACAATTCGCCTGCGCCACGACGAAGGTGTTTTTGCGGGACATTCTGCCGATACGGATATTGTGGTGGCATCGGCTTATGCCTATATCGCTGCGTTGAATCGGCTGTATGTGGCGATCGCGGCTGAAGCCAGCGCAGAAATGGAAAAAGCCCCTGCCGTAGCGTTATAAATTCAGCGTTACGAATCCAACGGCGGAATAATATTGTTCCGCCTGTTTATTCGGAAATTTAAGTCAGCACCTTGCATCAGCAGCTCAGTCGTTTCAAACGATTGGTGTTTAATCGCGATCGCGAGGGCTGGCTTTTCTATATCTTCGTTATTCAAGTGGGGAGCGACATCTTGGGAGCGGCATCTGTGTTTGGGGAAGCCTGAGCGATCGCCCATTATGATCGACTCTTAAATTCGCAGAACAGTCAGCGAGCCTAAAGGTCATCGTTCGCGAAGCGTTGGCAAAAGCCAATAGTGCGGATTCACTCCGATTATGCGGATTCAGCTTCGCTTAAGCGACTCAAAATCATCCTGTTTTTGCATATACCTTGGGTTCTCTAAGCTCCTGGTACGACGCCTTGCCTAAATCCCAGTAGTCCTTGCGTTGACTGTGCGACTGTAAGGGGGCACTACCAATTTGAAGCCATCGGCGACTGCAAGTGATCCAGAGACGTTCTATCTTCCAGTTGGCTATTTGGGCTGTTTTGTTCGGTGTCCAATTCCACAGTGCCCTTCTGCGACCCCAAATTCTGAGACTGTCCTAAATGCTTTAATACCAATTCTCGGAAACGACGAATTGGCGGCAGCTCGAGGCGATCCGCGCTAGTCACAAACACCACCTCTCGCTCTAAATTTGCCCCCGCAAAGGGCAACACCGCAAAGCGCGGATCTTCCCGCACCTCCTCCAGGGCTGTCTCCGGCAACAGCGCCACAAAATTTCCCTCGCGCACCACCCCTCGAAACGCATCCAATGTATTCAGCTCGAGAGCCACAGCGACTTCCACCCCTTTGGCATTAGCTTGCTCCTGCACCAGCCGCTGCATTCCATAGCCATCCTTAAACACTACCTGGGGATAAGCCGCCAAGTCTTCCCAGTCCACCGCCGTTTTTTCCGCCAACGGATGCTGGGATCCCACCAGCACAAACACCGGCTCTCGATACAGGGGATCCACCACTGTGTCCACGTTAGCCGTTAAGAAGCGGTTATTCATTACGATCGCCGCATCCACCAGTCCATCCCGCAGCACCTTCAAAGAGCGATCGCTCCCCAACGCCGTCACCCGCAACTGCACCTTAGGATAATCGGCTAAAAATTTTGGCAGAATCACCGGCAACTGATAGGCACACACTGACTGAATTGCCGCCACGCACAGCTCTGGCTGTCGCCCCTCCAGCAACACCGCAATGTCATCCACCGCCTGTTGCCAGTCTTGACAAATTCGTCGGGCACGGGCGAGCAAAATTTCTCCGCCGGGGGTTAATTTCGCGCGATCATGACGGCGCAGCAACGACAATCCCAAATGATTTTCCAGTGCTTGCACCTGGCGGCTAACGGTGGACTGGGTAACGCCACATCGACGCGCCGCCTTTTGAAAGCTTCCCGTTTCTGCTACGGCTAAAAATGCTTGAATCTGCTCAATGCGCATGGGAACGGGAATGGGAAATAAAAAATAGAAGGAAAATTAGGAACTGCGAAAATAGCCCAAAAACAAGCCTACGCCATCCTCCAACCTAAAAGGCTGCTTCCTTATAATCGAAGAAAAACGCCTAAAAGACCGGATCATCGCACCGTAAAACCCATCACAACGTTGAAATACGATTATTCTTTGACAATCTTTATTTCAACAAAATGGCACCCTTTCCATGCAATCATTGGGCTCGAAAACAAGTACTAAAAATTACTTGTACTTCTTAGGGTTATTGACAGTAAATTAAGGCAATGATAGCCACTGGTCTAGCTTTGATTTTGTATCAACGACTTCATAGTACTTAGCCTCCGCTGAACTTTTTGTTGCGAAACTTAGTTCAACGCGCCATTTACACCTTCCTTGGCTAACTTCCTGCGATCGCCCTACCCCTCCGTCAATGTTCAAAGACTTCCTATCGCCCCCAGCAAAGTCTTTGCCAGGCTCCCCCCTAAACGTCATCATTTTGGCAGGGGGAAAAAGTCGCCGCATGGGACAGGATAAGGCTCTGATTCAATGGCAAGGAGCCACTTTCCTAGAACGATGTGCGCGAGTGGCATTCGCTGTGGGTGATCGCTGCACTGTTGTCACTCCATGGGCTGAGCGATACCAAGCAGCCCTACCTGTTGACCTGGTAGCCCACATTTATTGGTGTCCCGACCCTGTCCCTGGATCCGGTCCTCCCTTGGCGATCGCCCAGCTTCTCACCTTAGCCCCCGCCGTTGACCACCCATGGACCTTAGTATTAGCTTGCGATTTGCCTAAGCTTGATCCGCAGCTACTTCTAACATGGGGATCACACCTAGACGACTTAGCCCCTGAAGTTCTTGCCTATGTTCCTCGCTGGGGCGATCGCTGGGAGCCCCTATGTGGCTTCTATCGCCCCCAAGCCGGTGAATCCCTAGGAAGATTTTTAGAGGCAGGCGGACGATCCTTACAAAGGTGGCTAGAGACCTCGTATCTCAGCCGGCCCTGTATTGCTCAGCCGATTACCTTGACCTTGGAAGAACACAGCACCCTTCACAATTGCAACGTCCCATCAGATCTGGATATTCAACACTAAGTCGCGCCCTTTATTGGCAGCTCAACCAAGACAGCTTACAGATATTTAATAGTTGTTATTTTTGAGGAGGATAGGGGCACACCGTTGAAAAATTGAGGCTGACTGCGGAATAAAAAATAAAATAGTTCTGTCGATTAAAAGTATAAGTAATTTGACTCTTTAAGTACTTGATGTTTGGGGCGGTGGGTGAAGGGAACTGGAGGAGGGGTTTGTATCAGCTACTGGCGACTCGGCGGTATCGTTAAGAATACTTCCTAAGTAAAGGTCGATAAATTCTTTTGCCGCTTCTGGATTGATTTCATTCAATCCCGTGACGATCGTCGCCACTGTCTCGGCAGTTGGATCAGTTCGCTCGTGGAACCAGCGATAAACCACAGACCTACGAACATCTAATGCAACAGCCAGCCGATTCTGGCTAATTCCGTAGGTGGTTAAGACATTTTGTAGTGCTTTTCCTGCTCTTCCCATGACTCATATGCTGGCAGAGCTTTGCGTCTTGGTAAAGAACTATATTTATGTAGACATTATGTTTTTAACGTGAATTAACCCTTGAAAAGGGAAGAAATTGGCTCCATTTTTTCTGATTTTCAAGACCTTACTTAACTGTTTTTGCGGTGTCAAAGGGAAGTTTCGTTACGTTCCTTCAAAGACGGCCAGCGATGGTGGCAAAACAACAACAGTGGAATGAGAGGCTGATTCCCTAAAGAACATCAAGACAGCGCTGAACGGCTATTAAAATCCACTGTCGTGAAACGTTCAGAGCGATATGGTCCGACAATTCAAGCTAGTGGTCAAAATAATTACCAACCCGCTCCAGGAAAGTTTACCCTTCTTTAAATTTTGTCTGCCATGGTTTGAAATACGGGGAGCAACAGCGTCACGTAGTAGTAAGCCAAAGGCGCGGTAAAAATATAGCTGTCGGTGCGGTCCAATACGCCACCGTGACCGGGGATCAACCGCCCTGAGTCCTTAACCCCGGCATCTCGCTTCATTAATGATTCAATTAAATCTCCCAACAGGCTGGCGATCCCCACCATGGCCCCAAAAATAGCTCCCGAGGCAAACCACAGGGGCCACTGCAAATAGCCTGCCCCGGCGATCGCCACAATCACGCTGCCGGAAAGTCCAAAAATGGACCCTTCCACCGTTTTTTTAGGACTGATGCCCGACAGTCGGGTGCGCCCTAACCATTTGCCCATTACATAAGCGCCAATATCCGCTGCCCAAATACAGGCAAACGTTAGCAAAGTGGCGGTTAAGGCCGTCGGCCAAGTGTTGAGAGCCAAGTTGGTTGGCCAATAGCCATTGAAGGGCAGCAAATTTTCCGCTGACGTTGCGGTGATTAAGCCACCGCCCACCCGTAGCCGTACCCAGTAGCTGGGTAAATAGCCGCAGTAAAACAATCCCATTACTGAGGCGGACAGGTCGGCGATCGATGCCATCCGCGGCAGAAATAGCAGGTAGAAACACACCAGGGTGCCAGCCAGGGGAACAATGGTGTCGGCGATCGCCGGGTCCATGGCGGCCGAAATAACAATGGCCAAGCTAGCGAGGGTAACGGTTTTGGTGGCAGGGGTAAATCCCTTAGCGCGCACCAGCAGCAAATACTCCTCTAGCCCCAGAAACACGATTAATCCGAAGGCCACTGTGAAATACCAGCCCCCTAAAACCACGATTGCCAGGGCCAAGGGAATGGCTACAGCGCTGCTGCCGATACGGGCCCATGGCCAGCGCGATCGCCCTTTTTTCCGGTGCTGCTCCCCCTGGGCAGTGGTAGCAGGGCGGCGTTTGGGCTTGGCCATTGGTGGGGGAAAATCCATGGTTAACAGGAGATTACAGTTGGGTTGCTGAAGAATTAAAGCAACTCCAGAGCGATCATAGGTCAGCGTGGGGGACCGTGATCCACAGATAGTGCAGGTTTTCTCATTTGTCCCCGCCCCACGTTACTGGGGACTGTCATCATTTAGTTTTCACAGTCAGCGGCTGTGAGGGGGCAGTGCCTGGTATTTTCCGTATGGAAAAAAGACGGTGGGTTTCCCGTTGCGCCAAGCGCTTGGCATTGATGAAGTGCTCGGCATTGATATTGATGCTAGGTCTGAGGAGGAGCGCCTGGCACTGGGTAAAATCATTGAGATTCCTCACCTTTGGGGTTTTTTGATGTTGAGATTTTTTACGTTAAAGTTTCTCGCCACTAAGGATAAAGGTGGGGTTGATTGCGGCGAAGGTTTGATTGTTACCTCGGGTTTCTAGGCGATTGGCAGAGGATTGAATAATTTCAATGTTGCGCGCCTGAATATCGGCGAGGCTTTCAGAAATAGCGTAAAGGCTGTCGAGACTGGTGGCGGTGGCAACCACCCGTCCCCCTGGCTGGAGCTGTTGCCATACCCGTTGCAAGGTGACTTTGGCAGTGCGGCTGCCCTCCACACAAACGCGATCAGGACTGCCCGGCAGTGTCTCCAAACATTCCGGAGCGTGTCCTTCCATCACTTCCACGTTGGCAACCCTAAAGCGATCGCAATTGTGGCGAATCAGGTTAACCACGTCCGGATCCCGCTCGATAGCCAGGATTTTTCCCTGGGGACACAGTAGGGCGCTCTCGATGGCGATTGTCCCCGTCCCCGCGCCAATATCCCAGAGCAAGCTGGTGGGATTTAGGCGCAGCAAAGACAAAATGGCAATGCGGGTTTCACGCTTGGTGATGGGGATGCCAGGCGATCGCTCGAACAGTTTGTCAGGGATGCCGGGGGTAACGTGGGGCCAAAGAGCCATAGTTAACGGTGGGGCAGTTGGCAGTGAAGCAGAGTGGCGCAAAGGGTGGCGCAATGGTGAAAATTCACTCTGCTACTGTTTTAGCGACTATTGGCAACAACGCCCAGATTCACCAACTTGGCGCTGAGATCCCACAGGCGCAAAGCCTTATCCCCATCCAGGGCTTCATCGGATACTTCCTGGGAAAATGCTTCTCGACCCTTCGCTTGACGGTTGCCCCAGCTCCAGTAGACGCCAGACTCATCAAAGCCCTGGTCCACTGCCACCGCTGCCACGCGATCGCCCGCCAACCACTGGGGCACATAGCCACCGGTTACATTTTTCTGGAACCAAGGAAAAATTTTGCGGAACAGAGGGGCGTGGTTACGGAACAGTTGGGATTCTGCCACGCAGCCAGGATATAGGGAGCTAAATACAATGCCGGTGCCCTGATGGTAGCGCCGATGGAGTTCGCGCATGGTCACCACGTTGCACAGCTTGCTGTCCTTGTAGGCTTTGCCAGGCTTGAATTTTTTGCCGTCGATCATGCTGACGGGATCTTTAAAGCCCGCTTCTAATCCTGCTAGGTCGCCCAGGTCAGGAGGGGCAGGGAAGGGAATTTTGCCGCCCAGCTCTTTGGGGTTGGCGGTGACGGTACCCAGGATAATTAAACGCTTGTGGGGAATGGGCGATCGCTCCAAATCCTCCAGCATCAAATTACATAAAAGGAAATGTCCCAAATGGTTCACCGCCACGGACATTTCGTAACCCTCTTCGCTGCGCACCGGCTCCTTCGCTAGCGGTAGATAAATAGCCGCATTACACACCAGCGTCGTCAGCGGTCGCCCCAATTGGCGGAATGCATCCACAAAACCACGGACGCTATCGAGGGACGCCAAATCTAGCTTGAGCAATATATGGCTTTCCTCCGGGATCTTGACCTCTGCCGCCGCCGCCTTTGCCTTATCTAAATCGCGGCAGCCCATCACCACATGGCAGCCCCGCTTTGCCAAAGCCTTCGCGGTGTAAAGCCCGACGCCAGCGGATGCGCCGGTCACAATTACGGTTGGTTTTGAATCCTGTGCCATAGTGCGCCAATTAGAAAAATATTATTTGAGGAAAGTTGGAATTTTTAGGATTATTCGGAATATCTGAGAATTGGAATATTTGAGAATTAAAAGCTTAAAATCCAATGAATAAGGAAAAGTCTCCAAGGTTGGTCCAGAAGACTGACGTACAAAGCTGATCCTAAAAGGAAGCGTCACTAATCTAAAGTGTTAGAAACATCCTGTATCACTGGGGTTTGAGGCAGAGAGTTTGGAACAGAGAGTGTGCAATAAAAAGCTTTAAATAAGAAATCTTAAGCAGGGAATCGAAGTAGGGGATTTTAGACGGGGATTTTAAGCAAGGGATTTTAAGCAAGGAACCATGGGACTTTTTGACGATTTCAGCAAGTTTTTGGAAGCACGTCTGGATGAGTTCTTGCAGGAGCATCCAGAGCTAGAGCTGTGGGCCTTAGAGGAACAGCTGCGGGAGCAGGAAGCGGATGTTCGTCGATCCATTGCCGATTTAAAAGTGAAGGAAAAACGTCTTCAGGATTCCATTTTGGAAACGGCTCAGGATGTACAACGCTGGCACCAGCGCATTGTCAAGGTGGAGGCAGCGGGAGAGGTAAAGCTGGCAGCGGCGGCGCGGGAACGGGAGGCGGCACTGTTGCGCCAGGGCAACCAGCTTTGGGGACAAATGGAGGGCGTTAAGGCGCGGATTGTACAGGCGCAAGATTTGTTGGACCAGGTGGAAACTCGGCTACGGGAGGTGAAGCTAAAAGCCAATGCGTCACACACCACCCAAGCGACGGAAACGGCGAATACCACCAATACGGCGGGCTGGGGACAAAGTTGGAATAAGGGTTCCGGTGGCGCTGATCCGTTGGAACAGCAGTTTCAGCAGTGGGAAATGGATGATGAGCTGGCTCAGCTTAAGCGAAATATGGGTAAGTAGACCGGATAAGTAAGCGGGTAAGCGAGCGGGTCAGTAAGCGGGCAAGTCAGAACGTTGAACTGGCGGGCACACATAACTCCGACTCGGAAATAGGTTTGAGTGGCAGAAAGCTGATTCAGTGATTGAAGGTGGAGATAGATATAGATAAGAAGGTGATGAATAGGGCGTCACTGGGCATAAATTGCAGATTAAAATGGAGACGTAACAAACTAACTTGAACGCAAGAAGAGTAAGGGCGTAAGTTTGAGGGCAAAGGTAAATGCGCATGTTAAAGCTGACCCTAAACGCATCAGTAGAAAGCACCTCTAAATGCGCCACGTCAGCGCATCGGTTACGAGCACAAGTTAAGCCGTTGCTGCGGTAAGAAATTTCCGATTATTTCTCCCTGTTCTGGGTATTGCCAATGTTTTAGGCGAGCGACGAGTCGTTTTCGTAGGTAATGCCTTGAAACGCATATTGGAACGCACATTCGTAATTAGATTTATCAGCGATTAATTAGGTGAATCCGTCTATGTCTGTTGGGTTTACGCCGGAAATGGAAGCTTGGGATGCGATCGCCCGAGAGTCCAGGCTGTCGAAGCTAAGGAAGCAAGATGATCGCCCGCTGATTTATGTGGCCGTTACCTCCCACGGTTTTGGTCACGCCACCCGGTCCGCATCGGTGGTGGGTACGTTGCAAAAGCTCTGGCCAGCGCTGCTGCCGATTATGGTGACCCGAGCTCCCCGGTGGTTGTTGGATTCCTACTTGGATCAGGATTTTGTTTATCGACCGCGATCGCTGGACGTGGGGGTGGTGCAGGGGGACAGCCTGTTTATCGACCGAGGGGCAACCCTGGATCAACTGCGAAATATTCGTAACCAAGCCCAGTCCATCGTGAAGGCGGAGGTGGATTTTATTCGCCAAATGGCGGAAAAGAGTGGACGGGTGGTGTTGATTTTGGCAGACCTACCGCCGCTGGCTGCTGCGTTGGGGCAGGCTACGGGGATCCCCTGTTGGGCCATGGGAAACTTTGGCTGGGATTTTATTTATCAGGACTGGGGTAAGCCCTTTGAGCAGGAAATTCGCTGGATTCGCGAGCAGTTTGGGCAGTGCGATCGCCTGTTTCGTCTGCCATTCCATGAGCCCATGGATTCCTTCCCCCTAATTACGGACGTGGGGTTGACCGGGGGCACGCCCCAATTCAGCGATGACGAACTGCGCGATCGCCTGAGCATTCCTAATCGTCCCAAGGAGCGTACGGTGTTGCTGACCTTTGGCGGGCTGGGGCTGGACGCTATTCCCTATGATCGTCTCAGCTATTTTTCTGACTGGCACTTTATTACGTTTGATCGCAGCGCCCCGGACCTGCCTAACTTGACTCGCATTGCTGACCCCGTTGATCCCAGCCGCGCCACTCGGGATTATCGCCCGGTAGACCTGCTGCCTATTTGCGGAAAAGTGGTATCCAAGCCGGGGTACAGCACCTTTTCTGAGGCTTGCCGGTTGGGGACGCCGATTATTTCCATTGAACGTCAGGGATTTGCGGAGGCGCCGGTGTTGCTGGAGGGGCTGCGGGACTATGCTTATCATCAAATAGTTGACGGGGCAGAATTCTTTGAGGGCGATTGGACGTTTCTGAAGGACGATCCCACGCCCCCCAGGTTGGGGGCAGACCAGCTTGATAAGGATGGCAACGGGGCGATCGCCCAGGCAATTGTTAATCAGTTTCGCCGCGATTCTCCCGCATAGGTCCCCGTTTATTTCCCTTCCCTGCGCTCCCCTTTCCCTTTGCCCATGCCCCAACAATCCTCAAGTTTTTCCAGTGCCCATGATGTGGCTACCGAGTTCGACCAGTGGGCTCAATCGGGGCGAGGGGATCGGATGGCTGACGGTCATCGCTATGCCACTGAGCAGTTGCTGGAAGGGTTGGCGATCGCCTCAGATTCCGTGGTACTTGATGCGGGCTGTGGCATTGGCTGGGTGTTAAACGACTTGATTGGTGAGCATATTGCGTCGGGGGTGGGCATTGATTTATCGGCGGAAATGATCGACATTGCCTCCTCCCGCTGCACCTTGCCCCATTTAAAATTCGCCGTATCAAACAGCGCCCAGACTCCCTTTGAGGCGAACCGGTTTTCCCATATCGTTTCTATCGAGTCTTCATACTACGTTCCCGATCCTCTGGAAACTTTAAGAGAATGGCTACGTATTACCCAGCCTGGGGGGCGGCTGGGGCTGGTTATTGACCTTTACCAAGACAATCCGGCTTCGCCCTATTGGGTGGAAGCCCTGTCGTTAACGGCCCATAATCTATCGGTGTCCCAGTGGCGATCGCTATTGTTATCCGCTGGCTGGACCCAGGTGGGCGATCGCCAGGTGCCCCTGCCAGGGCAAATTAAGCCAGACGCCTTCATCCCCTCCCCCTATTTCCCAAATTACGATATCTATCGATCCTATTGCGACGCGGGCTCTCTCCTCCTCACGGCGCAAAAGTTGGCACCACCGTCGGAGTAGACAAACTTTTTATACCGGCTTGTGGAGATTTGCTCGGCAGATTCTTGATCTGTTTTTTTCACGGACAGGATTTACGCCAGTCCTCCTTGGTAAGGGGGGAAGCTGATGCAACGTTTGTTCTTGGTCTTAACAACATGTTTTGCGTAAGTCCTGACGGATTTATATGGGGCGCCCTAGAAAAGCGCTGACAACATCTACATCATTTTTTTGCGCTTTTTTGAGGGTTGTTTGTGCGGTTATCCGTTTTTCACCTTGGTATAACGGTATCAATATGAGTAGGTGTGCAGCAGGACGCCGTTGGTGTGATTGATACACCAGGGACTGTTCTGGGAAGTGGCATCAATTAAGTGCCAGAAGCTTTGCCCAGTGGGGAGCACGCAGCCCTTGCAAAATAAAAAACGTTAGGGGCTGAAACCTTCACGACCAATAGCTTTGAGATTTAAATGATGATAGCCCCCAGTTAGGATTTGGATTTTTACGTCCCGGTGTTTATTGCACTGAGCCTATTTTTTAATGGGGCACTAAATGGGGCACTAAGTGGGGCACGAATTATCCATGGCACACAACTGCTCGGTGACCGATAGTACGCCCTAGGTTATGCGTTCCTGCGTATTACCCATAGATTGCGCATCAAGTGTTTTTGAAAATTCCCGGTACCTAAGCCGATATGGTTACTCAGCCCAAACCGATCGCCGACAGTGTTGCTTCCGTTGTGGCGGGGCGGGCGAAACCTGCACTGTGGCTGCGGCTGGGAAATCGCTGGCAGCGGCGGGGGCAAATTGAACCAGCGATCGCCGCGTTTCAAAAGTATTGCCAGGCGTTTCCCGAAGATGACTATGGCTGGTGGCGGCTGGGGCAGGGACACGATTTGCTCAATCAGCGTCCGGAGGCGATCGCGGCTTATCAAAAAATGACCGATTTGCGCCCGGACCATCGCGATGGCTGGATTGCGCTAATGACGGTGGCTATGGCGGCAAAGGAATACAAAATTGCGGACCAAGCCTGCCGGCGATCCCTGGCCCTAGGGTGGGACGATGTGCGATCCCTAAAGCGCATGGGACAAAAATGGGAGCGGCGCGGTAAGGATTATCTAGCCCGCAGCTGTTACCAGCGCTGGCTGATGTTGGGCCCGGACAATACGGCGGCGTACCGGGCAACGGTGGCCATGGAGGCTTTGACGGGACAGTGGGATAACGTGGAGCAGCTGGGGATGGCGTGGCGATCGCTGGACAATAAGGATCCGGAACCGTGGATGTACCTGGCGCTAAGTTATCGAGAGCGAGACAGGGTGCCTCGGGCGCTGGAGTGTTGGCGTCAGGGGGAGAGGCTCACCATGGCCCTGGCGGAAGAGAAGCGCCCTTCGGTGGACTGGGATGAGGTGGATCTGTGGATGACCTTTTGCCTGGAGCAGCGTGACGACCACAGCCTGAGGGTGGCCCTGGAGCAATATCAATTAATTTTGCAGCGGGAAACGCCTAAGGGGGCAAAGCCTTACCAGCGGCTGGGGCGGCTGTATGAAAAGACCAAGCAGTGGTCGGAGGCGATCGCCGCCTACGATCAAGGCATTGAAATCATTAAACGGCGCAGTAAAGGCAGCGCTGACGGGGAGACCAGAACCGCCAACTGGTATGCCTGGCTGGGGCGCTGTAATGACCAGGTGGGCAATTCAAAGGACGCGCAGGAGGCCTACGAACGGGCCATTAACCAGGGGTGTGCCTACCCGTGGGCTCGAGAGCGCTACGCAGAAGAGTGCTATGCCCAGAAGCGATGGCGGCAAGCGGCCAAAGCGTTTGATTATTTATATGGGTACCGGCGATTTTACGACGGCGGCGATGCCCAAAAAGCCGGCGACGAAATCTCGGAGGTGTCCCAGTTTGCTGAAGTGTCTCTGGAGGTGTCCGAGGTGCCTGCGGCGGTGCTGGAAAAGTGGGGGCGATCCCACTGGAAGTCAGGGAACTTGGACCGGGCGATCGCCCTGTATCGACAGTGGACTGAGCGGGATCCGGAGAACACCCAGGGATGGCTGGACCTGGGATTGATTTATGGGGAACTGGGGGACGAGGACGCTGCTTTGGATAGCTGGGCGGAGGGATACTGTCATGGTTACAATGGGGAACTGGCATGGCAAATGGCCCAGATTTACCGCCGCCGAGGACAGCTAGAAACCGCTGTCACCTACTATCAGGACTGTGTCAGCGCCCAGGTGCACGAAGAGCAAATTTATGGGTTTTTGGGAGACTGCTTTTTCGCCCTCCAGCGCTGGGCGTTGGCCAGTGACGCTTATAGTCAGGCGTTGGCCTATGGCACTAACCATCCCCCAGAGCGCTATTACCAGCTAGGGTTGGCGTTTGTAAAACAGGGACGTCCCATGGAGGCAGTGGCGGCCTATCGGCGCGTGCTGGAAAAACAGCCCGATAATTTTGAACTGTCCATGGAGCTGGCGGATGTGTACACGGAGCTGGGATGGTCGGCGATCGCGGCAAAAACCTACCAGGATGCCATTGCCTCCGGACGGTCCAGCGCCACGATTTATTTAAAGCTGGGGAGCGTTTTACGGGATCAGGAGAAATGGTCCGAAGCGGCTCTTGCTTACGGTCGCGCCATTGCATTGGCTCCCCAGCGCAGTGACTTACGGGCGGCGCTGGCCAAAATCTATGACAAGCAGGGGGCGATCGCCGACGCCATCGACACCTACAAAGAGGCGCTGGTCTTGGATCCAAAGCCCACCTGGGTGTGGACTCGTCTGGCGGAGCTGTATGTCAAAGATGAAGACTGGTACGGGGTGGTTACCACCTACGCTGCTGCCATTGTGCATCACCCTCAGCTGCTGCATCAGTGTCACGAAGCCTGGGCGAAAGGCTACAGGGAGCTGGGGCAGCTTGAAAACAACGTGACGCTATATGAACAGGCGGTGGAACAGTTTCCCCAAAAGCTGGAATTTTACGAGGCACTGGTGGATGCCCAGGAGGCCCTGAGGCGGTGGAACGACGGCGTTAAAACCTGGCAGTTGGCGATCGCCCAAGTGCCCGGGGGCGATAACCCATCCATACAGTTCAACTTGGCCCAGGCTTACGGCAAAGGCAAAAAGTGGGACAAAGCCCTGAAACTCTGCGATCGGCTACTGGCAGAAAAAAGCGTTACCGGCACGACCCAGGGCAATGTGTATGCCCTGCAAGGGGATGCTTACCAAAGCGCTCGGCAGCATAACCGAGCCCAGGACGCCTATGAAATGGCGCTGGAGGTAGGGGTGAGTGATCCCTGCTCGGTGTATATCAATTTAGGGCAGTTGGCCGAGGCGCGATTTAAGTGGTCCGACGCGCTGGCCGCTTATCAAAAGGCCGCTGAAGCCAACCCTAAGTCTAGAAAAACTTGGCAGTTGCTGGCCACCTTAGCCCAGTTCCAAAATGCCTGGGAACAGTGTGCGATCGCCGCCACCGCCGCCTTAGGTTTGGGCAGCAAAGATAAGGAAATCTACGATTGTCTCGCCCAGGCACAATTGGCTTTAGACCAGCCCGAGGAAGCCTTGAAAACCGTTGAAACTGGGCTGCGTCGCCACAGTAAGTATGCGCCCCTACACGAGCAACTGGGCAGAGCCTATGAAGCGTTGGGACAAAATTGGCGGCTATCCACGTTGCCCACCTACCACCGCGCCATTCGCCTGAGCCCAGAAACCTCCTTTGTGTCCATCCAGCGTTCCATTGCGATTCTCCAGGACAACGGACGCTGGCATGAATGTTTGGTATTTATCCAGGACGCCCAAAAGCGACTGCCCAATAATCGCTGGTTAACAGCCCAATACCACGCCGCAAAAGGGCATGTGTTCCGCCATCAGCAAAACTGGGATCAGGCTTTGGGAAGCTTTATCCGAGCGTTGCAGATTTTGCCGGACCTATGGCAGGTGTATGACGCGATCGCCCACACTTTACACCAGACAAATCGCCCTGTCCCCACCGGATCTGCCACCTCCCCCAGCACTTTTTGCGAACTGCCCGCTGACCTAATTGAGCAATTTTGCCCCGTTACCGACGGTCAAATGGCGACGGCCCATGAGCACGCCCATAAGCATGCCCAGTCCCCCCATGCCATCACCCTTTTCGAACAGCACGAGGGCATCACCCACACCTTGGCATCCTCCGGTACCATTGACGGTCCTCCGCTGCCGGAGATTACCTACACCACCCTGACCACCCCCGTCGCCTACACCGCTTTGGTGCCCAAGGGGCGTGTTTGGGCGGGGCAGCTAATGTGCGCTGTTTTTGCTGGCGACGATACGTTGATTTCTGACTTAACCACCGGCTATGGGGCACTGGCGGTTAATGCCCTGGATCCGCCCATTGTGCAGGAGGTGGAAGGCTCCGTCGCCTTTCTTGCTACCCGCTGGAGCGATATTTCCTACTTCCACTGGATGTTTGACGTGGTTCCCCGGCTGGGGGTGTTGCTTCAAAGCGGCATTACCTGGAATGATATTAGCCACTTTGCCTTTAACCGCTGTCGCGAATCCTTCCACGTGGCCACTACCACCGCCCTGGGAATTCCCGACGACAAGCTGATGCAGTGTCGAGCCATGCCCTGGAGCGGCAGCCTGTTTCCCCTTAATCGCCGGTTCCCCCACTTCCGGGCCGACCAGCTTTTGGTGCCTTCTATTCCTGAGCTGCGATGCTATCGTAGTGCTCCCTGGGCGTATCAGTTTTTGCGGGATTTATTTTTAACGGAGAATTTGGCGATCGCCCCCACTGGAGCCCAAAAGCAGTGTCAGGGCAATAAGCTGTACCTGCACCGCCGCGGCGCTAAATACCGTCAGGTGGTGAATGGGGAAGCTCTAGCGGACCTGTTGGATAAGCGTGACTTTGAAGCTTTTGATCCCGGACAGTTTACGGTGCAGGAGCAAGCAAAAACCTTTGCTGCTGCCGATGTGGTGGTGGCGGTGCACGGCGCGGCACTGACTAACCTAGTATTCTGCAAACCAGGAACCATCGTGGTGGAAATTTTTGGTCCCAATCACGTGCAAAATACCTACTGGATTATTAGCTCCATCGCCGGATTGAAGCATTATCATTTGGCAGCCACAGCGGTGCCGAGTCTGGAGAAGACCCGCGGCGTTAAAGAAGATCTGTCCATTGACTTGCCTCAGCTAGAGCGCTTGCTCGATAGCTTGAATCTCTGAGTTCTGAATCTTAAGTTTTGAATCTTGAATTTTGAATCTTGAATTTTGAATATTTAAATGACGCTTGCCCAATGAAGTAGCGCTTGCCAAATGGATTTTTGGAATGCGTGCCAATGCGCCAGCGGATTAGAGACCTAATGCTTTGTAGCGGACTGGCGGCGGGCTGGTACGCACCCTTCAAAGAATTGCCCTGAAATGATTACTGCTAAGTGACGACGGATTTGGCGGGGCGCGCAAAAATCATTCGTCCTGCCGACGTTTGTAGGGAGCTGGTGACCACCACTTCCAATTCATCGCCCACGTAGCGGTTGCCCGTTTCTACCACCACCATGGTGCCGTCGGTCAGGTAACCCACACCCTGTTCCGGCTCTTTCCCCTGACGCAGCACTTTCAGCGCCAGGCTGTCTCCTGGCAGGTAGCTGGGGCGTAACGCATCCATCAAATCATTAACGTTCAGCACCGTCACATCCTGCACGGTGGCTACTTTATTTAAATTGAAATCGTTAGTTAGCAGCGCGGCGTTAGATTCCTGCGCCAGCCGCACCAGCTTGGCATCGACGGTGTTGATATCGTCGTAATCCGCCCGGTGAATCACGATGCGATCGCCATGGCGTTCCCGAATTTTATTCAAAATATCTAGCCCGCGCCGTCCGCGTACTCGCTTCTGGTCATTGGCAGCGTCGGCAATGTATTGCAACTCCTGAAGCACAAACTGGGGCACCAAAATCTGCCCCTCTAAAAATCCCGTATCCAATAAATCGGAAATGCGCCCGTCAATGATGCAGCTGGTATCCAATACCTTCGCTTTTGCCGGTTTCAAGGTGCCTTCGCTAATCAATAACGCCTCGGCACTACTGGGGTTGATTAGTCTTAGTAACGCCCGCCCCTGGGTGTCAGCGAGGGAAATCCCTGTAAAGCCCACCACAATGCTGCCAAAAATCGCTAGAAGGGGCTTAATAAAGGCGAATTTCCAGGGAATCGGCAGCAGAAACACCGGAGCCAGCAGCAAATTTGCCACCAACAGCCCAATAACCAACCCCACTGATCGCACGAGCAACCGATCCACCGGCATGGCTTTGATGCGCTCTTCTGTGCGGCGATAAAAGGCCTGCACCGTTAGCCCAACGATGCCCCCCATTAACGCACCAAAACCACCAATAACCAGACTTAGCCCGTCTCGGTTGGTCACTTCCGCCAAGGCAGATTCCGGCAACGAATCTACGGCGAAGAAGCCGACGCCAACGCCTACAATTAGGAATGAAAGGATAATTAATGTGTCGATCATCGGTTGATCATTATTTGCTCATTGAGGGTCCGCTAAAAAACGCTGTCTCGTCGTCCTGTTGCAATAAGCCCGTAAAACCCGTAACAAGCCCGTTTTGCAGGACCGCCAATGTCCACCATTATATCGTTGCCCGCCTCAGCGGCTCGACCGGTAATTTCCCCTGTGCCCCAGGCGGCGTATCTCCATATTCCCTTTTGTCGCCGTCGATGCCACTATTGCGATTTTGCGATCGCCGTTACGGGGGAATTTGTCTCGGAAAAAGATAAAACATCGCCGAAAAAAACGCCGGTAGATGGCAGCAACTCTGACCGCATTCGCCGTTATGTGGACGCCCTAATCCAAGAAATTATTCAAGGCGCCACGGCTGCGTCTTCAGCAGATCCGTCCACCTTGCCCTCTTTAAATACCATTTTCTTCGGAGGTGGTACACCATCGTTGTTAAGCGTGGAGCAGTTCGAGCGAATTTTGCAGGCTTTGGACCGCCGTTTCGCCATTGCCACGGACGCAGAAATTTCCATGGAAATGGATCCGGGCACCTTTAATCGAGATAAGCTAGCGGGCTTTTTAGACCTGGGATTAAACCGTATCAGCCTGGGAGTGCAGGCATTTCAGGATTCGTTGCTGGAAGCGTGTGGTCGCCTCCATCGTCGCCGGGATGTGGACCGGGCGATCGCCATGCTCGACGACTTTGGCGTCACTAACTGGAGCCTAGATTTAATCACCGGATTGCCCCATCAAACGGAGGAGCACTGGCGCGAGTCCCTGGATCTGGCCATCGCCGCCAACCCTGCCCACCTTTCCGTGTACGACCTTACCGTTGAGCCGGGTACGGTGTTTGGCTATCGTTATGAACCGGGAGAATTTCCGTTGCCTTCGGAGGCGATCGCCACAGACTTGTATCGCCATGCCCATGGAGCCTTAACTGGCGCGGGGTACGACCACTATGAAATTTCCAACTACGCCAAACCGGGACATCGCAGCCGCCATAATTTGGTGTACTGGCGCAACGATCCCTACTACGCCTTTGGGATGGCGGCCACCAGCTATGTGAATCGGTGTCGCTTTAGCCGTCCGCGCACCCCCCACGATTACGCCGCTTGGGTGGCAGCGGGGGGAGAAATTAGTGGAGAAACGGTCGATCCGGTGGACGAGTGGTTGGAAACCCTAATGGTAGGGTTACGCCTATCGAACGGGGTGGACCTGAAAAATCTGGCGCAGCAATTTGGCAATAAACCGGTGCGGGCGTTGGTGGAGCTATTGCAGTCCTACAAAAAACAAGGATTGGTAACGATGGGTAATGGGGCGATTGCCTTAACTAGCCCCGATGGATTTCTGGTATCCAACGACGTCCTATCCACAATTTTTGAACGGTGGATAGATGAGGATCAGCTTTAAAGTGTCTCTCCCGAATTAGATTTCGATCCTGCATAGCCTTCCGCCACACCCAAAAACTAGGCACTGACTTGAGACGGGGAAGTACGCAGCCTTTCGCAAAGGTTGCACAGGTAGGACTTGTCGCTGATGGGCAGCCGAGGCTTAGGCAAATCGGGGTTCGGCCAAACGCTTAGATGCTCGCAAATACAAGGTTTTACCCCTTGGACCACTAGCGACGTGGGAATTGGCATCATGCAGTTAGCGCAGGGAATAATATCCCAAGCATTTGACAGTAGATCGGCGATCGCGATTGGTGCCCCTTCCAGGTAAAACTCCGATGCGCCATTTAAAATTTCTGACCAAGCTTGTTCAAATTCAGCCGTGTAACCGCTGTGCTGCGAATCATCACGCTGAAAAACCGGTTGGGGACAAAGCTCTCGGCGACGATTCTCATTGGTAACAGCAGCATGCCCTAGCTGAAACCAAAGGGCTAAATATTCTTTGACTTGGGTACGAGGTGCCATAAAAAAGGAAAAGGATTAAAACCGAAAAACGTTGGTTACTATTTCCCGATGCACGTTAGATTTTGCGCATTGTTTCGTGTTTTAGAAACTGTTTCGTGTTTCAGAACCCACTTGAAGTTAATGCTTAGGGACCTTTATTTTTATTGTCCCTATTCTATTTATCTCTAAGGCTTAGGATTGGGTAGCGTGATTACTTTTAAACTCAATATCTCAACAGTAAAATCTATGCCTAAGCCCAACTTGAGACTGTTTTAAGAAGCGTCGAAAAAATAGTAAGAAACCAAACGTATTCACTGCATTAACCTTAACAAAGTCAAATGGGGCTGTTACTCCATGTCTCAACTCTGTCTTAGCTTTGTTTCAATACTTAAGGCGACAGGTCCCCTGTCCTGAAAGGATTTCACCGTTTATTTCTTCTTTTCACTGCCTTGAAAAAAGTCTGAAAAACAACGCTTTTATTCAACTTTCTTAACGCTTTGTCCTTTGCCCCCTTCAAAGGTCTGCCCCAGATTCTGCCCCAGATCAGGCACTTCTCTGCCGTGCTGCTTAATGTCCACAGCATATCCAGCAACCACCAGAAACACTTGGCTACTATGCAGCGCAACGGTGCGGGTTAAAGTTCCTAGGCGATCGCGAAACTGCCGCCCTAGGGGGTATGCCGGCACCACCCCCCACCCGGTTTCTTCCGCCACCACAATGGCGCGACTTCCCACCGCTACCAGGGCGTCAATCAGTTGTTTTTGCTGTCCTAACCAGTCCTGATCTTTAAGCTCCAAACAGTTAGCAACCCAGGTTCCCAAAGAGTCAAGAAGAATACGATTTTGAGGTGGGATTTCCTTCAGGGCGATCGCCAAATCCTTGGGAACTTCCAGGGTTTGCCAATGGTTAGGACGGCGATCGCGATGGCGCTGAAGACGTGCCTGCCATTCAGAATCGTTGGGATCTTTGGTAGCGGTGGCGATATAAGTGATGGGGCAGCCGCTGGACAATGCTAAGTGTTCCGCCCACTCGCTTTTTCCCGACCGACTGGGACCCGTGACTAAAATTGATCCAGTGGATTCAGCCATATGTTTAGACTGTGCTGAAAGACTGTTTAGAAAGTTATTTTGCTGTTGATTTTGCGCCCAATTAACCGCGGAATATCTTTATATTTCCTTCACCTATTTTTGGCTGGGTTTTTAGCTTGATTGATGGCTAACTTCTTAACTGGATTTCTTAATATTGATGGGCATAATTGCGCCTTCTAAGTGGGCCCCTGTCAGCCTCACCATCAATCGTTCCCCCATATACATCTTTGCCCCACTTAAATCGGCGCCGCTCAAATTAGCCCCACTTAAATCAGCACTAATTAAATTAGTTCCTTGCAAGTTGGCGCCGCTTAAGTCTGCCTGAAGCAAATTGGCGCGAAATAGCCGTGCCCCTTCCAAATTGGCGCCGCTTAAATCTACCCGATGGAGAAACGCATCGGTTAAATCCGCATTGCGTAAGTCAGCACCGCTTAAATTGCGCCCAGAAAAGTCCTTCTCCCGCAGATTGGCATTGCGCAAGTCCGCGCCGCTTAAATCACTACCGGGTCGGCGACTGGGGCGATCGCCTGGACTAAAACCAGGGGGCACAATGGGGGGGCGAGATGCCCTTTGGGACGCCCTTTGGGACGCCCTTTGAGATGCCCTTTGGGACGCCTCTGAAGACGTTTGATGAGCCGTTCTTGGAGAGCTTGATCGCGCAGATTGGGGGCGTCGAGACTGGCGAGATTCACGAGATTCGCTGCTGCTAGGGCGCGGTCGCTGCCTGAAAGTTTCCTCCGACCCGGTGCGAGATGCCCGGTAGAAAGGGTTCCCGTAGCGCCCCCCGCGCCCCGACTCGCCATTGCTAGATTCAGCAGAACCGGAACTTTGAGAATTATTTAAATCAGCGCCACTCTGTCTTTGCTGATCCTTAAAGTAATCCCGGAAAAACTGACGTGCCTCGTTTAGCTCCTTTAATTTTTCGTGAGCCTTATCTTTCAAACGAGGATTATCCTCTGGAATACGATCCGGGTGCCAAATAAACGCCAAATCCTTATAAGCCTGGTTGACGGCTTCCTTGGATGCTCCAGGTTCCAGGTCAAGCCGTTGATAGTAGCGATTTAGGTCGCCCATAAAACCAGAGAAAAAACCGGAAAAAATTACGTAGCGGCACACCGCCACAAAGGACGGAAGTTTGCCCATCCTAAAATTAAGTTGGGCTGGTGGCAATTGCGTAACAAATTTCTTTGAATTTAAGTCTTGCGACACGTGCGACCCATTAGGGGGCAGAAGCCCGACGCAGTGGGAATTACAAGCCTTTCTACGCTGGAATAAGCTGGGGGCTAAAACCTTCGCGGCTATTGACTTTGAGCGCTGATCGGCAATGGTTCTTAGCTTAGTCCCAGAACTTACGCTTAGTAATATTTATAGCGATCGCCAAAAATTGCGGCTAGCGTAGGCAAATAGATTTAGCGCTGGATTGGAACGGAGTGTTCGTCGTGGGTGAATCAGTCCTAGAGTTGGTAACGACGGTCAAGCACGTAGCTGACGGAGACACAATTATCGTGCCCTGGGACGACGAAATAGTGGGTGCGATGGAGCGCCACTTCAACCGCCCTGTGTACCGCGCTGAAGAACAAGGAATTTCAATTCGACTGTTTGGACTGGACGCGCCGGAAATGGGGCAAGAGCCTTGGGGACAAAAGGTGAAGGAGCGACTGGCTAAGCTACTGTCCCCTTACGATGAAGTGACCCTCCAAGTGCGGGATATGGACTCCTACTCCCGGCTGGTGGCGGAGGTTTTTGTAGAAGGGTTTTCCGTTAACGTGCAGCTAGTGGCGGAGGGCTGTTGCGTCGCGTTTTTCCAATGGCTTCGGGGCACAGATCGGTGGGCAGATTTTGCTAAAGCCCATGATCGCGCCCGTCATAAAAAAGTGGGCATTTGGGGTGATGAGAATTTCATTAGCCCCGGGGAGTGGCGCCACCAAAATCGCGCCGGATAGGAAAATCCACTAGTCAAAGGCACTGGGTGAGAGACATTCCGAGAAGCCGTGAAAGTTCGGGTAAGCCTAGAGATCAAGTTAAGGAATCAGTCGCCGCCACCAGCCACAGACGTCAGTTCGACGAAAAGCCCCCTTCCCCAAGGGAGGTTGGGGGGCTCCTCTGATGCTTGAGCCGGTAGTGGGAAGTCTTGGGAATGGGGGGTAGGGTAAGAATCCCCCCTCAGGCCCCCTTGGGTAAGGGGGGAAGCAGATTTGAGCTAATGATTTTGTGCCATCGAACTGATGTGACAGCTTTGCTTGTCAGCGACCATATTGTCCTTTGGCGCGCCAGTTAGTCAGTGGCACTTCGAGCTGATTAAGGCGCCGTAAACGTGATAGACCGAAAGCCTGCCTGAGCCCCAAAGAACATGCGATCTTGTGTTGTGGGTTGTTTTTAAGTGGCGACAACAGATCAAATACATTGAGTCGCTCAATTAATAAGGAATGCGAGCAGATTGTCGGTGAGACTCAACTCATCAGTACAGCGGTAAATCGCGCTTCGGGATTTCGCACGCGAATGTGTATTTGATTTTGAAAAATATTAATATTAAGGAAATATAAAGCTCTCTTGTGGTTTGCCTCTCGTGATGTGTTGCAGGAGAAGTGTGATGCACATTTTAAGGCGTCGTATTTTTCTCCGGCTGTGCCTCGGGACTGCTTTCGGCAGCAGACTTTAACGCGCTTCCCTTCAGGGGATCTGTCTCGCAATGAGGGCTGATAGCATGTCTGGGTGATGTGGATAGAAAAACAATAGGGTGGAGCTTACGGTGCTCTGATCTAGAAAGTGAACCTATTTCTTGGCGATGCGTTTGCATATGTTCTCTTCAGTGGGCTTGTGGTCGGTTTTATTGGCGTGGCGATCGCCAACCGCCGTTTAACCCATCAAAACAACCAGTACAAACAGGCAGAAAAGGGCTGGCGTAATTTTGAGCAACGGTACAGCAACTTGGTCCTGGCATTACCCATAGGAGTGTTCCGCTTAAATAAGGACTTACACAATATCTACGCCAACGAGCAATGCTGCGATATTTTTGGGCTTGCTGCCGATGAAATTGCCGGGGACGGTTGGTTGCAGTACATATATCCAGGCGATCGCGATTCCGTTATGGATCACTGGCAACAGGTAATTGACCACGGTGGTCCTGTGTCCTTAGAGCATCGATTACTTCGCCCTGACGGCACCGTGGTGTGGGTTCATAACCAGTGCGTCAGCGAAAAGAATAATCAAGGGCAGTTGGAAGGAATCGTAGGCACTTTAACCGACGTTAGCGATCGCCCCCACGACGGCATTCTGTGGCAAACGGAGCAAGGATTCCGCCGGGCTATCCAAGCCGTACCATTCCCGCTGATGGTGCATGCCGAAGACGGAGAAATGCTGCAAATCAACTCGGCCTGGGCAGAAATAACGGGATACACACACGCCGATATTCCCCGAGTGCAAGATTGGACACGGCGTGCCTACGGGGAACGACAGCACATTGTACAGAGCCTCATTAATGAACTTTATGGTCTAACCAACCGGCGAAACAATGGGGAGTTTGCTATCACCACTAGCGATGGAAGCCAGCGCATTTGGCAATTTAGTTCAGTGCCTCTGGAACCTTTGTCCGACGGTCGTCGGGTGGTGATGTCTATGGCCGCCGACGTGACGGACAATCGCCGTGCCGAAGCAGCTCTAATGGAAAGCGAAGAGCGCTATCGCAGTATATTTGTCCAGGCGGCGGTGGGATTGGTCAATGCATCCTTTGAAACCAAGAAATTTATTGACCTTAATTCGCGTTTTTGCGAAATGCTGGGCTACTCCCGCAAGGAGTTGATGGGCAAAACCGTCATGGATGTTACCCATCCGGAGGATCAGGGACAAATTCTGTCTGATATACAAAAGCTGCTTGATGGAGAAATGCCCTACTTCTTCCATGAAAAGCGCTATGTCCGCAAAGACGGCAGTGTTTTTTGGTCGACCACTGGGGTATCGGTGGTGCGAGGGGCCGATGGAAAGCCTAAACACACTTTGGCGGTTGTTCAAGATATCACCGAGCAAAAACAGCAGGAGATTAAACGTCAGGAGGCGGAAGACCAACTGCGACGCAGTGACCAGCGTTTTCGCAATATGGTGGCTAATATGCCGGGGGCGATTTTCCGCTACGTTTTGCGTCCCGACGGCACTGACCAGGTGATCTATATCAGCCCGGGCTGTCAGGATATCTGGGAACTGGACGCTGAAATATTAGTTTCCGATGCGGGGATTCTATGGGACATGATGCACCCGGAGGATCTGGGGCATGTGATTGAGGGAGTGGAAGAGTCGGCGCGCACTATGGCGCCGTGGTCTATTCAGTGGCGAATTACGACGCCGTCTGGAAAGCTGAAATGGCTGGATTCGGTGGGGCGTCCGGAGCGCATGGACAATGGGGAGATTGTTTGGGATGCCTATGTTGCGGATGTGAGCGATCGCACGCACGCGGAGGAAAAACTACGTCAAAGCGAGCACCGCTTCCGTAATATGGCGGCTAATGTGCCGGGGGCGATTTTCCGCTATATTTTGCACCCTGATGGCTCCGATGGGGTGGTGTATATGAGCCCCAGCTGTTACGAGCTTTGGGAGGTGGAAGCGACGGACCTTTCCAAGGACACAAAGATTCTTTGGGACATGATCCACCCTGATGACTTGTCAGCAATGGTGGAGTCGGTGCAGGTGTCGGCAAGGACATTGCAGCCGTGGTATTTCCAGTGGCGCATTGTGGTGCCGTCAGGGCAGTTGAAATGGCTGCAATCAAGCGGTCGCCCGGAGCGCCAAGACAATGGTGATGTGATTTGGGATTCGCTAATTTTGGACGTGAGCGATCGCAAGCGGGCTGAGCTTGCCCTACAGGATAGCGAGGCTCGGTTTAGGTTAGTTACCGAAAATATGAGCGATCTGGTATGCCTCCATAGTCCCGACGGACGTTACTTATACGTCACACCATCCTGTAAAGCCCTGCTGGGCTATGAGCCGGACGAGCTCCTAGGGCGCGACCCGTACGCTTTTTTCCATCCGGAAGAGTGCGATCGCATTTGGAGGGAGTTTCACCAGCCCGCCTTAGCCGGCAGCCAACAGCTTGCGGTGTATCGGATGCGCTGCAAAAACGGGAACTATATGTGGCTGGAAACGCTGACCAAGCCGATTTTGGCTGATGACGGTACCGTCAAACATCTGCAAACCACATCTCGGGACGTGAGCGATCGCGTCCAAGTGCGTCAGCAGTTGAAGCACGATGCCCTGCACGATAGCCTGACCGGCTTGCCCAACCGCAGCTTATTGCTGGAGCGCCTGGACTTAAGATTGCAAAAAGCTAGAGCCGAGCCTGACTTCCAGTTTGCGGTGCTGTTTTTGGACTTGGATAATTTCAAAGTCATTAACGATAGCTTGGGGCACTCGGTGGGGGACGCGTTGCTCATAGCGGTAGCTCACCAGCTTCAAACCTTTGCCTACGGCACCGATATGGCAGCGCGGCTGGGGGGCGATGAGTTTGTGCTGCTCCTGGAAGATATTGAGGACTTGGCGGAGGCGGTTTCCGTTGCCGAAGGAATTTTGAGGAATTTTGAGCGTCCGTTGCTGTTGGAGTCAGGGCAGCGGGAGGTGTTTACCAGCACCAGCATTGGCATTTTGCCCTGGAATCCCAGCTATCACCATTCCGCTGAGGACCTGCTGCGAGATGCGGATTTGGCGATGTACCAGGCTAAGCGCGGCGGTCGAGGACGCTACACCGTGTTTAGTCCTGAAATGCACTGTCAGGCGATGGAGCGTCTGCAGCTGGAGCAAGAACTGCGGCAGGGGCTGGAAAATAATGAGTTTGTTTTGTATTACCAGCCCATTGTGGCTTTGAAAACCGGCGCGATAAGGGGATTTGAGGCGCTAGTTCGCTGGCAACATCCCCAGCGTGGGCTGGTGTCTCCGGAAACGTTTATTGGTATTGCTGAAGAAACCGGCTTGATTGTGCCCCTTGGACAATGGGTTTTGGAAACGGCGTGCGCCCAGTCCACTACCTGGTATCGCCAGTTTCCTGACCAGAACCTGCGCATTAGCGTTAATTTAGCGGTGCCCCAGCTCCAGCCGCAGTTTTTAGGATCGCTGGACAAGGCCCTGGGAGAAAGCGGGCTGCCGGGAAATCGTCTTACCTTGGAAGTGACGGAAAGTTTGCTGGTGGAAAATTTTGACGCTGCGGATCGCCTGCTGGGGCAACTGCGCAAAAGAGGCGTCAACGTCAGTATTGATGACTTTGGCACCGGCTATTCTTCCCTCAGTTATTTGCATCGATTGCCCGCCGATGCCCTGAAGGTAGACCGCGCCTTTGTCAGCCCCGAATTGCCTGATGCTCGTAACCAGGCGATCGCCGAGTCCATTGTGGCTTTGAGTAATTTGCTGGAGTTGGATGCGATCGCCGAGGGCATTGAAACGCCGGATCAGCTGCAATGGCTTAGAAGTATTGGCTGTGAGTTTGGGCAAGGCTATCACTTCTTTGCACCGCTGTCGGTGGACGACGCCACCCAGCTCCTAGTGCAACGAACGCTGGCTTTACATCACTCTGCGGAGACACCTGACACTGAAGCACCTGACACAAATGGAGACAGTTCCAAGGGCTCTGGTCCTAACGGAAAAATTCCAGTGATCGCTGACCCAGCGGGTAATTCTCCCTAGGACATCCCTGGGGCACCATATGCCTCAATGTATGGCAATTCTTTGCTACCTGATGCTACGGCTTCTAATTGGCGATGCGTGCCGAGGGTCACTCAATAAATCGTTATGATAGAAAAGTCCGACTCCTAAAATTGCTAAGTTTCTTTGCCCATGGCTCCAGCCTCTGACCCGGCGATCGCTGAAAAGTCCTCCTCATCTTCCCAGTCTTTTTTCCAGCGTATCCTTCTGGGTAATCGCCCTACCCCGGAGCTAATGGCGATTTTGCTGGTGTATTTTGTCCAGGGAATTTTGGGGCTGTCACGGCTGGCAGTGAGCTTTTTCCTGAAGGACGATCTCGCCCTAAGTCCGGCGGAAGTGGCGGCATTAACGGGGGTGGCTGGGCTGCCTTGGATGGTGAAGCCGCTGTTTGGTTTTTTGTCCGACGGGTTGCCAATTCTGGGCTATCGGCGGCGGTCGTATTTGGTTTTGGCGGGGCTGTTAGGGTCCGGCTCCTGGGTTGCTTTGGCGACGGTGATTCATTCCGCTTGGGCTGCCACATTGGCGATCGCCCTGTCGTCGCTATCGGTGGCAGTCAGTGATGTGATCGTGGACTCGCTGGTGGTGGAGCGGGCGCGGGGGGAATCGGTGGCACAAACGGGATCCCTCCAGTCCATTTGTTGGGGAACGTCAGCGATCGGTGGGCTATTGACGGCCTATTTAAGCGGCGCTTTGCTAGAGCGGTTCAACGTGCAGACGGTTTTCTTGATGACCTCCAGCTTCCCGTTATTGGTGGCTGGGGCGGCCCTATTAATTTCGGAGCAGCGGCGATCGCTCCAGCCGGACTGGTCTAGCGTTAAATCCCAGGTGGGTCTGTTGCGTCAGGCAGTGTCGAAAAAAGCCATCTGGTTGCCCACGTTATTTTTGTTTTTGTGGCAGGCAACTCCTTCAGCGGATTCGGCGTTTTTCTATTTCAGCACCAACGAGCTGGGCTTCGGTCCCGAGTTTTTGGGGCGAGTTCGCTTGGTGACCAGCATTGCAATGCTGCTGGGTATTTGGGCGTTTAATCGATTTTTTAAAACCGTTCCTTTCCGCAGGATTTTTGCCTGGGGCATTGTGATTTCCACAGTGCTAGGGCTAAGCACCCTGCTGTTGGTGACCCATACGAATCGGATAATTGGCATTAGCGATCGCTGGTTTAGCCTGGGAGATAGCCTGGTACTGACGGTGGCGGGGGAAATCGCGTTTATGCCAGTTTTAGTGCTGGCGGCGCGGCTGTGTCCCCCTGGGGTGGAAGCAACGCTGTTTGCTTTGCTGATGTCAGTGCTAAATCTATCTAGTGCGGTATCCCAGGAGTTTGGCGCAATTCTGACCCACTGGCTGGGGGTTACTGAAAGCAATTTCGATAATCTTTGGCTGCTGGTGACTATCACCAGCCTGTCAACGCTGTTGCCATTGCCCTTTGTCGGTTGGCTGCCTGATGCGTCGGCTGATGACGGAGACGAGTCGGGCGATCGCCCCAATGGGCTCCCCCCAGAGATCACCGTCGCCAATAGCCAAGAAAGTCTATCAATGGTGTCGTCTTTGGTACCCGATATGTTGCCAGAGCCGGAAAGCCAAAAATCCTAAACGTGCTTTAGATTAAGCGAGTGGCGATGGTGTAGGAGGGGCGCTGCTTTTCCTCGCGGCTACTTTTTACCAGACGGAAATCCCGGTCAATGTATAGATGCTCTAGCTTGGGCTTGGCTTTGTAGACCCCTTCATAGCGCTTGGCGGTGGAGCGATCAATGCCGGTGGTGGGAATGGCTGGAGCTTTAGACTTTCCAAGCTGCTTAACCATGGCTTTTTCAAACCAAGCTTTTGCCGCCTGGGGATTAAACGGAATTGCTTTGAGGCGAAACCGCTGGCGGATTCCCACATTCTCAATATCCCAAGCCTGCTGAGTTTCCCCGTCAGTGCGGTCAGAAATTCCATAGGTTTGGATAATCATTAAGTCGTAATTTAAAAGTCCCTTGGCGAACCATCGGAGAAAGGGAATTTTCTGGCTAAATTGATAGCGAGCCAAGTTAGCGTAATAGCCGTTGTCCGCAAAAATTTGATAGGACTGGTCCAGCGATCGCCCGGGCACAATATCTTGAAACGGAATCGTAGACCACACGGACTTCCATACCCCTTGTACCAACGGCATTTCCGCCTCTAAAGTTTGGGCAGGGTTGCGATCGCTCAGGGCATCAAACAGAGGCATTAACTGTTGCTTAAGCAGCTGTGCTTTCTTGGCACTTTTATCCCCCTCGCGTCCTTCCGTTAAGGATAAAATTATTTTTTTTAACTCCTCTGTGCTGGTTCCCGCCAACCTTTCAGGGGTGAATTTTCTATTAGCAACGCCAGCCATTACGCTTCACCAAAAACACAGAATCAACAGTAATTCCACCAACCCATGCGGCTTCGCAATAACGTCACAAATTATCCGCGGGTCGATTTCTGGAAACTGAATCGTTTAAAATCCTAGCGAATTTTCAGGGAATCTTCACCGTTATTATGGGGTAGTTATTGACGCTAGCGAGAATAACTTGATGACATTTCTCCCGACGCCGCACCGGTTTTCTACGGGGTTTCGCCCTGGACTATCCCTGGGTCTGGCTGCGATCGTCTCATTGCTAAGCTTAGGGGTGGCTCAAAACGCCGCCCATGCCCACGCCATCACCACTGACTATCGTCTGCTGCCGGAGCGCATCAACACCTTAGAAATTCAATCCACTTTCAGCGAAGTTGAATCTTTTCCTAATGCACCGGTGGTGGTGTATTCGCCCGAAAACCCTGATCAACCGTGGATGACTGGCACCACCGATGAGAACGGCAAATTTGCTTTCCAGCCGGAGCCGGGGGTGACCGGAATTTGGTCCATTGAAATTGGTGAAGACAGCCACTGGGACCAGCTTTATATTCCTGTGGGCGGTGATGGCATCCAGCTGAATCTAATTAGCCAAAGCGATCGCGCTGCCCAAGTTGCCAAGCACAGCCATGCCCCTTTTACGATTACTTTAGCTGGTCTGATTTTAGGCAGTGTGGCCACTCGCCGTTTATTGAAGCGCTCGGGAGACTAGGGACTGGCATCAGTTAAATTTCAGGTCCAAATCTCAAAACCAACCCCTATAAAGAACTTAGCTGTCAATACTTCTTGATTTGAAGGGTGTGAAGGGTGCGTGCTTCCCACCTCGTGGAGGGGCTGGCGCTTGATTAGTGACTTGCTTCGGCGATCGCCACCCCGAAGAGTGTCACACCTCCTCAAAATTTTTGACCGAATCGTTGGACCCTTAGGGCGTCAAATCAGATTTTCCAGCTCCACGGTCTATGAAACCCTACAAGCCCAGCGGTAAAGCTCCCGCTTCCGGCATCATGCGTCTCGGTCTGTCCACCGTCATCGGTAACATTGTGGCGGGTGGACTGATTCATCTGCTGGGACGGCTAATTTACGTCATCCTTGTGTTTCCGCTACTAATGGGCGCGACTGCCGGTGGACTTGCTTTTGCCGCTAGTTATGGGGGCAAAATCCGAAATCCACTTTTGACGGTTGCCGCCGGTTTGCTTGGCGGACTTTGTATTTATGGCACCACCCACGGCGCAGACTATGTGGTGTTCCGCAGCGAATCCGGTGCACGGGTAGATGAATTGCTGGAAGAAAGGGTGGGAGAATCTGGCTTTGTGGGATATCTCAAATACTCTGCACAGCAGGGGGTATCCATCGGCAAAATCGGCAGGGATGGCATCAACCTGGGGGAGACGGGCACCTGGGTTTATTGGCTAATTGAGCTGGCAATTATAGAAATGGTGGCGGGGGCGATCGCCTATGGCGCGGCATCCCAAGTGTTCTGCGAAAAGTGCAGCGAATGGTACGACTCGGCAACGCCCATCGGCGGTGTCTCTCCTGAGAAAGGCAATGTGTTTCTAGAGGCTCTGAAGGCGCAAAACTTTAGCCAAGCTGCCCAATCCATTGGTCCTGTGCTCAGCAACACCAACAGCAGCCTGAAAATTTCCCATTGCCTGTGTCCCGCTTGCCGCGAAGAGGGTGAAATCTTACTCTCCGTGGCAGAAGATCGAACGGACAAAAACGGGAACAATTTGTGGTCTAAAACCGTGAAAGAAGAATTACTAACCCCAAGGGAGTATCAGCAATTTATGGCTGCCATTCCTACTCAAAGTGCTGATAGTGAGCAGGTGTAAACTGGCTAACATACTTTAAAAATTAAGGGCGAACGACGGGACTCGAACCCGCGAATGGTGGAACCACAATCCACTGCCTTAACCACTTGGCTACGCCCGCCATGAACGCTTGAATATATTAACAAACCGGTTGGCAAAGTCAACCCTGTTCCGCCCCCATAGCTGCAACTTGACCAATGTGCTGAGCGGTCACCCTAGAAAGCTCTCAGCGCTTTTTATAGGGTGCTCTGAATCTTGGCTCTCGCCTTTTTGGGGACCAAGGGAAAATGCTGGGGGAAATACTGAGAAAATGGCTGAACGTTGGATGGGCGAGGGTCTTCTGTGGCAAAAAAACAAAAATTTCCCCATTTACTGGGATCAAAATGGACTGCTGGAAAGCGCACTTTCGGCTGGCGGCATTTCCAAGTGGCGAATCGTAAAAATCAGGGACCATGGGTTTATGCGGAATTAGTATCGTCCTGTGATTCTTCGGTGCGATTTTGGATTAATGCCAAAATGCTGAAGGATCGGTCCCAGTGGCAACCCGGTTGGACCCCTCTCAATGAGCTGGCAGTGGTAGACGAGGCGGAAACGCTGGATGACGGCACGCTGCAAATCTTGCCCACCAGCGACAAGGAAAATGGGTTAAGGACTGAAGGAAAAGAGGATGGCGACGAAAATAGTGCTGGCAAAGACGCCGGTAAAAATGCCGCAGAACAAGAGCCTGCGGGAGAAACGGAAACAGAAACAGAGACAGAAACAAACACAGAAATAGTAAATAGCTAAGGCGTGCCATCAATCGAGTGCCAAAAGCTTTACGTAGTGGAGAGTACACGCCCTTCCAAAACAAGGTGTATCAGGGGCTGAAACCTTCACAGCTACAAGCTTTGCAATTTATAGTCACTCTCCAGAGATATAGGACGAATTGGTCAGTACATGGTCGAGAGCATCATGCAGCTTCTCAAAGTGCTCTCGACCTCGCCTCACTCGTGCTTTTACCCAACCCCAGCACTGCTCAATGGGATTCAAATCGGGAGAATAAGGAGGCAGGGGACGTATTCGCCCCCTGCCTCTTCCACCAGGTCACGAATACGTCCCCCCTTGTGAAAACTGGCATTGTCCAAAACCAATACCTTCCCCGGAGATAACTGAGGCAACAGCACCTCTTCAAGCCACTTTTCCACCACATTTCGATTGCAAGACCCTTCAAAGGTCATCGGGGCAAACAGCCCTTCTTTGACTCCGTAAGCACCGATGGCACTAATGCGACCTCGGCGACTTCCTGGCTTCAGCTCCACGATGGCGGTGCCCCGAGGACTCCAGCCATAGTCATACCGGTCTCGCTCATCCATACCGGTCTCATCCAGATAAATCACATCTTGGGGACGATAGCGAGTGAGCTGTAACCGAAACTCCTGGCGGCGCTCTTCATCGCGCTCAGCGTAGCCATAGGTTTTTTTTACGGGTATATCCCAAGCGTTTGAGGTATTTGAAGATGGTTTGGAAGCCTACCCCAAACTGAGTAGCGAATTGCTTGAGACTCCAATGGCGATGGCTGTCCACGAAAGCCGTGAACTCACTGTCTTGAATCTTGGCGCGCGAGCGTGGAGGATTACGAGGAGGCTCAGGGACCAGAGTCCCCTTCGTCTCAAACTGCCGCCGCCACAGATTAATCGTGTTTCGACTGAGCTGGAAGACTCGACTGGCTTCGCTAGGTCTCATACCGTTGTCGATGGCGTTGATGACTTTTTGCCGTAGGTCAGCGCTGTAAGCAAAGGGCATGAGGATTAGGAGGTTAGAACACTTTTACATTCTGTCCTACATACCTGGGGAATGACTATAAACGATGACAGCCCTTAATTACGTTCCCGGATTACGTTTGACCGTTTTGGGGACCGAGCCGCCGTAAATATTCCCATCCTCGCTGGGGCCAAACTCGCGATCGCCCAGTTTTTTTGGCAATCCATTCAGCCACTTTGGGACCGGACCACGGCTGCCCGTCAGGAGCTGTTTCCAGGAGCAACTTTGCTAACTCCTCCTGTTGTTCCTTACTCAAAAGGGCTCGCGGCGATGAGCGTCCTGGGTGGTTGCGCCGGGCGATCGCCGGGGGACCTTTCTTGTTGTAGCGGCGCACAATTTCCTTGGAATAGTCGTAGCTGAGGGCGATCGCTGCGGAAGCTTTTTTGATGGTCCACCCCGACGCCACCAGATATAACAAGTGCCACCGCCGCGCCTCAACGGCATCCTTCGACTGCCGATAGCAGTCCTTGAGAGCATCAGGGGAGAGATGGGGTTCAAGATGGGCTTTCGGTGGCATGGTCTCCGACTGTAAAATTTGACGTTCAGAACCTAATGCTCAGAACCAACGTTCAAAGCGTGACGCTCGGAATTTGTCGCTGTTTGACGCTGGGGATATGCCCCTGGTAACCAAAAATGATTTTTGGAGAACGGCGCCATAACCGGAAAAGGACGAAGCAGGAACGGGAATTCACCATGGGTAGCCCCACAAAATACAGATGCAAAAATGCAAATGCAGAGCGCAACATAATGCTCCCTGCATCTTTTTCCCATTGAAAATGCCCCAATCCGGAGAACGGGATTAGGGCTTTACGACGTCTTCACCAAAAACTATTCGCTGAGAAATTATCCACTCAAAGTTATTGCATCAGACCTGTTGAATTAAGACACTGTTGAAGTTCGATTTAGAGCTAGTTTATAAAGTAAATCTGAAGCACCGCGCAATGCAGAATCGCCAT
>ERZ1740067.350-NODE-350-length-37892-cov-6.056400_pt1 | contig 37892 bp, 29 predicted proteins | sample MGYA00581736_ERZ1740067 | MGnify/ENA primary metagenome ERZ1740067 (study PRJEB43018, sample SAMN04849236) | marine metagenome | isolation source: floating plastic debris | place: Pacific Ocean | collected 2008-08-27 | study: EMG produced TPA metagenomics assembly... | reverse complement strand
TGCAGATCAGGACAGCAGGAACCGTAAAAAAGTTTGAGCCGGACACGATTTTCCCCTCAGATCGTTTGATGTTGAGAAATCAAACGGTCTGCGAGCGGGATTCCGTCGCCTCTGGGCGAGCGGACCTACCAGGGGTGCGTTTCGCCGTTCCATTGAATGAAGCTGCCGGTCTCTGCCAATGTGAGCCGGTCAATTACCTGCCGGATGCCAGTGGCGCTTTCCTGGGGTGATATGGAGGCGCTGGGCCCGCCCATATCGGTCCTCACCCAGCCGGGATGCATGGTGATGCAGGCAATGCCGCGCGGCTTCAGGTCATGCGCCATCAGCTGAACGACCTTGTTCACGGCAGCCTTGGTGCTGCGATAGGGATAAGAGCCTGACGTGTCGCGCAGCAAAGACCCCATCTGGCTTGAAATCGTGATGACCTTTGCGCCGTCTGAGAGATTACCGGCAAGGGCTTCGGTCACGCGCATCGGTCCCATGGTGTTGACCGCAAAGGCGTGGGTCCATGACTCGTAGTCCATGGTGCCGAATCCATATTGCTCGCCAAGCACACCGGCATTGTTGATCAGGATGTCGATCCTGGTGTCGCCGATTGATTGAGCAAGCGCGGCGACAGACGCGCCTTTTGTCGCATCGAGGAGGGGGGTCTGGACGTTGGACGTGCCCAGAAAGTCTCCCAGATCGGTCGCCGCGTCTTCCGTGCGGCAGGTCGCAATCACAGTTGCACCGTCCGCCACATATTGTCTGGCCAGCTCCTGTCCGATGCCGCGGGCGGCGCCCGTGATGAGGATGGTTGTCATGCGCTAGGCTCCTGTTCGAGATCCAAACCCACCGCCGCCGGGGGTCTCGATGATGATCGTATCGCCCGCCTGCATATCGGCTCCATCACTGGATGACAGGTCCGTCCGGCTGCCATCCGCCCGTTCGAGCGCATTGCGACCCGGCTTGCCCTCGCTGCCGCCGGACAGGCCGAAGGGGGCGGTGGTGCGCCTGCCGGACAGGATGGACACAGACATGGGGTGGCGGAAAGTTATTTCGCGCACCACGCCATTGCCGCCGGTGTGTACCCCGCCACCGCCGGACCCATCTCGGATGTCAAAGCGGCGCAGCAGAACCGGGAACCGGTGCTCAAGCACTTCAGGGTCCGTCAACCGTGAGTTTGTCATGTGAGTCTGGACGGCGCTTGCGCCATCGAAAGTGGCTCCCGCGCCGGACCCACCGGCGATCGTCTCGTAGTATTGATACGCCTCGTTCCCAAAGGTCAGATTGTTCATGGTGCCCTGTGCGGCGGCCATAACCCCAAGCGCGCCGAACAGGGCAGCAGTGATTGCCTGGCTGGTTTCCACATTGCCAGCCACAACGGCTGCCGGATGTTGCGGCTTGAGGAAGCTTCCTTCCGGAATGACAAGCGAGATGGGTTTCAGGCAGCCCGCGTTGAGCGGAATGGCGTCATCGACCAGACAGCGAAACACATAGAGGACGGCAGCGCGGGCGACGGCATCCGGCGCGTTGAAGTTGCTCGGCAGTTGCGCGCTTGTGCCGGTGAAATCAATGGTCGCGGTGCGGGCTGCGCTATTAATGTCAACCGACAGCTTGATATGCGCGCCATTGTCCATGACCAGCTCGAAGGAGCTTGGCGTGAGGGTCGTGATGACGCGGCGGACTGCTTCTTCGGCATTGTCCTGCACATGCCCCATATAGGCCTGCACGGCCTCAAGCCCGAACTGCTCAACCATCTTGCGGAGTTCCTGCGCGCCTTTTTCGCACGCGGCAATCTGTGCGCGCAGGTCGGCGATGTTCTGGTCCGGGTTGCGGGCCGGGTAGGGTCCGGATGTCAGGAGGGACCGCATGGCGTCGTCCTGAAACTCGCCTGCGTCCACCAGCTTCATGCCGTCGATCAGGATGCCCTCTTCGTCGACAGTGCGGGAATTGGAGGGCATGGAGCCGGGCGCGATGCCGCCGATGTCTGCGTGGTGTCCGCGTGCAGCGGTAAAGAAGAGGCGCGTACCGGTGTCGTCGAAGACCGGCGTCACCACGGTGATGTCCGGCAAGTGGGTGCCGCCATTGTAAGGTGCGTTCAGCACAAAAACGTCGCCGGGCTGCATATCCGGGTGCTGGTCAATCACGCTCTCAACGGTTGCGCCCATGGACCCAAGATGAACCGGGATATGCGGGGCGTTGGCGACGAGGTGGCCTGCCTGGTCAAAGATGGCGCAGGAGAAATCCAGCCGCTCCTTGATGTTGACCGAGTGGGCTGTCTTTTCCAGTGTAAAGCCCATCTGCTCGGCGACGGACATGTAGAGGTTGTTGAAGACTTCAAGCATGACCGGGTCCGCGCTTGTACCGACCGCCCTTGCGCGATGTTTTTCTTCCACCCGTGTCAGGATCACATGATTGAGCGGTGTGATGTCAGCGCGCCAGCCCGGCTCTATGACAATCGTCTGGTGGGGTTCAATGAGGATTGCCGGACCGTTGACGAATGTTCCCGGCTGCGCGTCGTCGCGCAGGATGACCGGCACGTCATGCCAGGCACTTTCCATATAGATCCGGGAAGTTTCATGCGCCTGCGCCAGCTGGCTTGTCGAAGTGACAGCGACAGCTTCTTCGGGTGGGCGCGGTTCCGCGCCGATGGCTTCCTGTCCGGCCGCTTCCAGCGTGATGGCCTGGTCCGGTGAGAAGAAACCGAACCGGGCACGATGGGCTTCTTCGAAAGCTTTCTTGATATCCGCGATGCTGCCGAAGGGCACTTCCAGCGCGGTGTCCGTGCCCTCGTAGCGGGCGTGGACCGTAGGCTGGAGAGATATGTGCTCCGCTGCCACGCCCTGCGCCTCGACCTCGGCTGTCGTCTGGCGACCCAACTCGTCCAGCAGTGCTGTCAGCTGCCTGTGGCCCTCGTCATCCAAGATGGCGTTGAGAGCTTCCGCGCGCGTGGCCCGGATGTCGGCCAGGCCCATGCCATAGGCGGAGAGCAGGCCGGACATCGGGTGGATGATGCAGGTGGTCATGCCCAGGGCATCCGCCACCAGGCACGCATGCTGCCCGCCTGCCCCGCCAAAGCTCGTCAGCGCATAACGGGTTACGTCATAGCCGCGCTGAACCGATATTTTCTTGATTGCCTGAGCCATGTTTTCAACTGCGATCATCAAAAAGCCCTGCGCCACGTCTTCAGGTGACGTTGCTGTGTCTGTGCTTGCTGAGATGTCGTTGGCCAGTGCTGCAAATTTTTGCTCGACCGCACGCCGGTCAAGGGCTTTATCAGCGTTCGGCCCAAATATCTTCGGGAAGTGGTGTGGCATCAGCTTGCCGGTCATCACATTGGCGTCTGTCACCGTCAGCGGCCCGCCTCGGCGATAGGCCGTAGGGCCTGGGTCGGCGCCGGCACTGTCCGGGCCCACACGCATGCGGGTGCCGTCGAACTGCAGGAGCGAGCCACCGCCGGCGGCCACTGTGTGGATGCGCATCATCGGGGCCCGCATGCGCACACCGGCTACCTCTGTTTCAAAGGCGCGCTCGAACGTGCCGTCATAGTGGCAGACGTCGGTCGATGTTCCGCCCATGTCAAAGCCGATGATCTTGTCGTGGCCGGCAAGATGACTTGTTTCAACGGCGCCCACCACACCCCCTGCCGGGCCGGACAGGATGGCGTCCTTGCCCTGAAACAGATCTGCATCCGTCAGACCGCCCGATGACTGCATGAACATCAAACGTGTGCCGGTCGCGTCGCGATCCAGCGCGGTTGCGACGCGGTCCACATAGCGCCGGAGTATCGGCGAGAGGTAGGCGTCCACCACTGTTGTGTCGCCACGGCCGACAAACTTCATCAGCGGACTGGTGGCGTGGCTCGCGGAGATCTGTGTAAAGCCGATCTCTTGGGCTATCTCGGCGAGACGCCGCTCGTGATTCTGATAGCGATAGCCATGCATCAGACAGATGGCGACCGCCTGGATGCCCGCGTCATGGGCGGCCTGCATGTCGGCGTGCGCCTGCGCTTCGTCGAGCGGCACCAGAACCTCACCTTCGGCGGCGTAGCGTTCGGTCACTTCCACAACGTCCGAATACAAAAGCTCCGGCAGCTCGATTGCCAGCTTGAAAATGTCTGGGCGCGCCTGATAGCCGATGCGCAGCGCATCCTTGAAACCCTTTGTGGTGACAAAGAGGGTGCGCTCGCCCTTGCGCTCCAGCAGGGCGTTGGTGGCCACCGTCGTGCCCATTTTGACGGCGTTGATTTCACCGGCGGGGACGGGGGCGTCCGTATCGACACCCAGAAACCGTCGGATGGCCTCCAGGGCAGCGTCTTCGTAGTTGTCAGGATTTTCAGACAGCAGCTTCGCTGTATGCAGAGCACCGGCAGGATCGCGTGCGACAACATCCGTGAACGTGCCGCCGCGGTCGATCCAGAAGTCCCACTTGGAAGAGCTGTGTGTTGTCATCAGTGACCGTGATACTTGGTTTTCGTAGCAAGGGCGAGAGAGGTGAGGGGGCAGCAGGTCTACTCGAATGTAAGCACTGCGGCGGCATGTGCCATGTCGCATCTGGCGGCGCCTCTCTATAAAGTGCGCCCATGAGTCTGTGGGATCGCATCGCCGGAACGGCCCAATCCGTTCTTGAAACACTGAAAAGCCTTGTCGGCAGCGGCGAAGGTGCGTCGGGTGTTGCGTTTACCATCGCGGTCATTGCGTTGTCCGCGAAGATGGCGAAAGCAGACGGCATCGTGACGCCGGATGAAGTCGAGGCCTTCTCGCAGGCTTTCACTGTTGAACCTGGAGACGAAGCCCATGTGGCCCGCGTTTTCAATCTGACCCGGCAGGACGTCGCTGGCTTTGACAGCTATGCCCGCCAGGTTGCCGGCATGTTCAAGGACAAGCCCGGCGTTCTTGAAGACCTGCTGGATGGGCTCTTCCACATCGCCCTGGCGGACGGCGTTGTCCATGACGACGAACTGACGTTTCTGCATGAGGTCGCAACGATTTTTGGGCTGTCGGACTTCGAGTTCGCTCGCATTCGAGCGTCCAATACGGGCGAAGCGGTGGCTGACCCGTTCCTGGTGCTCGGTGTGACGCCGGACGCGTCAAACGATGACCTCAAAAAGGCCTACCGCCGGGCGGTGTCGGAAAACCATCCGGACCGGCTCATGGCGCGCGGTGTGCCGGAAGAATTTGTTGCACTTGCGAACGACAAACTGGCCGCCATCAATACAGCCTGGGCGGAGCTTAAAAAGCAGCGCGATATCACCTGACGAGCTTCAAGGTCAGTTCAAGGGGGGAGTGAGCACGGCTGTGTTGCGAAACTGTTGCTCGTGTCCTGCCGCCAGCGCGTGCTAGAGCGCAGGGTATTATGACCCCGCCGCATCTCATCCTCATTTTGCTGATCTGTCTTGCCTGGGGCTTCAACTTCGTTGTCGCGAAGGTTGGGGTCGAGGAAGTGTCGCCGATGATGTTGACGGGCGCGCGTTTCGCGCTTCTGACGTTGGCTCTCATTCCATTTCTCAAAATCGTACCCGGTCAGATGTGGCGTATCTTTGTTGTCGCGATGACGATGGGCGGCATCCACTTTGCGCTCATGTTCGCGGCGCTGGATATCTCTGACACGGTCTCTGTCGTCGCCATTGGTGTCCAACTCAATGTGCCCTTCGCCACATTGCTTTCGGTTTTCATTCTGCATGAAGCAGTCGGCTGGCGGCGCTGGGCGGGCATGGGAGTCGCCTTTGCCGGAGTCGTCTTGATCAGTTTTGATCCTGCGGTCTTCAATTCGCTGGGCGGCATGGGCCTCGTCATTCTGGCTGCATTCATGGCGGCCATCGGCATGGTCACCATGCGTCAGCTTGCCGGCGTGGGCGTTTTCACCCTGCAGGCGTGGATTGCCATTTTCTCCTGGCCGCCGATGTTTTTGCTCACAGCGCTCATCGAGCCGCATGAATTTGCCGCCACGCTGGATGCCAGCTGGCGTGCGTGGAGCGCCATTCTCTATACGGCAGTGGGCGCCAGCCTGTTCGGCCATGCGGCCATGTATTATCTGCTACAGCGCTACGAGGTCTCGTTGATCTCGCCGATCACGTTGCTGGCGCCTGTCATCGGCGTCTTCTTCGGCGTGACGCTGTGGGGCGATGAGTTGTCGTGGCGCATGGTTGTCGGCGGGATGATGACGCTGGCCGGCGTGCTGGCCATTGCGCTGCGCAAACCCCCGGCGCCGGCGGCGGAGGCATGACGGCATGACACCGCCGCATCTGGCCTTCATGGTGCTGATCAATCTGATCTGGGGCTTCGCGCTTGTCGCGGGCAAGGGATCGCTTGAGCACTTTCCGCCCTTCCTCTTCATGGCGCTGCGCTTCGGCATGGTGGCGCTGGTGCTGCTGCCGTTCCTCTCCATTCACTGGGGGCGGATGCGCGACGTCATCCTGATTGCTCTATGCGCCGGGCCTATCGGATTTGGGTTCTTCTTTGCGGGCCTTGCGATTGCAGAAGCGTCCGTGGTGGCCATCGCCTCACAAATGGCGGTGCCGATTTCCACCATCTTCTCCGTGATGTTTCTCGGCGAGAGGGTCCGCTGGCGGCGCTGGCTGGGGATCACGCTGGCGTTTCTCGGTGTCATGGTCATCAGTTTTGACCCGCGCGTCTTCGGCTACATTGAAGGTCTGATCTTCGTTCTGTGTTCCGCCATTGTCGGCTCCTTCGGCACGATCCTGCAGCGGCGCATCAAGGGTGTGGGCACGTTTGAGCTTCAGGCGTGGGTGGCCACAGTCGCGCTGCCATTCTCCCTTGCGGCAACCTTCCTGTTTGAGAGCGGTGATCCCGTTGCTTTGATGGAAAGCGCCAGCTGGATTGAATGGGGTGGGATTGTCTACGTTGCCTTCGCGTCCAGCCTTGTTGGCCATGCGGGCATTTATTGGCTGCTGCAACGCTATGAAGTGTCTCAAACGGCGCCCTATACCCTGCTTGCGCCGCTTTTCACTGTGACTTTCGGTGTCTGGTTGCTTGGCGACATGTTAACTGAGCGTATGATCATTGGTGGTTTGATCACACTGCTCGGCGTGCTCATTATCTCCCTGCGTGAAAAGGAGTTCACCGAGCGCGTGACGCGCGGTGCCTGATGAGGCGTTTGGGGAAAAGACAGATGGACATTGCAGGACGCTGGTCCCCGAACTTTGATACGCGCGCAGGCAATTGCGCACCGGACATGGTGGTCATTCACTACACCGGCATGGAAACTGCCGAGGCCGCGCTGGAGCGGCTTCAGGACGCTGAGGCAAAAGTGTCTGCCCATTACCTGATCGACGAAGAGGGGCGGGCCTTCGCCCTGGTGCCCGAGTTCGAGCGGGCTTGGCATGCCGGGGTTTCCTCCTGGCACGGCGAGACCGACGTGAACTCGCTCTCCATAGGCATTGAGATGGCCAACAAGGGACACGAGTTCGGCTATCCGGACTTTCCGGATGCACAGATGACAACGCTGCTTGATCTCATGGCGGACATATTCAGCCGCTGGCCCCTAGATCCGGCCCGTGTTGTCGGCCACTCGGATGTTGCGCCGGGCCGCAAAGCGGACCCGGGCGAAAAATTTCCCTGGAAGCAGCTGGCCGAAGCCGGGTTTGCCCTGTGGGTCGATCCTGCGCCGCTGGTGGCTGGACCTACGTTGGGTCCGGGTGATAGCGGCGATGGCGTGCGTGACCTGCAGATTGCGTTGTCACAGGCGGGGTATGACATCAACACCGACGGGGTGTTCAGTGACGTGACGCGTGATGTGGTCACAGCGTTCCAGCGGCGCCAGCGCCCTTTGGGTGTGGATGGTGTTGCTGATCTCTCCACCCTGAAGACGCTGGCAGCATTTCTGGAAGTGCAAAAGGCGTCGTCAAAAGTTCCGTCTACGGAATAAGAAGCACACGCCCGAATGCCTTGCGGCTTTCGATGTGCGCGTGGGCGGCAGCCGCATCCTTCAAAGCGTACTCGCTGTCGATCACGACTTTCAGTTCTCCCTTTGAGACAGCTTCAAGATGCGTCGCCACCAGGTTGTGCATCCGGTCGGTGAAAATCTCAGCGCCCTGGAACACACCAGTTATCGAGCGGTTGCCTTCGCGCAGGGTGGAGAGATCAAACTTGATGAACTCGCGGCCCGCGTCGCCAACGGTCGAAACCCGTCCGCGATAGCCCAGGGCATAGATGCTTTGCTGCAGCGTCGGACCACCTACAGGGTCGACAACAACATCCACGCCCCCGCCGCCGGTCAGTTTCTTGGATTCTTCCACCAGATCCTGCTCGACATAATTGATGCCGTGGTCGAGACCCAGACCTTTAAGCTTTTCGAGCTTGGCTTGGGATGATGCCGTGGCGATCACTGTCGCCCCGGCCCGCTTGGCCAGCTGAATGGCGGCAATGCCGACAGCGCTGGCGCCCGCCTGGATGAGGGCCGTTTCGCCGGCTTTGAGGCGGCCGAACTCGAACAGGCAGTCGTCCGCGGTGCCAAAGGGGATAGGCACAGCGGATGCCTGCTTCATGTCCATGCCCTTGGGAATCTTCCATGCTGTCTGCGGTAAGGTCAGGCGCTTTTCAGCGTGGCTACCGTGGAAGTTGATGCACACCACTTCGTCGCCGGGGGCAAAGCCGGTGACGTTCTTGCCGACGTCCTGCACCACACCGGCGGACTGGTAGCCGACAATATGCGGATTGGCGGCGAGGTCACCGCGCAGGCGGTTCAGCGTGTCGCCGCCCTCAATGGAAATCACTTTGTTCTCAACGAGCATGCCGTCGTCGAACATCTCAGGCTCCGGCACGTCTTCATATTTGAGGACGGAGGGTGGGCCGTTTTCGTAATACACCGCAGCTTTCATGACGGGCGTTTCCTTGTTTTTGGATATCTGAGTTTTTGAGTATCTGACGTTGGGTCACATGGGATTTCCGCAGCAGGGTGCAAGATGCGGATTGGCTTGACCAGCGCCCTTGACCAGTGCGGGGCGGGTGAGGCTTATAGCCAGCGCGTCAGATGGCCGGATGGCCGCTGGCCTGCTTGCAGGCTGGAGGAAAGTCCGGGCTCCACGGAAGCACGGTGCCGGATAACGTCCGGCGGGGGCGACCCCAGGGAAAGTGCCACAGAAAGCAAACCGCCTTCTTTGGAAGGTAAGGGTGAAAGGGTGCGGTAAGAGCGCACCGCGCGGCTGGTAACAGCGGCGGCACGGTAAACCCCACCGGGAGCAAGACCGAATAGGGATGGTACATGGCCTGTTTCCGGGCTGCCGTCCGGGTTGGTTGCACCAGGCGCCTGGCAACAGGTGTCGCAGATGAATGGCCATCCACCGCGCCGGTCCGCCGGTCGCGGGGACAGAACCCGGCTTACAGGCCATCTGGCGCGCATATCCCATACACATTCCCGCCGTATTGCTTTCGGAATGGGACGAAATCACTGCATAGGTGATTTTGATCCGATCTCCGTACTGAACTACCGGCCGGGCCAGACGCGTGACTGTCTCTGGTTTGTTCCTATTACGTTCGTGTTTCGGTTTACGAAGTCTTAAAGTCTAGGGATAACAATCACTTAAAGCGTTAACGCTTTGGGCTGCTAAGTCCCTGAAACGACTTGCTGAGACCCTTTGAAACCCTACCGTTTCGTTGACGCCCAGTTAATCCCATGATATCCCATGATGTCCCAAATCACTCTTGGGGCAGTTCGTCTTTGGTCCCGTATCTGGCCATTTTCGGACGTGTGAGAGGGGAGTGTTGCCGGGCTTGTGGTCGCGGCAGCTGTATCAGGGGGCTTTGGCAGTGGCGTTGTTCGTCTCGACCTATGAGAACAAGGTCGACAAGAAAGGCCGGGTTTCGGTGCCTGCGGCGTTCCGCAAGGCACTGGAAGGCGAGGCCTTTGACGGCATCTTCTGCTTTGAATCCCTCTCCAAGCCCTGCATTCAGAGCGGCGGCCAGAGCTATATCGAGATGCTCCAGTCGGCCATCGAGCAGGTATTCGACCCGCTCACAGACGATCAGGACGATTTTGCGACCACCCTGCTGTCCGGCTCCACGCCCCTGGCGCTGGATGGGGACGGCCGCGTTACCTTGACCAAGGATCTCATCAAGACCGGCGGCTTCGGCGAGACAATCGTCTTTGTCGGCATGGGCGACAGTTTTGAAATCTGGGAGCCTAATGCCTTTGCCGAGCATAAGGCGCGCGCTCGCAAGCGTGCCGCTGAAAAGCGCGCTTTGCTGCTGCGCCCTCGCGCGGCAGCCGGCTCCTTTGACAAAGGGGGCGCGTCATGAGCGATCATACAGCCCCGCTTGAAAACGAACCGCACATCCCGGTAATGCTGGATCAGGTGCTCGACGCCCTGGAGGTGCGCGACGGCGGCATCTATGTGGACGGGACATTCGGCAATGGCGGCTATACGCGTGGTCTGCTGGCCGCCCGCGAGACGCGGGTGATCGGCATCGATCGTGACCCCAATGCCGTCGAGGCCGGGCAGGCTTTGGTTGATGAAGCCTCTGGTCATCTGACCCTCGTGATGGGCTGCTTCGGGGATATGGATACGCTGGTCCCGCCGGTCCTGCGCGACATGGCTGCGGAGGCTCCCGACGGCATCGCGCTCGATCTTGGTGTCTCCTCCATGCAGCTTGATCAGGCGGAACGCGGCTTCTCCTTCCGCCAGGACGGGCCATTGGATATGCGCATGGATGCCGGCGCGGGTGATACGCCGAGCGCGGCAGACGTGGTCAATACATATGAGCCGCGCGACCTTGCGCAGATTTTCAAAGTGCTTGGGGAAGAGCGGCAGGCCAAGCGGATTGCAAATGCCCTTGTCCGACGGCGCGAGGATGAGCCTTTCACGCGGACCGCTGATCTGGCGGACGTTGTGGCGCGCACCATCGGTGGCAAGCCGCAGCGGATTCACCCGGCCACGCGGGTGTTTCAGGCGCTGCGCATCTACGTCAACGACGAGCTGGGCGAGTTGGCGCGGGGGCTGATCGCAGCCGAAAAGCTTCTCGCAGAGGGGGGGCGACTTGCAGTCGTGTCGTTCCACTCGCTGGAAGACCGGGTAGTGAAACGGTTCTTAGACTAGCGGGCGGGGGCGGTCTACAATCACTAGCGGCATATGCAGGAGGCGCAGGCTGGTCCGGCGCCCTCGTTCAAGCTTCTGTCCCGCAAAGCGCAGGAGCCGACGGAAATCGAAGTAACCCGTAACCCCCGTGCTCGGTCCGCCAAGTTGCGGTCTGTGGAGCGGACGGCGGCGCCGGTTCATGTGGTTGATGCCAGCGAGGCCGGCATGATCGCGCTGGGTCTGCCGCGCATGATGGCGGGTACAGTTGAGGCCGGGTCCGGTCTTGGGGGTGCTGCATGATGCGCGTCGTCAACACTGCTGCCATCATGGTCACACTGGCGCTCGCCTTTGCGCTCTACCACGTCAAATATGAGACCCAGGACGAGCAGCAGAAGATCCGTGATCTGACGGCTGATCTCGCCATCGAGCAGGATGCCATTCAGGTTCTGCGGGCGGAATGGAGCCTCCTGAACCAGCCTGAACGGCTGGAAGATCTGGTTAAGCGTCATACTGAACTCGAGCCGCTGGCGCCGGCGCAGATTGTTACCATGGCGGACCTCCCGTCGCGTCCCAAGGCCCTGCCGGGTCTTGAGTCTGATCCCTCTCTTGGCGGGTATGCCGGTGTCGGCGGCATGACCGGCCCGGGCATTCAGTGATGGGGCCGGTCGTAATGGGGGCAGCGCAATGACACCATCAACAGATATCGGGTCGGGCCACGGCGGTTGGGTCACCATCGACATCGATGGACCTGCATCTGTGAGGCCACAGACCGCCGTGATGCCGGAATCCGACACGCCCGAAGGCTTTGAGGTGCTGGAACTGGAGTTCACTGGCACCAGGGCGCAGGCGGTCGAAAACGGTCGCAACCGGATGGCACTTCTGGCGGCCTGCTTCCTGGCCGCCTTCGTCATTCTTGGGATGCGTGTTCTCGAGTTGACCCTGGCTGATGCACCGCAGATGACGGCACGCACCAAGACTGTGGAACCCGGTCCGGTTCATCGCACGTCAATCACAGATCGCAGCGGCAGCATGCTGGCAACAGATGTCGTCGTGCCGTCGCTCTATGTGGACGCCCGCAAGGTGATTGAGCCTGTGGCAACAGCTGATGCCCTGCTGACGGTCTTGCCTGACCTCAACCGCGAAAAGCTGCTGACGCAGCTCAACAGCGGGCGCGCGTTCCAGTGGATCAAGCGACAACTTGGCCCGCGCCAGCAGGCGGCGGTTCATGCGCTTGGGCTTCCCGGCATCGGTTTCAAGCGTGAACCAAAGCGGGTTTATCCCAAGGGCACGTCGGCGGCGCATGTGCTTGGTTATGTGGACCGGGACAATACTGGCATCGCAGGTATCGAGCGCGGGCTTGATGAGATGATCCGTCAGGCGGACGAATATGGGGATGCCAAGCCCGTTGTCCTGTCACTCGACATGGGCGTTCAGCATGCGGTGGAAGAAGAACTGGCCGCCGCCATGGAAACCTTCGGCGCCAAGAGTGCTGCCGGTGTTGTGCTGGATGTGCATACCGGCGAAGTGCGGGCGCTGGCCTCCCTGCCGGATTATGATCCCAACAAGCCGATGGCATCCGACGACACATCACGTTTCAACACGGCAACGCGGGCCGTCTATGAAATGGGGTCAACGTTCAAGGTATTCACCGCCGCCATTGCGCTTGACGCAGGTGTTGCCAGTCTCACAACCCGGTATGATGCTCGCCAGCCGTTGAAAGTCGCGGGCCATACAATCCACGATTATCATGCCGAAGAGCGCTGGTTGTCGGTGCCTGAAGTTGTGATGCATTCCTCCAACATCGGCACCGCCAAGATGGTGATGGATGTGGGTGTCGATCAGCATAGGGACTATCTGAGCAAACTCGGCCTTCTTGATCGCACAACGCTCGAAATTCCGGAAGTTGCCCAGCCGTTGAAGCCGCCGCGATGGCGTGAAGTCGAGACCATGACGATTTCCTTCGGCCACGGTTTGGCTGTCTCGCCGTTGCAGCTTGCCGCTGCGGGGTCGGCGATTGCCAATGGCGGCTTCCGCGTTTCACCGACACTTCTGGCCATGCGGGATCGCGAACCGGTTCGCGAGCGCGTTCTCGCGACCAAAACAGCCAACGATGTGGTCGATCTCATGCGCCTGGTTGTGACTGAAGGCACTGGCAGCAAGGCAGACGTGCCCGGCTATGAAGTGGCCGGCAAAACCGGCACCGCTGAAAAGCCGGGGCGCGGTGGATATAGCAAAGACCGTCTGGTGACGTCTTTCCTGTCCGTCTTTCCGGCTTCTGCGCCTGAGTATCTTGTCCTGGTGCTTCTTGATGAGCCCAAAGCCACCAAGGACACGTTTGGTTTCGCGACCGCCGGGTGGAATGCAGCCCCGACCGCTGGCAATGTCATACGGCGGGTTGCTCCCATTCTTGGTGTGCGTCCGATCCCCAGCCAGTTGCCCCGCCGCGCCGTTGTTGAAGCTGGAATGGTGAGGTAACGCCCATGGACCTTGCTCACCTTCTCGGCGCGCGTGTCTCCATCCCGCAAGGGGCGGGAACGATTGAGATCACCGGGCTGACAGAAGACAGCCGTCAGGTCGAGCCGGGCTTTCTGTTTGCGGCACTACCCGGCACACAGGCCGATGGCGCGCGGTTCATTCCGGCAGCATGCGACAATGGTGCGGTTGCCGTTCTGGCCCAGCCGGGGACCGATCTACCCACCGATTACCCCAACGTCACTTTGATTGCCGATAAAAATCCGCGTCGCCGGTTTGCCCTGGCAGCCTCCAACTTCTATCACGCGCAGCCACAGACGGCTGTTGCGATGACAGGCACCAATGGCAAGACGTCGGTGGCATCCTTTGTACGCCAGATCTGGGAGCGGTTGGGAACACCCGCTGCTTCCGTCGGTACACTCGGCGTAGTGACATCAACCGAAACCCGTAAACTGATCCACACAACGCCGGACCCTGTCACGCTTCACGCGGCGCTGGCGGACCTGGCAGCTGAGGGCATTGAGGCTGTCGCCATTGAGGCGTCGAGCCATGGCCTCGTGCAGCACAGGCTGGATGGGGTGGAGCTGAAGGCTGCGGCCTTTACGAATATCAGTCGCGACCACATGGACTATCACAAGACCTTTGAGGACTATGCCTACGCCAAGATGCGGCTGTTCGGCGAAGTCCTGCCGCCTGGCGGCATCGCCGTACTCAACGCGGATACGGCTTTATCCAAAGAGATTGCTGCTGTGTGCTGGGCACGGGCTCAGAAGGTTATTTCAGTCGGCTTTGAGGGCGAGACACTCAAGCTCATGCAACTCACGCCGACGGCACATGGCCAAAACCTTTCGGTGGTGCACGAGGGGCGCACCCACGAAATCCAGCTACCGCTTGTCGGTGGCTTTCAGGCATCGAATGCGCTGGTCGCCGTTGGTCTGGTCATCGCGGCTGGGGCCGACGCCGGCCGGGCCCTTGCGGCCCTGTCTTCGTTGGAAGGTGCTGCCGGGCGCCTTGAAATGATGGGCAAGTCCGCGTCCGGCGCCGCGGCATATGTGGACTATGCGCATACGCCTGATGCGCTCGAGACGGCCATCAAGGCCATGCGGCCGCATACCTCCGGTAGGCTTGTCGTCGTTTTCGGCTGCGGCGGCGACAGGGATCAGGGCAAACGCCCGCAAATGGGCGAGATCGCAACGCGTCTTGCGGACGCGGTGATCGTCACAGACGACAATCCACGCTCGGAAGACCCGGCTCTGATCCGTCAGCAGATCATGGCTGAAGCGCCGGGAGCGCAGGAAATCGGCGATCGCGCTAAAGCCATCCGTGAAGGGCTTGCGGGGCTTGGTGAGGGCGATGTCTTGCTGGTGGCCGGCAAGGGTCATGAAACCGGCCAGATTGTGGGTGATGAGGTCCGTCCGTTTGATGACCGCGCGCAGGTGAAAGCTGCGCTGCAAGATGTTCCGGAGGGTGCGTAACGCCCATGACCTCACACGCCACAATGCCCTTATGGACTGCGCAGGACGCTGCTACCGCCATGAATGCGCCACTTCAGGGGCGGACGGACTGGGACGCGCATGGTGTCTCCATCGACACGCGCACGATCGAGGCGGGCGACATATTCTTTGCGCTCATTGGTGAGGGCAATGACGGGCACGACTATGTGGTGCAGGCTCTGGACAAAGGTGCTGCCTGCGCTGTCGTGTCGAAGACCATTGAAGCTCTGGGCCCCGATGCGCCTTTGATTGAAGTTGCCGATACTCTGCGGGCGCTTGAGCAGCTTGGCCTTGCAGCGCGGGCGCGCAGCAAGGCGCGCATCTGTGCGGTGACAGGGTCGGTCGGCAAGACCGGTACCAAGGAAGGCCTGCTGCACATCTTGGCACGGCAGGGCAAGACGCATGCGTCCGTCGCGTCCTACAACAATCATATCGGTGTGCCGCTGACGCTGGCACGGATGCCCGCGGATACAGAGTACGGCATCTTTGAGATCGGCATGAACCACGCCAAAGAGATTTCACCGCTGGTCAAGATGGTTCGCCCGGAAGCTGCGATCATTACGACTGTGGAAGCCGTCCATATTGAGAATTTCGCGTCTGTTGAAGAAATCGCCGATGCAAAGGCCGAGATTTTTGACGGATTGCAGGCAGGCGGTGTCGCCATCCTCAATCAGGACAACCCGCATTTCGAACGGTTGAAAGCGCGTGCCCTTGCCTGCGGCGCAGGGCAGATCATTGCTTTTGGGAAGCAGGACATGGCGGAGGCACGGGTGACGCGCATGTCACTCAAGCCGGATGCCTCCTATGTCACGGCCACCATTTGCGGTGACGACATGACCTACAAGCTGGGCGTTCCCGGTGAGCACATCGTCATGAACTCGCTTGCGATGCTCGCGTGCGTGCATGTCCTTGGAGCAGACCTTGCGCTGGCGGGTCTTGCGCTTGGAGAGCTAGCCCCGCCTGAAGGACGCGGCAGCCGCATTGAGATTGCTTTGCCACGCGGGTCGTTTCTGCTGATCGACGAAAGCTACAACGCCAATCCAACATCCATGCGCGCTGTGATGCAGGCCCTGGGCAACACGCCTCCGGGGCCACGCGGGCGCCGCATTGCAGTAGTCGGCGACATGCTTGAGCTTGGTGACCATGCTGCGGAAGCCCATGCCGGGCTGGCGGGCCCAGTTGCCGACAACAACATTGATCTGGCCTTTGCGTGCGGGCCTCTCATGGAAAATCTGTGGGATGCACTGCCGACGCCTTTACGTGGGGCCTATACCGATACATCTGCGGAGCTCGCACAGCGCGTTGCGGAGGAGATCGCGCCCGGCGATGTGGTGATGGTCAAGGGATCACTTGGAAGCCGGATGGCACGTGTGGTCGACGCCCTCAAGGCGCTGGGCCCCATCGCTCAACCGAACAAGAACAACAATGAGGAGCTGGTCTGATGCTTCATATGCTGTTTGCTGATCTGGCGGATCAGGTCTCCTTCTTCAACGTGTTCCGCTACATCACGTTCCGCACCGGCGGCGCCACAATGACGGCGCTGCTGGTGGCCTTCGTTCTGGGGCCGGCCTTCATCCGCTGGCTGAAGAAGAAGCAGAAGCAGGGCCAGCCTATCCGTGAAGATGGGCCACAAAGCCATATCGTGGCGAAGGCAGGTACACCAACCATGGGTGGTGGGCTGATCTTGATGTCCATCGTCGTCGCCACGCTGTTATGGGCTGACCTCACCAACGGATATGTCTGGGCGGTGCTGGGTGTGACCGTTGGTTTTGGCCTCGTCGGCTTTGCGGATGACTATCGCAAGGTAACGCGCTCCAGCCATGCGGGCGTGCCCGGCCGCGTGCGGCTTGGCATTGAATTCGTGATCGCTTTTGTAGCGGTCTATTTCATGATGCAACTGTCGAGCGGAGATCTCGGCGGTGCTGTTGCCGTGCCGTTCTTCAAGGACGTGCTGATCCAGCTTGGGCTGTTCTACATCGTGTTTGGCGGGCTGGTGATCGTTGGCGCGTCCAACGCCGTCAACCTGACCGATGGCCTGGATGGCCTCGCGATCGTCCCGGTCATGATTGCCGCCGCCAGCTTTGGGCTGATTGCCTACCTCATCGGTAACGCGGTTTTCTCAGAATATCTGCAAATCCACTTTGTGCTGGGCACAGGTGAACTCGCCATCATCTGCGGTGCCATCATCGGCGCCGGGCTCGGTTTTCTCTGGTTCAACGCACCGCCGGCCATGGTCTTCATGGGAGACACGGGCTCGCTCGCGCTGGGTGGCGCCATCGGCGCCATGGCCGTTGCCACCAAACATGAGCTGGTGCTGGTTATCATCGGCGGGCTTTTCGTGGTCGAGGCCCTGTCCGTGATTGTGCAGGTTGCTTCTTTCAAGCTGACCGGCAAGCGCGTCTTCAAGATGGCACCTATCCATCATCACTTTGAACAACTCGGCTGGGCCGAACCCACCATCGTCATCCGTTTTTGGATCATCGCCATCATTCTGGCGATGATCGGTCTGTCCACCCTCAAGTTGCGTTAGAAAGAACCCGTTCCCTCACCATGATCCCTGTTCCCGGATTTGAAGCGAAGCGCGTTGCCATGTTCGGCCTTGGCCGGACAGGGCGTGGTGTCGCGCGCGCGCTGGAAGCAGGCGGCGCGACCGTGCTGTGCTGGGATGATGGTGAAGAACGGCGGGCGGAAGCAGATGCCGAAGGGCTGATGCTGGATGATCTTTACGGCGCGGACTGGTCAGACATTGAGGCTCTGGTTCTCAGCCCAGGTGTCCCGCTCACTCATCCTGCGCCCCATCCACTGGTGTTGGCGGCCAAGGCGGCGAATGTGCCCGTCATTGGTGATATGGAACTGTTTCAGCGTGCGCTGGATGCATCCGGCACTCGGGCACGGATGATTGCGGTGACCGGGACGAACGGCAAGTCCACCACGACAGCGCTTATCGGTCACCTCATTCGCCAGGCCGGCGGCAATGCTCAGATCGGCGGCAATATTGGTCGGGCTGTTCTTGATCTGGACCCGCCGGAAGATCAGACGGTCTATGTGATCGAGATTTCGTCCTATCAACTGGATCTGGCGCCGGGCTTCCGTCCGGACATTTCCGTGCTGCTGAACATCACACCTGACCATCTGGACCGGCACGGTACGTTCGACAACTACGTGTCGATCAAGGATCGCATCTTTGCGAACCAGACAGGCCGGGGCTATTCGGTGTTCGGCATCGATAGCGAACCTGTCGCCCGCCTGTGCACCGCCCGTTGCGGTCAGCAGGCCGCCGCCGGGTCGAGTGATGGCGGCCCAAAAGTCATTCCCATCTCCGCCAAAAAAGCGTTGGGGCGTGGTGTCTACGTATTGGGCGGCAAGATCTATCACTCCCGCTCCAGCCGCGTGGAAGAAGGTGCTGATCTCACGGGCATCACCACGCTGCAGGGCGCTCACAATTGGGAGAACGCGGCAGCGGCCTTTGCCGCCGTCCGTGTGCTGGGTATCGCCCCGGAAAAAATCTCTGATGGTCTGCAACGGTTCCCGGGCCTTGCCCATCGCATGGAACAGGTCGCGGATTACAACGGCGTGCGTTTTGTAAATGACAGCAAGGCCACCAATGCGGATGCAGCTGCCCGGGCCCTTGCCACCTATGACCGCATCTACTGGATCGCCGGCGGCGTCGCGAAAGCAGGGGGCATTGAGCCGCTGGCTGAGTATTTCCCCAAAGTCGCCAAGGCTTACCTGATCGGACAGTCAGCGCAGGATTTTGCGGCCACCCTTGATGGCCGTGTACGCCACGCATTGTCAGGCACACTTGATGAAGCCGTAGCGCAGGCAGCTCATGATGCGGCCGGCGATGAGAATGCCGTTGTTCTCTTGTCGCCCGCATGCGCGTCCTTTGATCAGTTCCCTGATTTTGAAAAGCGGGGCGATGCGTTTCGTGCGGCGGTCCGCGATGTGATCCAGACAAACGCCGACACACAACAGGGCGGGGGGGCAGCCGCATGATCCGTCTCGCCCGCACCGACAGTAGCGCTGTTGCGCAATGGTGGTGGACCGTCGACCGGTGGACCTTCGCTGCTCTTGTGCTGTTGCTCGGGCTGGGAACCGTCATGTCTCTGGCTGCAAGCCCTGCTGTCGCAACGCGCATCGGGCTTGATCCTTATCACTTCTTCTACCGCCATTTAGTCTATCTTGGTCCGGCCATTGCCATCATGTTTGCGGTGTCGCTACTGAGCCCGCGTGGTGTGCGCCGTCTGGCCTGCCTGATCTTTGCCGGTGCTCTGGTGTTGATGCTCGGCACGGTCCTCATCGGCCCTGAAATCAAGGGGGCTACCCGCTGGCTTTATGTGGGGCCGTTCTCGCTGCAGCCGTCCGAGTTTGCCAAGGCGGGATTTGTTGTGGTGTGCGCGTGGATGTTTGCAGAAGGCAGCAAAAGGCAGTCGAGCATTCCCGGTAATACCATTGCTGCGGCGCTGTGGCTGGCCACTATCGGTCTATTGGTCATGCAGCCGGACTTCGGCCAGGCGCTTCTCGTGACCGCCACGTGGGGATCGCTGTTTTTCCTCGCGGGTATCCCGTGGATCTGGATCGCGCTGCTAGCCGGACTTGCCGTGGGCGGCGCCTATGGCGCGTACATCATGATGCCGCACGTAGCGAGCCGTATTGACAGGTTCCTGGACCCGGCATCCGGTGACACCTATCAGGTAGACACCGCGCTGGACGCCTTCTCGCGCGGCGGGTTCCTCGGCATGGGCCCCGGAGAAGGCACCATCAAGCGTGTCCTGCCTGATGCGCATACAGATTATATCTATGCGGTCACCGCGGAAGAATTTGGTGCGCTGATGTGCCTGCTGGTGCTGGCCATCTTCGGCTTTGTTGTGTTGCGCTCCTTTGCCCGGGTGATGGGGGAGACGGACAGATTTGTGCAGCTGTCGGCCTGCGGGCTTGCAGTTTTGTTCGGCGTTCAGTCGATCATTAATCTTGGTGTGAACCTCAATCTGCTGCCGGCGAAGGGCATGACACTGCCATTTGTGTCGTATGGCGGCTCATCGCTCATTGCACTCGCTATCTCCATGGGCATGTTGCTGTCGCTGACCCGACGCCGCGTGGGCGGGCAAGCCGCGTTGACAGCGCGCATTCTTCCAGGCCTGCAGGCGCCGCGCCTGGCGGGAGGTGCCGCATGAGCGGGCCCATCGTCATTGCAGCCGGCGGCACCGGCGGTCATCTGTTTCCTGGTCAGGCATTGGCGCAGGAGCTTGTCCGGCGCGGTCAGAAGGTTGCCGTCATCACCGATGACCGCGTTGAGGGGGTCAGAGCCCGGTTTCCCGAAGCGGATGTCTTTTCCGTCCCGTCTGCAACGCCATCCGGTGGCGGTTTGCCGGGGGTCGTATCTTCGATCATTCCTATCCTCAGAGGCATTCTGGCATCGCGGAAAGTGTTGAAGCAGCTTGAGGCCGGGGCCTTGATCGGCTTTGGCGGGTATCCGACGTTGCCGCCCTTAGTCGCGGCCTACATGCTCGGCATTCCAACAGCGGTTCATGAGCAGAATGCTGTTCTTGGACGGGTGAACCGGCTGATGGGACCGCGCGTCAACGCCATTGCGTCCACCTTCGCGGACCTGAAATATCTCGCGGCAAAGGATCTGCCGAAGCTGTCTTTGACCGGTAACCCTGTGCGCGACCAGATCATCGATGTGGCGGACAGGACATATGTCTCCAGCGGCGACGACCAAAGCTTCAATCTTCTGGTCTTCGGTGGCAGCCAGGGTGCGCGTGTTATGAGTGACATCGTGCCGGCTGGGGTCGCCCAGTTGCCGGATGAGTTGCGTGCACGGCTGCGAATTGTTCAACAGGCGCGCCCTGAAGATGTTGATCGCGTCAAAGCGGCCTATGAGGCCGCGGGCGTTACCTGTGAGGTCGCGTCTTTCTTTGAGGATATGCATGAGCATATCGCAGCAGCGCAGCTGGTGATTGCACGATCAGGAGCGTCCACCGTAACGGAACTGGCGGTGGTTGGCCGACCGTCGTTCCTCGTACCGTTGCCCCATGCCATTGACCAGGACCAGCTGGCCAATGCTCAGGTCCTGAGCGACACGGGCGGCGGGTGGCTGATTGAACAGAAGCAATTCACGCCCGAGCATGTGGCGTATGAACTCAAACATCTTATGACAGCGCCGGACCAGCTGGAGATAGCTGCCTCCTGTGCCAAGGCGGTTGCCCGGCCGGATGCCGCAGCACGTCTGGCTGATCTAGTTGAGGCGCTCGCCTCGGGGAGTACGAACCAGTGAGCGACCTCGCACGCACATTTGGCACCATTCACTTTGCCGGCATCGGCGGCATCGGCATGAGCGGCATTGCCGAAGTCATGCACAATCTTGGCTATACGGTTCAGGGCTCAGACCTGGCTGACAACGCCAACGTCAAGCGCCTGCGCGATCTGGGCATTCATGTCTTCATCGGCCAGAAGGCTGAAAACCTGGATGGCGCCGCCTGCATTGTCATCTCGTCTGCCGTGAAGGACGACAATGCAGAAGTCGTTGCCGCTCGGGAAGCCAAGCTGCCGGTGGTGCGCCGGGCGGACATGCTGGCCGAGTTGATGCGGCTCAAAAGCTGCGTGTCCATTGCCGGGACCCACGGCAAGACGACCACCACATCGCTTGTATCTTCATTGCTTGATGCAGCGGGCTTTGACCCGACCGTCATCAATGGCGGCATCATCAATGCCCACGGCACCAATGCCTATCTTGGGCAAGGTGAGTGGATGGTTGTTGAGGCAGACGAGTCCGACGGGACTTTCATCAAGCTGCCGTCGACTGTGGCAGTGGTGACCAATATTGATCCTGAACATCTGGATCACTACGGCGACTTTGACACGCTGCGCGAGGCGTTCCGCTCCTTTGTCGAGCAGGTGCCGTTTTACGGCTTTGCCGTTCTGTGCATCGACCATCCAGAAGTGCAGGCACTTTTGGGCCGCGTTCGGGATCGCCGCGTGGTGACTTACGGCCTCAGCCCGCAGGCGGATGTGCGTGTCGTGGACCTTGATTTCGTGGACGGGCGCTCTGTCTTCTCGGTTGAACTAAGTGACCGCGTCAAGGGAGACGCGCGCCGTATCGACGGCCTTGCGCTCCCCATGCCGGGTGAACACAACGTTCTCAACTCTGCTGCTGCCATCACAGTTGCCCGCGAGATGGGCGTTCCGGACGACAAGATCGTTGAGGGCCTGTCGCGGTTTGGTGGAGTGAAGCGCCGCTTCACCCTGACGGGCACCTGGAACGGCGTCGCCATCTACGACGATTACGGCCATCACCCGGTTGAAATTTCCGCCGTGCTTGCGGCAGCGCGATCCGCTGCCAAGGGGCGGATTATCGCGGTGGTGCAGCCGCACCGCTACACGCGCTTGCGTGATCTGTTTGAAGAATTCTGCACCTGCTTCAACGATGCGGACATGGTCGTTGTCGCAGACGTCTATCCCGCGGGCGAGCAACCTCTTGAAGGGTATTCCGCTGCAAGCCTGACACAGGGTCTTATTGATCACGGTCACAAGAACGCCCTGCAGCTGTCGTCGCCGGATGATCTGCCAACCCTGGTGGCGTCAGAAGCCAAGGATGGCGACATGGTCGTTTTCCTTGGCGCAGGCAATATCACCCAGTGGGCCAACGCATTGCCGGGTGACCTGGATGGCAAGGGGGGTGCGGCATGACGCAGGCACGGCCCGTCTCCTCGCTGATCGACCGGCTACCTACGGTGCGAGGCTCCTACAAGGAAAACGCACCGCTGGCGCCGCTTACCTGGTTCCGTGTCGGTGGTCCTGCAGATGTTTTGTTCGTGCCGGCTGATGCGGACGATCTGGCTGATTTTCTTGCCGGCTGCCCGGATGATGTACCGGTGCTGGTGGCTGGTGTTGGCTCTAACCTGCTGGTGCGCGACGGCGGTGTTGAAGGTGTGGTCATTCGTCTGGGCGCCGGATTCACACATGTAGACCGCGTGGGGGATACGCAGTTGCGCGCGGGATGCGCGGTCCCCGATGTTGTCCTTGCCAGGAAGGCTCTGGATGCTGGTCTGACCGGGCTTGAATTCTATCGGGGCATTCCCGGTGCCTTGGGCGGCGCCTTGCGGATGAATGCGGGTGCTTATGGCCGCGAGACCAAGGACGTGCTGATTGAGGCGGAAGCTGTTACCCGCGCGGGCAAACGCGTCACGCTCTCGAATGCTGACTTTGGCTACACCTACCGTCACTCGGACGTGGCGGATGATTTGATCTTTACCTCCGCGCTGTTTCAGGCGGCGCTGGGTGACAAGGACGAAATCAAGAGCCGTATGGACGAGATCACCTCGTCGCGCGAAGACAGCCAGCCGATCAAGAGCCGCACAGGTGGCTCCACCTTCAAGAATCCCGGTGGCACCAATCCGGATGGCCCGAAGGCGTGGAAGCTGATTGATGCGGCCGGTGGCCGCGGCCTGAGGCGCGGTGGGGCACAGGTGTCCGAGCAGCACTGCAATTTTCTCATCAATACGGGTGATGCAACCGGGGCCGATCTTGAAGGACTGGGCGAAGACGTGCGGGCGCGGGTCAAGGACACGAGCGGCATCGAGCTTCAGTGGGAGATCAAGCGTGTTGGCAGGGAGGCCCTGTCATGAGCCGCGCTGACACACATGTAGCTGTTCTCATGGGCGGCTGGTCGGCCGAACGGGAGGTGTCACTCTCGTCGGGCAAAGGCTGCGCAGCGGCGTTGCGGGAAGCAGGCTTCAAGGTAACCGATGTAGACGCGGGGCATGACCTCGCGCAGGTTCTGGCGGACCTCGGCCCGGATGTTGCGTTCAACGCGTTGCACGGCCCCTGGGGTGAAGATGGCTGTGTGCAAGGTCTTCTTGAAGTGCTTGAACTGCCCTACACGCACTCCGGTGTGCTGGCCTCGGCGCTGGCGATCGACAAGCAGCGCACGAAGCATCTGCTTGCGAATACAGGCATGCCTGTCGCGGAGGGGCGCATCGTCACACGCGAAGAAGCTGCATCGGTCCACGCCATGGATGTGCCTTACGTGATCAAGCCGCTTGATCAGGGGTCTTCTATTGGCGTTTTCATCGTCCGTGAGGGTGACAACCGGCCGCCTGCTGAACTGTCAGACCCCAAGTGGAACCTGGGCGAAGAGATGATGGTCGAAGCCTTTGTGCAGGGACGCGAGTTCACCTGCGCGGTTATCGACGGCAACGCGCTGGAGGTCATTGAGATCAAGCCGCGCACCGCCTTCTATGACTACGAGGCGAAATACGCAGAAGGCGGGTCCGAGCATTTGCTCCCGGCCCCCATTGACGCCGCGCTGAGACACCGCATTCAGGGCCTGTCGCTCATGGCCCATGAGGGGCTTGGGTGCCGGGGTGTCTCGCGGTCTGATTTCATTTTCGATGAAGCACGCGGTGAGCCCGTGTTTCTGGAAGTCAACACGCAACCGGGTATGACGCCCACATCTCTGGTGCCGGAGATGGCAGCCCATGGTGGCATGTCGTTTCCTGAGTTGGTTGCGTGGCTCGTGGAGGATGCATCATGTCGACGGTAAAATCCGGACCGAAGAAGCGGGCGAGTGCATCCCGCAAGCCTGCGTCTCGCAAACCGGCTTCTCGCTCACGGCGCACGGCGCCAAAGCCGCGCAAGAATGGGTCGTTCCGCACGCCACAACGCGGGCAGAAGTCATTTGGGCGGCGAGGTCAGGCACCGACTGGATTTGGTGCGCGCGTGGCTGCCTTTTTGAATGCCAGCCGTCTTTTCGCGGTCACCGCTGTGCTGCTTCTCACCTTCGCGGTCGGGTGGGGGCTTCATGCCGGTGGTCATATTGCGGCGCTGGGCGTTGCTGTTGTGGAGCAGAGTAAAGGTGCTGTCGCTGCGTTGGGTCTTCGGGTCGATGAAGTCACGGTTGAAGGCCGCACACGCACGGAAGCCGCCGACGTGTTGAATGCCCTTGGCGCCACGCGCGGCCAGTTCATTTTTGATGTGGACCTTGTCGCCGCCCGGGACCGTCTTGAGCGTCTTGAATGGGTGGAACGGGCAACCGTCTCCCGCCATCTGCCGGGCACGGTTCATGTGCAGTTGATGGAGCGCGAGCCTTATGCCGTCTGGCAGCGTGGCGGTCGCCTGTCGCTGGTGGACCGCACGGGGTCTCTCATCACCGACAACAATCTGTCTGCCTTCGCACATCTTCCCTTGGTGGTGGGCCACGGGGCGCAACGCAATGCGTCGTCCCTGATGAAAGAGCTGATGGCCAAGCCCGCACTGGCGGCGCGAGTACAGGCGGCGGTGCGCGTATCTGACCGCCGCTGGAACCTCAAACTTCAAAACGGCATCGAAGTTCGGCTGCCTGCCCGTGGCATTTCTGACTCACTTAGAAAATTGGTGCGCATGGACGCTAAAAACGGCGTTCTTTCGCGAAATATCCGGGCTGTTGACCTACGCGTCCCGGGACGAATCACTATACTTGTTGATTCGGAGTCAGCGGCGCAAAGGCGCGCCGCATTCCAGGCGCGTTCGGAAGAGGGGGGGCGCGACGCATGAACGTAATCACGCTGCCAACTCACACACGGGGGGCTGACAACGCCTCCTCGAAAGCGCGGGGGAAATCCCCCCAGCGCGGCAGCGGACGTCATGCGACCCGTGGCGGCATTGTTGCTGCCCTGGATATCGGCACCTCCAAGATCACCTGCTTCATCGCGCGCATAGATGCTGCGTCCGAAGGCACAACGGCGCCGCCGGTGCGCGTGATCGGCATTGGCCAGAAAGTGTCGCGTGGTGTGCGCGCCGGAGCCGTTGTGGATATGGAGCTGGCGGAAGAAGCTATTCGCGCAGCCGTCGATCAGGCAGAACGCATGGCGGGCATGACCGTCAACGAAGTTCTGGTGACAGCATCTGCCGGTACGCCGCGCAGCCACCGTCTGTCTGTGCGTGTGGCGATTGGCGGTCAGGAGGTCAGCGGGGATGATCTGTCCCGTGTGCTGAAGCATGGGCAGACCCATTGCGTGACGGATGACCAGGCGGTCATGCATGCCATTCCGGTCGGCTACACCATCGATGGCAGCCCGCGTATTGCAGACCCCATCGGGATGTTTGGTGACCGGCTCGGCGTTGATATGCATGTTGTGTCCGCCGCGCCCGGGCCATTGCGCAACCTGCTGGTATGTGTCGAACGCTGCCATCTGACGCCGGTGGGCGTCGTCTGTTCTCCTTATGCCAGTGGGCTTTCGTCGCTGGTGGAAGACGAAATTGATCTTGGCGTCGTCTGCATTGATATGGGTGGCGGCACCACGTCCATCTCTGCCTTCGTGGAAGGCAGTCTTCTACACGTGGATGTGTTGCCGGTGGGTGGTCAGCACGTGACAAATGACATTGCCCGCGGGCTCTCCACGCCGCTGGCGCATGCGGAACGCATGAAGACACTTTACGGCTCGGCCCTTGCCAGCCCCTCGGACGAGCGCGAAATGATAGACGTGCCGCAGGTCGGCGAAGACGCGGGCGATGCGGCGAACCACATTCCAAAATCAATGCTCACGGGCATTATTCAGCCGCGCGTTGAAGAGACGCTTGAACTGGTACGCGACCGGCTGATGGCATCCGGCATTGGCAGCATGGTGGGGCGGCGTGTCGTACTCACCGGCGGTGCCAGCCAGCTCACCGGTTTGCGCGATATTGCAGCAAGGGTGCTCGACAAGCAGGTGCGCCTTGGGCGTCCCTTGCGGGTTGCCGGGCTTGCGGAGGCAACCGGCGGCCCGGCCTTTTCGGCATGCGCCGGGTTGCTGCTTTATGCGCGCGGGCACCAGGCAGAACTCGCGACGCCGCAAATGCTTGACGACGATGTCGCCCTTGCGGATGGCACAACAGGACGCTTCTCGAAAATCGGGAGGTGGCTGAAGGAGAATTTCTAAATTTGTTCAAGAGGTTCATCGGCAGGCGGACCATTTTGAACTAACGTATGACTTAGGCGAATCACGTAAAGCTGGCAAAGATCAGTTGCGTATCAAGCAAAGCCGGAATGAGGCCCTAGAAAGGGTCCGTCCAGGTGGCGCCCATCAACAGTGAGGCCGAGCGGAAACAAAGCGCTTAAAGCGCATCCAATGGAGGCCCTCCAATGACGATCAATCTCTCGGTCCCCGAACAGACCGAACTGAAACCCAGAATTACTGTCTTCGGTGTCGGTGGCGCCGGCGGCAACGGCGTGAACAACATGATCGAGTCCGGCCTTGAAGGCGTGGACTTTGTTGTTGCCAACACAGATGCTCAGGCGCTGTCCCAGTCGCTGGCCGATCGGCGTATCCAGATGGGGACAGCCATCACGCAGGGGCTGGGCGCAGGTTCGCGCCCTCAGGTCGGCGAAGCTGCGGCTGATGAAGCGCTGGACGAGATCGTTCAGCATCTCACCGGCTGCCACATGGCGTTTATCACTGCCGGCATGGGCGGCGGCACCGGCACAGGTGGTGCCCCCGTGATTGCCCGCGCGGCGCGCGAAATGGGCATTCTGACGGTGGGTGTTGTCACCAAGCCGTTCCAGTTTGAAGGCGGCCGCCGTATGCGGATCGCGGATGAAGGCATTGAGGAGCTGCAGCGCTACGTCGACACGCTGATTGTAATCCCCAACCAGAACCTGTTCCGCGTGGCGAATGAAAAAACGACCTTTGCAGACGCCTTCGGCATGGCTGATGAAGTGCTGCACTCGGGTGTGGCCGGTATCACTGACCTCATGGTGCGCCCGGGCCTTATCAATCTTGACTTTGCCGATGTGCGTACAGTCATGAATGAAATGGGCAAGGCAATGATGGGGACGGGTGAAGCCGGTGGCGAGACCCGCGCCATCGAGTCCGCTGAAGCTGCAATCTCCAATCCGCTTCTGGATGAAGTGTCCATGAAGGGCGCCCGCGGTGTTCTCATCAACATCACCGGCGGCATGGACATGACGCTGTATGAAGTTGACGAGGCAGCCAACCGTATCCGTGAAGAGGTTGATCCCGACGCCAACATCATTGTCGGCTCTACCTTCGATACGGCTTTAGACGGCTCCATGCGTGTTTCAGTTGTTGCTACGGGCATCGACAGCGAAGTTGCAGCGGAAGAACCGCCGGTTACGCAGCGTACTGCTGAGCCGGTCCGTGGCTTCCGCCTCAAGAGCCAGCAGGGTGAAACGGAAGTTGCTGCGAATGACGCAACGGCCGCACCAGCGGCGGCTGCTGCAGCAACCGATGCGGCTTACATGAGTTCCCTGCCACCACTTGATGACAGCATTGATCCTGCTGAGTACGAGGCGGAAGTCATCATTCACAAGCCACAGCCTCAACAGGAAGTTGCCGCTCAGGTTGAGCCGGAGCATGTCGAAACACCTGCTGCTGCTGAACCGGCCCCCCGCGGTGCCGTTGTGGCGCGCGACGAAGGTGCCGCGTATATCGCGCCGGAGGCCCGCCGTGTGCAGGCGAAGCCGCGCAAGAAGGCACCTGGTTTCTTTGAGCGCATCACCGGTGCTGGCCGTGGTCGTGAAGTAGTCGTCGAGCGTGGCGCCGCAACGCCCTTGCGGCCTGCGTCACAGCCCGCCGCCCGGATGGAGCCGCGTATGGCCCCGCGTCCGGTTGCGAACCCTGCCGTGGAAACACCGCAGCGCAGCGCACCTGCACAGCAGGCCACGCCGGTTCGTGAATTGGCACCGGACCCTGTTGAAGAAGAACAGCTGGAAATTCCGGCATTCCTTCGCCGTCAGGCAAACTAGCGACACAGCCTGTCCAGGCTGTGCATTGTCTGGACGGCACTGACTTGTTTCCGTTACGCATGCGGGCTCTGCCTCAGAAGAGGCAGAGCCCGTTTGCGTTGGAACAGTTGGACAGGTTCCCCTGCCTCGCCGGTAGATGTCGGCAGGCTGATGCCTGCTATGCTACCTGCTGGTCAAACTGGGAGCGTATCGAATCCAGGGTGCTGGTCAGCCTGGTTTCAAGTTCGCTGACTGCTGTCATGACGGCACCTGATTCACCGCGCACTGTGTCTGAACTTGAGCGGCTGCTTTCGATCGACTGAGAAACACGACGGATGGACTCCGTCACGCTTTGTGTGCCGGTTGCGGCTTCCGTGATGTTGCGGGAGATTTCCTGCGTGGTCGCACCCTGTTCTTCGACGGCGGATGCAATGGCGGAGGCTACCTGGCTGACTTCCCCAATCGTGCTGGTGATGCCCTCGATCATGGACACCGCACCGGATGTGGCAGACTGGATAGACTGAATTTGTCCACCGATCTGATCCGTTGCCTTCGCCGTCTGTGAGGCCAGCGTTTTCACTTCCGACGCCACGACCGCAAACCCTTTACCGGATTCACCAGCGCGTGCCGCTTCGATGGTCGCGTTCAGGGCCAGCAGGTTTGTCTGGTCTGCAATGTCCGTGATCATCGCGATGACCTGGCCAATTTCCTGGGCCGCTTCGCTCAGGCCGAGAATCTGTGCCTGCGCTTCGTCGGACTGGGACTTGGCCTTGTCCGCCACAGTCGCAGACTGGCTGGACTGTTCAGCAACTTCCTGAATGGCCATTACCATTTCTTCGGTCGCAGTTGAAACGGACTGGACGTTGACCGTTGCTTCTTCGGCTGCCGCAGCCACAGCGGTGTTCTCATCCATCACAGATGAGTTGATCTGGTCCAGCGTATCTACGGCGCCGGTCATGACGCTCGTGTTCTGCTGCATGGACTCAACCGTGCCCCGAAGAGTGGCTTTGATCGTGTCCGTCATTTTTAGAACGGTTTCACGGGTCTTTTGTTCTGCTTCCTGCTCAAGCCCTTTTTGGCGTGCAGCGAGGTCTTTGCCTTCGATAATCTGCAGGCGGAACTTCTCCATGGCTTGGGCGAGCTTGCCGACTTCATCCTTGGATGTCGCGTTTATGACAACGTCGGTGTTCCCGGCAGCAAGCTGGTCCACATTTTTCAGCATTGCTACGAGTGGTTTTGTCGTCGCGATTGCAATTGCGACACCAACGACCGTCAAAACGATCATGCCGACAAGACCAGCGATCCAGATAACAATCTCCGCTGTGTGTTCATGCTCCAGCGCGGTCTGCGCGGACTGAAGCGTGAAGTCATTGAGTTCCAGCAGGAGTTCTTCGACCGCATGGTCGAGCTTGTCTTCTTCTTCATGGATCGTGATTGCAAGCTCGTCTGCAACATAAAGGTCGCCAGCGCTCAGAGCGTCAAACAGCTCATGCGCATGTTTCTCAAATGTCTTGTGTTCGATCTCGACCATTTTGAGAACGCTCAGGACATGGGTGAATTCGGCACGCGCTATGTCGGTGTGCGCCACGGCGATCGCATGCTCCGCCAGGTTCTCGCCTTCGAGGATCTCCGCATTGATCTTTGCTGAGAGCTTGTCGAAATAGGCAATGTTCTTGTCGAGCTCCGCGCGCTCGGCATGGCCGGAGTCAAGCGCATAACCGGCTGCGAGGGCGCGCTCCACTGCGATCGCCTGCTCGAGCTGGTGGATGGTGATCTTGGTCACCATCGACGTCAGAGGAATGTCCTCTTCGGTAATTTCGGTGATTTCGAGACCGATTGCGGCGATCTGCATGTTCGCAAACACAATGACAGCCGCCATGATGAGCGCGCTGGCAGCTGTAAACACCGCCATCTTAAGTTGTAGTGAGAGATTGTTGAATGCCGTCAGCATGATGTTTGACCCCAGATGTACGTCTTGCCCACCGGGATTAATCCACACTAATTACTAAAGTTTAGTTGCTGGACTGATGCTCTCATTGATTGAGTGATTGGTGATCAAACCAGATTTTGTGTGCGATGCAACAGTCACGGCGAATTTGTTAATAAAATCAATGACCTACTGTGTAACACAGCGAAACACCGTGTGACTTGTTGCTGGAATCTCTCATTGTTAGAACTCTATTGCATCAAATCGCGCAGCAGCTGCGTTTTGAGGTGCCCGCCTGGGGTCTTGGGGGATTGCAGGTGAAGCACATCTGGCTGCGGAGCGCCTGTCTTGGGGAAGGTGGGAGAGATGCGTATGAGGGGGATAAGCGTATCGTGACTGTTCAAGACGGAAAGGCCCTTCGGGCAAACATGGCCAAAAGCAAACCGCAGCAGACTTTGAAGACCTCCATCAGCTGCGCAGGCGTCGGGGTTCACACCGGGGCAATGGTCAATATGACCTTCCATCCCGCAGCTCCCAATACAGGCATTGTTTTCCGTCGGACTGATCTTGATCCTTCTGAAGGTGGCGGGGCGGATATTCCAGCGCTTGCTTCCTCCGTTGGCGACACGCAGCTAGGCACGACGATCTGTGCCGCTGGTGAGTATGCCGCTACAGCAACTGTGTCCACGATTGAGCACGTCATGGCTGCTCTGGCCGGGTGCGAAATCGACAACATCATCATTGACGTCGACGCTGCTGAAACACCCGTTATGGATGGCTCTTCGGCTCCCTTCGTCCGCCTTATTGAGTGCGCTGGCATTGAGCAACAGGGTGCACCGCGCCGCTATATCCGGATGTTGCGCCCGATCGAGATTGCCGGCTTAAAGAAGCTGGCGCTGCTTGAGCCGCATGACGGGCAGTCCTTCGAGTTTGAAATCGACTTTGCCACGCCGGCCATCGGCCAACAGGCCGTTGCTGTTGAGCTTGGCGCCGATTGCTTCAAGAAGGACATTTCTGAAGCCCGGACATTCGGCTTCGTGAAAGACGTGGAGGCGCTGCGCAGCATTGGTCTTGCGCGTGGCTCATCGCTCGACAACACCGTGGCGATTGATAACGACGAAATCCTCAATGAGGACGGCCTTCGCTACGACGATGAGTTTGTGCGCCACAAGACGCTGGACGCCATTGGCGACCTTTATGTGCTCGGCGCGCCGGTCATTGGCCGCTATCAGGGCGTGCGCTCCGGCCATGCGCTCAACAATCAGTTGGTGCGCGCTCTTTTGGACGCTCCGGATGCCTATGAGATCACGACAGAAGCGCCGGGTGCCGCTGTTCAGGCACCTGCGGCATCCGGTGGCTCATCGGGCGCCATGTCCGCTGTAGCTGCTCCTGCTTAAAAACCTGCAGTTCTCCCCTTTTTTGCTTCATATCACCTGAGCTTGGCGGATTCGCCGGTGCCTTGGCCTATTGCGCGCGGTATCGCATTGCAGGCGCGTGCCACAGTCGTTTATTGTCGGCAGCATCAGGAGGCTAGGCGCTTCGACTCGTCCCATTCTGCGGCCCCGTTTGGGTCTGCGTTCGGGAAGTGTCGGTGTCTTAGCCACCACCCGACTACCGACCGGACAGATGAGGCGATCATTGGTGATGCGTACCCCTCACACAACTTACGCAGGTTTTGCTTCTCGCTCTTTCGTGCGTGGCATGGCGCTCTTCGCTGCGCTGGTTCTAGCTGCTTGTAGTGGCGATGAGAGCGAAGACCTTGCGTATGAAGAGCGGCCGGTCAACGAGCTTTACAATGAAGCAGTGGATGAACTTGAAGGCGGCAACTACCGTGCTGCTGCGCCCTTGTTCGATGAGGTAGAGCGCCAGCACCCCTATTCAGTCTGGGCGCGCCGGGCGATTCTGATGGCCGCGTTCTGTCACTATCAGGTCAATGACTATGACAGTGCGGTGATTTCTGCGCAGCGCTTCATTGCGCTTCATCCAGGTAACCCCAATGTGGGCTATGCCTATTATCTGGTGGCACTCTCTTTCTATGAACAGATCACGGATGTTGCCCGCGACCAGCGCGTGACCGAGCGCGCATTGCGCGGGCTTGAGGAGGTTGTCCGCCGTTTCCCGGACAGTGAGTATGCCCGCGACGCACGCCTCAAGGTGGACCTCACCTATGATCACCTGGCTGGCAAGGAGATGCTGATTGGCCGCTGGTATCTGCAGCGCGACCAGTATGTGGCTGCCATCAACCGTTTCCGCACGGTCATCACGCGCTACCAGACAACGACACATACAGCCGAAGCGCTGCATCGCCTGTCTGAGGCCTATATGGCACTGGGAGTTGTCCATGAGGCGCAGACCGCTGCTGCCGTTCTGGGGTACAATTATCCGGGCAGTGACTGGTATGAATTTTCCTATGCGCTATTGGCCAATGACGGATTGCAACCGCTTGAAGATGAAGCGTCCTGGATCAGCCGGGCCTGGAACAGCGTCTTTTAGACGCCAACCCCAGGGGTAGCGACCATGCTATCGGCCCTTTCCATCCGCGACATCGTCCTGATCGAGTCCCTCGATCTCAAGCTCAACGAAGGTCTCAGCGGCCTCACCGGGGAAACCGGTGCGGGCAAATCCATCCTTCTGGACTCTCTCGGGCTGGCGACCGGCTCTCGCGCAGATGCGGGCCTAGTGCGTGCCGGTGCGAAGCAGGGAAGTGCGACGGCGATCTTCGACATGCCGGACAGAAAAGCTGTTGGCGCGCTGTTGGACGACGCGGGTATTGAGCACGAGGGCGAACTCATTTTGCGCCGTGTGCAGACGAGCGACGGGCGCACGCGTGCTTTTGTGAATGATCAACCTGTATCGGTGGCGCTGCTTCGGCAGCTCGGCGATATGCTGGTGGAAGTGCACGGTCAGCACGATACCCACGGCCTTTTGGATGCAAGCACACATCGCGGCATGCTTGATGCCTTCGGAGGGTTAGAGAAAAAAGTCAGCGAGCTTTCAGGCCTTCATGGGACGTGGCGGGACCTGCAGGCTGAGTTGACGCGCCTGACGGAAGAAATCGAACGTGCCCAGGCGGATGCGGACTATCTGCGCGTTGCCGTTGGCGAACTGAACGAGCTGTCTCCAGAGCCCGGCGAGGAAGCCGAGCTGGCCCAGGAACGCACCTTGATGATGAGTGCGGAGAAGATTTCATCCGACCTCAGCGAAGCGCTCGACATTCTGGAAAATGACGGCGGCATTGAGACGCGCCTGTCATCCGCCTTGCGCCGCCTCGAAACGCAAAGAGAGAATGCTGCAGGCAGGCTGGATGCTGCCGTTTCGTCTCTTGATCGAGCCATTGTGGAATCCGCCGAAGCCCGCGATCAGGTGAGCGCCGCACTGGCGGACCTCGAATTTGATCCGGACCGGCTGGAGACAGTAGAAAGCCGCCTGTTCGCACTGCGGGCTGCGGCGCGCAAGCACAGCTGTTCGGGTGATGATCTGCCGCGTGTCGCCACGAGCCTTGCGGCACGCTTGGGGGATATTGACGGCGGCGAGGGGCGCCTCAATGAGGTTCGCAAGTCAGTCGAGACCGCACGTGATGCCTACATCTCCAAGGCCAAAGCGCTGTCATCCGCGCGTCAGGCAGCTGCAAAGAAACTGGACAAAGCCGTGGACGGCGAATTGCCGCCGCTGAAGCTCGACAAGGCGCGGTTCCGCACAGAGTTTGATGTGTCTCCCTTTGACGAGGGTGGCCCTCAGGGCATCGATAAGGTGCGCTTTGAGGTGGCGACCAATCCCGGCTCTCCGTTTGCACCGCTGGCGAAAATTGCGTCAGGCGGTGAGCTTGCGCGATTCATGCTGGCCTTGAAGGTGGCTCTGGCCGCCCGCGGTGGCGCGCCGGTTTTGGTGTTTGATGAAGTGGATGCTGGTGTCGGTGGCGCGGTCGCGCAGGCTGTCGGGGACCGATTGGTGTCACTGGCCGAGACGGTGCAGGTGCTTGTCGTGACCCATAGCCCGCAGGTGGCCGCGCAGGCAGACAATCACCTCAAGATTGAAAAGCACATGAAAGGCAAGGCCAAGTCAGACCTGCCGTCAACGCGGGTGGACCACCTTGAAAGCGATGCCCGCCGCGAGGAGATCGCCCGCATGCTGGCCGGTGCCAAGGTAACTGACGAAGCGCGGGCGGCGGCTGACCAGCTGATAGGCGCCACCTCGTGAGCGCAGCCAAGAAGAAAACGGCCTCGGCGATTGATATCTGGGACCTGACGGAAGACCAAGCGGCTGGCGAGCTGGAACGGCTGGCCGCGGAGATCGCCGAGCATGACGAGGCGTATCACGGCGAAGATAAGCCGATCGTTTCCGACGCTGAGTATGACGCGCTACGCAGGCGGAATACGCAGATCGAGACCCGCTTTCCTGATCTGGTTCGGGACGACTCTCCATCCGGACGCGTTGGCTCCGCGCCTTCTGAAAAATTCGACAAGGTCAAACACGCGGTGCGCATGCTGTCTCTTGGCAACGCGTTCAATGATGAAGACGTCAAGGAATTTGGCCTGCGGGTCGCGCGTTTTCTGAGGCCGAAGCCGGACGAAGAGCTCGCCTATACCGCGGAACCGAAGATCGATGGGCTCTCCGCCAGCCTTCGCTATGAAAAGGGCGACCTCGTGTTAGCTGCCACCCGCGGCGATGGCGAGGAAGGGGAGAATGTCACCCGCAATGTGCGGACGATTTCCGATATTCCGCACAAGCTGAAAACCAAGTCACCGCCGGACGTCTTTGAAGTGCGTGGTGAGATCTATATGAGCCACGCAGCCTTTGCGGCATTGAACGAACAGCAGGCTGAAGCCGGTAAGGATCCGTTCGCCAATCCGCGCAACGCGGCGGCAGGGTCCCTGCGTCAGCTTGACCCTGCCATTACCGCGTCTCGCCCCCTGCGGTTTTTTGCCTATGCGTGGGGGGAGGTGTCAGATCTTACGGCGACGACCCAGACGGATGCCGTTGCGCTTCTCGGCGCGTATGGCTTTCCGGTCAATCCGCTGATGAAGCGCTGCACCAGCATAATGGACATGATCGACCACTATCATGCCATTGAGGAGCAACGTTCGTCGCTTGGCTACGACATCGACGGCGTTGTCTACAAGGTGGACCGGCTCGACTGGCAGGAGCGGCTAGGTTTTGTGTCGCGCAGTCCGCGCTGGGCGATCGCTCACAAGTTTCCTGCAGAACAGGCCATTACCACGCTCAATGACATCGAGATTCAGGTAGGGCGCACCGGCGCGTTGACACCGGTCGCCAAGCTTGAGCCTGTCACCGTTGGTGGCGTCGTTGTGTCCAACGCCACGCTCCATAATGAAGATGAAATTGCGCGTAAGGACATTCGCATCGGCGATACGGTGGTTGTCCAGCGTGCGGGAGATGTGATCCCACAAGTCGTGAAAGTGCTGACCGACAAACGTACAGGCAAAGAGACCGCGTTCGAGCCGCTGTCGGTCTGTCCGGTCTGCGGTAGCCATGCGGTCCGCGATATCAATGAGAAGACTGGCAAGGAAGATGCCGTACGCCGCTGCACCGGCGGTCTGATTTGTGAGGCGCAACTCGTCCAGCGGCTGAAGCACTTCGTGGCCCGCAACGCCCTCGACATTGACGGTCTTGGAGCCAAGCAGGTCGATGCCTTTCATGGTCTAGGGTGGCTCCACAGCCCGGCGGATGTTTTCAAGCTTGCTTCCCATGCTGACGAACTCAAGGAGATGGACGGGTGGGGCGAGACGTCAGTCTCCAACCTCATCGCGGCGCTTGATGACCGGCGGACGCCTGATCTTGGCCGGCTGATCTATGGACTGGGTATTCGGCATGTGGGTGCCACGACTGGCCGTTTGATGGCGCGCAGCTATGGGACTTTCGATGCCTTCATGTCATCGATGATCGCAGCTGGCAAAGACCCAGACGGCTCGGCCTATCAGGAGCTTGTGGCGATTGACGGTGTGGGGGACGTCGTTGCGGCCGCGCTCATTGAGTTCTTCAAAGAGCCGCGCAACATTGGCCTGCTGCAGGACCTCCTTGGTGAAATCACGCCGCAGGAAGCCGCGGCTGTTGTCACCGATGGGTCGCCGGTTGCGGGCAAGACATTGGTGTTTACAGGTACGCTTGAAAAGATGTCGCGGGCCGAAGCCAAGGCGCGCGCGGAGGCCATGGGCGCTAAAGTGTCCGGCTCCGTGTCGAGCAAGACTGATCTGCTGATTGCAGGCCCGGGCGCTGGATCAAAGCTCAAGAAAGCCGAGAGCCTAGGCGTCGAGAACATCGACGAAGACCAGTGGAATGCGATGGCGAGCCAATCATAGGCGTGGCCCTAGACCGGCTTCACAGCCTCTTCGAGCCAGCGCAAATCTTCGGGCGGCAGCAACGGGCCAAGCGTCGTCAGCACGCGGGCATGATAATCGTTGAGCCAGTTGCGTTCTTCTTCAGACAACAGTTCGGGCAGGATCAGCGTCCGGTCAATGGGCGCTAGGGTCAGGGTCTCGAACGCCATCATCGGGCGCTCGCCCCCCTCAATCTCTTCAGCAGACGTGACCGTTACGAGGTTTTCGATGCGGATGCCGTAGGCGCCGGTCTTGTAGAACCCGGGCTCGTTGGACACGATCATGCCGGGATCAAGCGGCACATTGTGCGGTAGCTTCGAGATGCGCTGAGGCCCTTCATGGACCGACAGATAGCTGCCGACGCCGTGGCCGGTGCCGTGGTCGAAATCATGACCGGCCTGCCACAGGGCATTGCGGGCCAGCACATCGAGTTGTGACCCGGAGGTGCCTTTGGGGAACCGTGCCATTGCGAGCGAGATATGACCCTTGAGCACACGGGTAAAGCGGTCACGCACATCGTGAAGTTCTGGTGTGTTCGCGGGCTCGCCAATGGAGACCGTGCGGGTGATGTCCGTTGTGCCGTCGAGATATTGAGCGCCGGAATCCACCAGATAGATGTCGCCGGGATCAAGTGTCCGGTCGGTGGCTTCGGTCACCCGGTAGTGGACAATCGCGCCGTTGGGCCCGGCGCCGGAGATCGTGTCGAACGACAAATCCTTGAGAGCGCCTGTTTCCGCGCGAAAGCTTTCAAGAGCGCGCGCGGCTGAGATTTCTGTTACCTGTCCGCTGGGGCCCTGGCGCGACAGCCATGCAAGGAAGCGGGAGACCGCAGCGCCGTCGCGGATGTGGGCCGCACGTGTGCCTGCCACTTCCGTTTCGTTCTTGCGGGCTTTCGGCAGCACACAGGGGTCATCGCCATTTTTTATGACCGCACCAGCATCGCTCAGTC
>ERZ1740067.349-NODE-349-length-37935-cov-7.561827_pt1 | contig 37935 bp, 40 predicted proteins | sample MGYA00581736_ERZ1740067 | MGnify/ENA primary metagenome ERZ1740067 (study PRJEB43018, sample SAMN04849236) | marine metagenome | isolation source: floating plastic debris | place: Pacific Ocean | collected 2008-08-27 | study: EMG produced TPA metagenomics assembly... | reverse complement strand
TATGAAGGCGAATTACGAAGATGAGGCGTTGGGGGTTTCCAAAGGGGCCTTTGAGGAGCCAGAAGACCTTTCCATAAATGTGGATTGCACCAAGATTTTAGAAGAAATTAAAAAGGAAACCGATACCGAAGATGATTTGGACGATTTAGACTTCTAAGTGTTGCTTTGGTTGAACTCCAACATTGTTTTGTACCTTTCCTTTAGCACTATAACATACTGTCAATGATTAATAAAACGGTATCTGGGGTAAACGAAGCTGTTGTCGGAGTATCAAACGGTATGACCTTTATGCTCGGTGGCTTTGGTCTTTGTGGTATTCCTGAAAACGCTATAGCTGAACTCGTTCGGTTGGGCATAAAAGATATTACTTGTATTTCAAACAATGCAGGGGTAGATGATTTTGGATTGGGCCTTTTGCTTCAAAACAAGCAAATCAAAAAGATGATTTCTTCTTATGTAGGAGAAAATGACGAGTTTGAACGACAGATGCTTTCAGGTGAATTGGAAGTAGAATTAACCCCTCAAGGTACACTTGCAGAAAAATGCCGAGCGGCCCAAGCAGGTTTTCCTGCTTTCTATACTCCGGCTGGTTATGGAACCGAGGTCGCCGAGGGAAAAGAAACACGGGATTTTGATGGTAAGATGTATGTGTTGGAGCCCGCCTTTAAAGCAGATTTCTCTTTTGTAAAAGCATGGAAAGGAGACGAGGCGGGAAACCTTATTTTTAAAGGTACGGCGAGAAACTTTAATCCATGTATGTGCGGTGCGGCCACCATAACGGTAGCTGAGGTTGAGGAATTACTTCCAGTCGGCAGTCTAGATCCAAATCAGATTCATATCCCAGGTATTTTCGTGCAACGCATTTTTCAAGGGAAGGACTACGAAAAGCGAATTGAGCAACGAACGGTACGTGAAAGAAACTAGTCGATTTCTTAATACTATGATTTAAAAGAATTCTTTAGCGATTTAAAGTCAAATCATTAATTATTTCCAAAATTACAGGAACAAGTAAACGAACGAATTTTTCAAATTAACACATTATAAAATTTTCAAATCGTGTTAGACAAAAACGGAATCGCAAAGCGAATTGCCAAAGAGGTTAAAGATGGATACTACGTAAATCTAGGAATCGGAATCCCCACCTTGGTGGCCAACTTTGTTCAAAAAGAGATCAGTGTTGAATTTCAAAGTGAAAATGGTGTTTTGGGTATGGGGCCATTTCCTTTTGCAGGAGATGAAGATGCTGATATCATCAATGCCGGAAAGCAAACCATCACTACGCTTCCTGGAGCTTCCTTTTTTGATTCCGCTACAAGTTTTGGAATGATTCGGGGTAAACATGTCGACCTGACGATTTTAGGGGCGATGGAGGTTGCTGAAAATGGTGATATTGCAAACTGGAAAATTCCCGGAAAAATGGTAAAAGGTATGGGTGGGGCAATGGATTTAGTGGCGTCAGCAGAGAATATTATTGTTGCCATGATGCATACCAACAAAGCTGGGCAGTCCAAGCTTTTAAAAGCATGTACGTTGCCCCTGACGGGAGTGGGGTGTGTAAAAAAAATCGTAACGAATATGGCGGTCTTGGAAGTAAAGAACAGTGCCTTTCACCTTTTGGAGAGGGCACCAGGTATTTCAGTCGATGACATCAAAAAGGCAACCGAAGGCTCACTAATTGTTGAGGGCACCATACCCGAAATGGAGATGTAGATTTTACCCTTATCATTTGATATTGAGCGTTTATTGGTTTTTCCAAGCTTTTTTGTCAAAACAACAAAATATTTAGTGCTTTTGAGGCGTTATTAAGTTTTGATATACTGTCAAAAACCCCTAAATTAACCTACATAATTTCAAACCCAATGATTTCAGAATTCAATCAAGATCCTGTTGTACTTGAACAAGACATACAGGTCTACCGCAGTGATTTTTACAGCGGTTTTGCTAGGTTGGTCAAAAAGCTATTTATGTTATAGACCGAACGAACAACCAAAAAATAAAAAAGAGTCGCAATTGGCGGCTCTTTTTTATTTTTGGGGATATGAAAATTAATTTTCGGCCATGTAAGATTGACGGGTTACCGCAACTTCAATCCTTGTCCGTAACGACTTTTTCTGACGCTTTTGCTTCCCAAAATAATCCATCTGATTTTCAAATCTATTTAGAAAAAGCGTTCTCCTTACAACAACTGGAGTTTGAATTGGCCAATCCTAATACGTCCTTCTTTTTTGTGGAGAACCTTGATACGATCATCGGATACTTCAAGCTCAATGTAAATGAAGCCCAAATGGAACTAAAAGAAGCTTTGGGCATGGAGCTTGAACGTATTTATATACTTGCTTCATTTCAAGGTAAAGGGATTGGTTCTAAAATATTGCAGTTCATAGAACAACTGGCAAGAGACTATGGTAAGCATTATCTTTGGTTAGGTGTATGGGAACAGAACATCGAAGCCATTCGCTTCTATGAAAGACACGGATATTACAAATTTGACCAACATCCATTCTATATCGGATCTGACGAGCAGACCGATTGGTTATTAAAAAAGGAATTAATATGAAATTATTCACACTTTTTATGGTACTGCTATGCAGTATGGTTGCATTTTCACAGGATGTTTTCTTCCCCGAGCGGCATCAAGATTGGAAGCCTTTAGAAAAGGTTTCAACAGCTTTTGATGAGTCAAAATTGAACGATGCAGTTCAATATGCCATGGATAATGAATATTCAGGTTCCCGAGATTTGCGAATCGCAATTTTGAAGGGGTTTGAGCGTGAACCTTTTCATGAAATATTGGGGCCAACAAAGAAACGCGGGGGGCCTGCAGGAATGATTCTGAAAAATGGCCACTTGGTTAAAAGTTGGGGCGACACCAAACGAGTTGATATGACCTTTAGTGTGACCAAGAGCTTTTTGTCAACTGTTGCAGGTCTAGCGTATGACCAAAAACTAATCGCCAGTACTGATGATAAGGTTGAACAATATGTTTGGGATGGAACTTTTGAGGGGAATCATAATTCCAAGATTTCTTGGAAACATTTACTACAACAAAATTCAGATTGGTCTGGAGAATTGTTTGGTATAAAAGATTGGGCCGATCGCCCACCAAGAGAGGGCGATCTGGACGATTGGAAGTATCGAAAGCTAAATGAACCCGGTGATGTCATGGAGTACAATGATGTTCGTGTCAATATTTTGGCCTATTCATTGACCCATGTATGGAGAAAACCCTTGCCAATGGTATTAAAAGAACATCTGATGGATAAAATCGGAGCTTCAACAACTTGGCGTTGGTTCGGGTATAAAAATGCCTGGACAACCATAGATGGTATGAAAATGAAATCGGTCACCGGTGGGGGGCATTCGGGTGGTGGAATTTTTATTTCGGCAGAAGATATGGCCCGCTTTGGATTACTGTTTTTGAATGATGGCAATTGGAATGGCAATCAAATTATTAGCAAAGATTGGATTCAAAAGGCCATTACACCATCAAAACCCAATAACAATTATGGCTACATGTGGTGGCTTAATCGCGTAGGCAACCGTCAATGGTCTGGGGTCAACGAAAATGTGTTCTACGCCGCCGGTTTTGGGGGTAATTTTATTGTCATTGATAAGGAAAATGAAATTGTCGTTGTAACCCGTTGGTTGGAACCCAGTAAAATAGGGGAGTTAATGAAGCGGGTAAGTGCAGCGGTGAAATAATTGGTCAGAGTTTCAACAATCCATCTAAATACATAATATCACCTTCGGCCTGTAATTTTTGGGCAAAGGCATTTTCGAAAGCGACATGTACCAAAAGGGCAATGGCCTTTGAATTCGACTTGGTCAGGCTATTGGTACGATAAATGACGTCACGTATGGTTGAGAAACTGATATTGCTACGTAGCGCAATATTGGCGATATCATCTTTTGACGTGGTTCTTCTTAGAATTTCAGATAATCTTGCGTTTAACGGTCGTCCATAATCTTCTTTATTGAACATGATTTCATTACGGATGTTTAGTGTGTATTTTGGTGATGACATAATCTTATGCCTTTGTCTTTTTAATAGTCTTGTTATATTTGCTTGTAATTGAATTACAGGTAAATGATAAAATTTTGCATATAATTATAAATATATGCAAAAATACTACACAAATATCATATTGTGGAAATCATAAAGCGGTTAAGGAGAAAACATGGGCTCAATCAAAGTGATTTGGCTTCTGCCATTGGGGTCAGTTTGAGAACAGTTCAGCTTTACGAAAAAAAGGATGCAAACATTCCAATAAAGAACCTTCAAAAGATTGCCAACGTATTTGAAATGAGTATTGGCGAACTTTACCTCAATGAAGTAAACGATATCGGTTCACAATATGGAAAGCAACAACCCGTGGTTAGTGGATACAATACAGGTTATCGCTTGAATAATGGCAAAGTACTTTTGAGAGCGCCTCTAATTATGGCTGAATCATATGGGGATTTTATTGAAAAGGGCCGCGACGAAGAATTTGTAAAAAATGTACTTCACATCGATTTCGTTATCCCTTCTTTTGAGGAAACGCCATATGTGGCCTTTGAAATCACGGGTAACGCTATGGATGACGGCACTTCACATTCCATACCCAATGGGGCTCTGGTCTTGGGACGGAAGGTGCACACGCTCAAATTAAATCTTGATAAAAATGCAGAAAACAACATTTTTGTCATGGTTTGTTCGAATAGAATTATCTGTAAATCGGTTACAGCTATTTTAGAGGATCAAAAAACCATTCACTGTCATAATTTGAACCCTTCGCCTGAATTCAAAGACTTTGAAGTTCCAATGTCCGATATAAAAGAAATATACGCCGTAATAAGAAAACAAGTTTGAAAAAGACCTTTTTATACGGTCTAGAAGCGATTTAAAATTTCAATGGCTTTATCCAAGGTCTCCGTGGTTTTTGCGAAACAAAACCGGAGTTGTCTGTAATCTTCGTTGTTCACGTTAAAAACAGATATGGGAATACTGGCAATCCTATGTTCTTGAATCAATCGTTTTGAAAAATCGATATCTTTTTCATCTGTAATTTTCGAGTAATCCAAAAGCTGAAAATAGGTTCCCAGTGCCGGTTTGAATTTGAATCTTGAAGACTGAATTCCCCTTAAAAAGTAATCTCTTTTTTGTTGGTAAAAATTATTGAGGCCCAAGTAATTTTCAGGTGTTTTAAGATATTGCGCCAAACCACGTTGTATAGGGTGATTAACACAGAACACTACATATTGGTGCACTTTTCTAAATTCACGCATCAAAGCTTTTGGCGCAGCGCAATAGCCCATTTTCCATCCGGTGACGTGAAATGTTTTTCCAAAAGAGGCGCAAAGAATACTTCTACTGGCCAAATCCTCAAATTTTGCAGCGCTTTGGTGCGATGCGCCGTCGAATACTAAATGTTCATAAACCTCATCGCTAACTACGATGATATCAGTATCCTTTAGATGAACTTGAAGTTGGAGCATATCTTTTTCTGAAAGAATTGTTCCCGTAGGGTTATGAGGGGTATTGATAATGACCATTCGTGTCTTTGTCGTAATGGCTTTTTTGAATTCGGCCCAATCCACCTCAAAGGTCCCGTGCTTCAATTGTAAGGGTTTAACAACGCCCCCGCAAAGTTCAATGGCAGGCTCGTAACAGTCATAAGCTGGTTTGAAAACAATTACTTCATCATGTGCGTTCACAAAGGCGGAGATGGCGGTAAAAATACCTTGTGTGGCACTGGCCGTGATTGTTATTTCAGACTCAGGATGGTAGTAGTGTTCGTAAAGCGTATCTATCTTCTCAGCAATTCTTTCACGAAGGGAGTAAATACCCTGCATTGGGGCGTATTGGTTATGACCTGATGCAATAGCCTCTTGAACAAGGCGCAATAATTCTGGATCCGTTCCAAAATTGGGGAAGCCCTGTGAAAGGTTGATCGCATCGTGTTCCATCGCGAGTTTTCCGATAATGGTAAAAATAGTAGTACCCACATGGGGTAGTTTGGAAACAAGGTCAATCATAATTTTTTTAAATGGTTTATTATGATATCTAGGCAACCTTCAAGGTTTTTATCTACTTCTTTTTGCCAAAAGCGAAAAACGGAGTAGCCTAATTCCTTTAATTTTTCATTGACTTCTGCATCCCGCTGGATGTTTCGCTCGATTTTAGGTATCCAGAACTCCCGGTTGCTCTTGATTTTTTTCTTTCGTTCTTCCCATTGAAATCCATGCCAAAATTCACCATCGATAAAAATGGCGGTTTTGTATTTCTTTAGTACGATGTCTGGCTTGCCAATCAGCTTTTTGTAGTCAATGCGATATCGATAACCAGCTGCCCATAGTGCTTTTCGAAAGGCCAATTCGGGTTTGGTATCCTTGCCTCGAATTTTTGACATGATTTTAGAACGTTGTGGAGTAGTATAAAATCCTGACTCCTCGTTAAATCGCGGAACTTTGATACGTGCTTTGGTATACTCCTTTGGCATAGATGAATATAAAAAATCCCAGACGCTTTTTCAGGTCTGGGATTTCATTTTGTTATGTTTGCGTGGCTTAACCTTTTACACTAGCGAAAAGATATTCACGGTTCATGCGGGCAATATTTTCTAAAGAGATTCCTTTTGGGCACTCTACCTCGCAAGCTCCTGTATTGGTGCAGTTTCCAAAACCTTCTAGATCCATCTGGCGCACCATGTTGGTGACACGGTCAGCTGCTTCTACCTGTCCTTGCGGAAGCAATGCGAATTGTGAAACCTTGGCTGAAGTGAACAACATGGCACTGGCGTTTTTACAGGCTGCTACACAAGCTCCACAACCAATGCAGGTTGCAGCATTAAATGAGGCATCAGCTGCTTCTTTCTTAATAGGTATGGCGTTGGCATCGACTGGACGACCAGAAGTATTCACAGAAATATATCCCCCGGCCTGTTGAATTCGGTCGAATGCAGTTCTATCGACAATCAAGTCTTTAATTACAGGAAATGCTTTTGCCCTCCACGGTTCAATTACGATGGTATCGCCATCATTAAAACTGCGCATATGCAATTGGCAGACAGTAATTCGTGAATCAGGTCCATGTGGGCGACCATTTATCATTAATGAACATGCGCCACAAATTCCCTCACGGCAATCATGGTCAAACTCCACGGGTTCCTCACCCTTTTCAATCAATTCTTCATTGAGAACATCCAACATTTCCAAAAACGACATGTCACTTTCTATACCCTCAATGGTATAGTTGGCCATTTTCCCTTCAGAATTACTGTCTTTCTGTCTCCAAATCTTAAGATAAATTTTCATAGCAAATGCAGTTAATAGTTAAGGATTAATGGTTATTCGTGTTTTCTGCCTTGACCAAATAGTTGATGTAACCATTTAATACTTTGAGACATTCAATAATCATCAGCCTTAATTCTTCATACTCTTCTTTTACAATATAATTTTCGTCAAAAGCTACTAGAATTTGATCCAAAAGTTCATATGCCGAACCTCTCGAAGTTCTACAGAACTGAGCATTTTCCTTATAATGAAATCTTCCATAACCTTCCGCAATATTGTGGGTTATGGAACGAGATGCCCTTCTCATTTGAGAGGTAAGTTCGAATTTTTCGTCATTTGGGAACATTTTAATCGTTTTGGAGATAGCCCGCCGTAAATCGGTGGCTTTTTTCCAGCACGCTAAATCCTCAAATGTTCGAATTTCACTCACAATTAACTATTCACTTTTAACTCAATAACCAAGTTACTTGTAACTTCTTGTCTTTACTTTAATATTTTCGTATTTCAAATCTTCTTTGTGCAACTTGGCCTTACTAGGCTCAACTTTATATTCCCAGGCAGCTACATATTTAAAGTTCTCATCATCGCGCAACGCTTCCCCTTCAGGGGTTTGGTATTCTTCCCTAAAATGCCCCCCACATGATTCGTTTCTATGTAAGGCATCCATGGCAAACAATTCTCCCAATTCCAAGAAATCCGCAACGCGGCCTGCTTTTTCAAGCTCTTGGTTTTTACCATCTGCAGCTCCAGGAACTTTTACGTTTTCCCAAAAATCTTTTCTTAGGTCGGAAATTTCCTTCATTGCTTCCAGTAGGCCATTTTCATTTCGGGCCATACCACATTTGTTCCACATGATTTTCCCTAGCTTTTTGTGGTAATAGTCAACAGAGTGTAAGCCGTTGGTAGACATCAACTTGTGAATTCTATTGCGTACATTTTTCTCTGCTTCATCGAACTCGGGGGTGTCTGTTGATATTTCCCCGGTTCTAATATCATTACTTAGATAATCCCCGATAGTGTACGGCAATACAAAATAACCATCGGCCAATCCTTGCATTAGTGCAGAAGCACCCAGCCTGTTGGCGCCATGATCGCTAAAATTGGCCTCACCAGCAGCATAACAACCGGGAATGGTGGTCATTAAATTGTAATCGACCCAAAGTCCACCCATAGTGTAGTGTACAGCAGGATAAATCATCATTGGTGTTTTGTACGGATTTTGGTCAACAATCTTCTCATACATCTGAAAAAGGTTGCCGTATTTGGCCTCTACCACTTTTTCACCAAGTTGTCTCACAGTTTTGTCATCAGGACTTTTCATACCAGATGTCAATGCCTTTTCACGTCCGTAGCGCATGATGGCGGCATCAAAATCCAAATAAACCGCTTCACCAGTTTTGTTTACCCCATAACCGGCATCACATCGTTCTTTGGCTGCCCTGGAAGCCACATCACGAGGCACCAAGTTTCCAAAGGCAGGATAACGGCGTTCTAGATAATAGTCTCTGTCTTCTTCCGGAATTTCAGTAGGCTTAAGCCTTCCTTCCCGAATGGCAACGGCATCTTCCATTTTTGCCGGCACCCATATTCGGCCATCGTTACGCAAAGATTCTGACATCAATGTCAATTTTGATTGATGGTCTCCCGAGACAGGAATACAGGTCGGATGTATTTGGGTATAACAAGGGTTCGCAAAATGAGCCCCTTTTTTATGCGCCTTCCAAGCGGCCATGACATTCGCCCCCATGCAATATGTAGATAGGAAAAATAAATTCCCGTACCCTCCGGTACCCAAAACCACAGCGTGTGCGGAATGACGTTCAATCTCTCCGGTAACTAAATTTCGAGCGATGATACCACGGGCCTTTCCATCAACTAAGACCAAGTCCAGCATTTCGTGGCGGGTGTACGATTTAATTTTGCCTCGCTGAATCTGACGGTTCATCGCAGCATAGGCCCCAAGCAATAATTGCTGGCCCGTCTGGCCTTTCGCATAAAACGTTCGAGATACCAATACCCCTCCAAAAGAGCGGTTGTCTAAAAGGCCACCATACTCGCGGGCAAAAGGTACACCTTGCGCAACACATTGGTCAATAATATTGGTTGATACCTCTGCCAAACGATACACATTTGATTCACGGGAACGGTAGTCGCCCCCTTTGACGGTATCATAGAATAAACGATATACACTATCGCCGTCACCTTGATAGTTTTTGGCTGCATTTACGCCCCCTTGCGCAGCAATGGAGTGCGCTCGCCTTGGAGAATCTTGATAACAAAATGTTTTTACATTGTAGCCGAGCTCTGCTAATGTAGCGGCAGCAGAACCTCCAGCAAGGCCAGTACCTATAACGATGATATCGATGTTACGTTTATTGGCAGGGTTGACGAGGTCAATTTCATTTTTATGTTTTGTCCATTTGTCCTTTAATGGACCAGATGGAACATTGGAAATCAACGTTGTTGATTTTTTTGTGTCTTTTTTTGTTGGTGTAGCTACCCCAATTTCTGCTTGAATCTTCTTTTCCATGATTAATGCGTTACAGGGTTAAAGTGATGGTAAATGGCAATGAAAGCAAATGTGAGAGGAACAATCACTGCAAAACCTTGAGCAAATTTTTTAAATCCTTTGGTGTAATTGTTATTGAGACCCATTGATTGAAATGAAGAGGCAAATCCATGCCACAGATGAAGACTTAACAAAGCGAAGGAAATAACGTAAATAACCGTTCTCCAAAAAGGAGCGAACTTCTCAACGGTTTCGGCGTAATAGCGTGTAGGGTCTTCAGGATTAGAAACAACGTATTTGTAAGCCATTTCATGGACCCAGAAATCATAAAAGTGAAGCCCAAGAAAAGCTAAAATCACCAGTCCACTATATATCATGTTGCGAGACATCCAAGACGCATTGGCTCCACCTTGATATTTGGTATAACTATAACCTCGTGCTTTTTTATTTTGAAACTCTAAAACAAAACCCATCACGAAATGAACTATAACGCCTATAATTAGAATAGGTTGCATGATAAATTGGACGAGAGGGTTATATCCCATAAAATGCGAAGCCTCGTTAAAGAAGTCTGGGGAAATGACCGAAGCGAAGTTTATGGAAACATGAAGCACTAAAAAAATGACCAAAAATAGTCCAGAAAGTGCCATCACAAATTTTCGGGCTAGCGACGATTTAATCAATCCGCTCATTCGTTAAAATTTTATACAAATTTATGGCACGAATGACTTTTTAACAAGTTTTCAACTATTCCTCCAAGCTTATTTAGAAACGTTTTAAGCAATTGCACAAAACGTTTGAGGGTTTGCTAGTTTTCTAGGGATTTTGCCCTTAAACCTTAGACAAAATAAGCTGTTAAAATTTGTATTGGTTATGCAGTAGAAATTATCTTTTTTAACCGATATTGTCAATTATAGCCCAATGGTAAGGTATGGATATCGCAATACTTTCAGTTAGTCTAAATGTGCATTCTACAAGAAGAATTGTACAAGAAGCGCAGGCCTTAGGGCATTACGTTGAACTTATTGACCATACGAAGTGTTCTGTTAAGTTGGGCGAGGCAGAACCCAAGATTTTTTTGGGTGAGGAAGATGTTACCCATGAATTTGATGCCATCATACCCCGCATAGGAACCAAGGTTACCCGACACGGAGCCGCTATTGTAAAGCAGTTTGAGATGAATGGTGTTTTCAGTACCGCTCGTTCTTTAGGCATTACGCGTGCGAGGAATAAAGTAAGAACCCTTCAGATTATGGCACGAAAAGGTATTGCAATACCCGAAACACTTTTTTCCATCAACCCCAATAACATTGGCGAGCAGATACGTCTTTTAGGAGGACCCCCTGTCGTCATTAAGATTCAAGAGGGCACTCAGGGTATTGGCGTTATCTTGGCAGAAAGCAAAAAGTCGGCAAAGTCGATTATTGATACGTTTTACAAGATGGATACAAGTATTTTATTGCAACAATATATTGAAGAAGCCAATGGAGAAGACATTCGAATAATTGTTGTGGGCAATAAAGTGGTCGCTGCCATGAAACGAAAGAGTGATTTAGATGAGTTTCGCTCGAATGTACACCGGGGTGGTCAAACTGAAAAGGTCGAACTCACTCCAAAAGAGCGGTATATTGCCCTGAATGCCACCAAATATTTAGGATTGGGAGTCGCCGGTGTTGATTTAATGCGTTCGAATAAAGGTCCGTTATTGCTTGAGGTCAATGCATCACCAGGACTCAAAGGAATTGAAAGTGCAACAGGGGTCAATGTTGCTAAACACATTGTAAAATTTGTAGAAAGAAATGCGTTTCGAGGAAGAAAATAAGACCATAAATATTAATGGGAGTAGTGTTCTACCTGGAGAGAACAAGCTGCTTCGCATAGCAATAGCCCGACTACCTACGGGAACTTTAATCGATATATCGGTACACGTTTTTAACGGCAAACATGCCGGGCCGATCATCTTACTGCAAGCGGGTCTGCACGGAGATGAAATCAATGGAGTGGAAACACTTCGGCGCATGTTGGAAAACGATGACTTTCAACTCATAAAAGGAGCGGTCATTGTCGTGCCCATTCTAAATGTTTTTGGATTTATTCACTTCTCGAGGGACGTACCCGATGGAAAAGATGTGAACCGTAGTTTTCCTGGTAGAAAATCAGGGTCTTTGGCCAGTCGGATAGCGTATTACTTTACCCAGGAAATTTTACCCCAGGTTGATTTTGGGCTTGATTTACATACCGGTGGGGGGCAGCGTAATAATTTTCCGCAAATTCGATATACCGAAGGAGATAAAGGGAGCCAGCTTCTGGCCACCTATTTTAATGCCCCGTTCTCATTTGCTTCAAACCTCATTCAGGGTTCGTTTCGAAAAACGGCACATAAAATGGGAAAGCCCATTGCCGTGTACGAGGCTGGGGAAAGCATGCGTTTTGATGAAAATGCAATTACCACTGGAATTATAGGTATAAAAAAAATACTCAGAAATTTTGGCATGATTGAAGGGCCAATGGCGAAAAACAAATCAATTGTCCTGACCAATCGAAAATGGCTTCGGGCACCTAGGGCGGGTATGTTCATTCCTAAAATTGAAAATGGAGGTGCAATGAAGAAAGGCACAATCATAGGTCGGGTGACCGATACCTATGCTAAAAAATACAAATCCATCAAAGCCCCGTTCGATGGTTATGTCATTTGTATCAATCATCAGGCTGTGGTCAACCAAGGCGATGCCTTATTTCACATCGGTAGATAATAATTTTGAGTATAGTTTCCTGAAGCTGGTTTGATAAATAGGAGAATTTTTTTGCGCTCAATTCGGAGCAGACGGAATTGATGTGATGCTTTTAATGTTTAAGACCGCCAATAACAAAGCCGACTGTTAAACCTAAATAGCTATTCTTTAACTTGCCGATGACAATGTTACTTTCTATTCTCGTATCAGCTTCCGGAATAAGATTATACTCCAAACCCAGTCTTGTCGAACCCACCTCCAATCCTCCTCTCAGAAGAAATCCTATTTGGTTATTTACAATTCCTTCTACGATGTTATCGGGTGTATTTGCCAAGGTTATCGAGGAAACCAGACAATAACCGATACCCAATCCTAAATAGGGCCTTGTGTATTTTTCATTAAAATAATAATCAAATGTGGGCATAAAGGAAAACACGGCATTGTCTTTTTCTTCATTAAGAATAAATTGTAAGCTTTCATTATTTTTAAATATTTGGGTATTTAAACCCACAGCAAATCGCAACCCTATGACTTTGCTATTTGAAATGGCAATGTGTGGCTCTATATTGAACAATTCGCCAGAATTATAAGAACTTCTCCTGAGGGGTAAGCCAGGCTCTAGCCTCAACTTAACTTGTGCATTTGAACTCGATAAGCTTAATAATAGGGTCATAAATAGGAGAAGCTTTTTTGTTAGAGAGGTGATACTATTGAACAACGGGCTAAGGTTAAAACTGAAACGAATAAAACACCGGGTTTGTGATGTACAAAGTTATTTGCATCCTTAAATTGATTCAGATCACTATGTCCTCAAGCAGGTACATCGCCGTTGGAACGTTTCAATCTTTTTGTTGAATGGTCCACTTAATCTCTCTATCTCTGGCGAAATGTTCAATTGCACCTAATCCAATTTCTTCTCTTCTCCGATTTATATACTCAGGGTTTTCAATAGGAAAAAAAACAGGGGCTTCGCCCGAGGCATAGTCTATCTGTGTTCCGTACAGTTGGGGTTTATCGGTATTAATGAGCATTCTATCAATAAGCCGGGCATAATGAATGGGTTGCGATTCTTTTTTAACAACAGAAGCTTTTAACAATGGTGCATATTTTTCTTTTGACGCTACGCTTCCATGTTGCAAAACACCCCATATCGCTGTATTGGCCCATCTTCCCACTTGGGAAATTCCCAACCAACCGTATTTATCCAGTATAGTGGTTATTTCTTTTTCAAGAACCTTATCTTGGAGCTCAACAACTTCCCAGAAGTATTCATAGGCATCTGAATCTTTTCCCAGTTTATTTTCAGCTTCGAGATAGATGCGCCTAAAAGTTTGGTCTTTCATTAATACGGTCTCCAATTGAACTTTGAGCGAATCAAGTTCTTCTTTAGACTGAGCATTTACTGAAAAATTGATACCCAAAAAGAGTATGAACAAAGACCGTTTCATAGTTTCTACCAATGGTAATCCATTATTTAGTTATTTCTTCGTCTAAAGATCATCTGTCCAATATGATTGCCATCACAATCATTTCCTGTGAAGTCAATCTGTAAAGTATATGGTGTTTTTGAGGTAATGCGGCCCGATCCGTTGAAGTTGCCCGTGCAGTCGATGATTTGGTCATTAAATGTAAATGATTCAATGGTATCACCATCTAAGTTAATAAGCATTGTACCATCATTTCCTGGACTTCCGCAGCATGACGTAAATGATGTGGTTGCAAAAAATTCCCCTCTTAATCTGGTCTTTTCGCTGTTAGCGAAGGTGAATTTAGCCGAAATTCCAAAATCAGTATAAGTAATATCCAAATCGGTATTTGAATTCCAAGTACCAATATAGTCTCCTTCAAGCGTAACGAGCGATTCTTCTTTTTCCTCTTCTTGCCCTGAAGAATCATCTGAACTACACGATAATAGGTGAATGACCACAAACAATATGGAGAAACTCTGTTTTAATGATTTCATAGTATTTAATTTTTAGAATTTTACAAATCCAAAATAGTTACCTTATTATATACATGTCTATAGTTTGAAGTGTAAGAACTTAATTTTGAAGTGAATCCCCCTTTTTTTGAAGTGAAAGGATAGTTTACCCGCCCCTATGGTTTTTAGCGTATTGCAGCGTTAATTTTTATCTACATTGTAACGTTTTATGAAACTGAGAGCTATAATAGTCGACGATGAACCCCTTGCTAGAAAGCGCATTGAGCGTTTGTTGGAATCTGTCACCGAAATAGAGGTCATCGCACAATGCGGAACGGGTAAGGAAGCAATAATCCAAATCAACAGGCTACAACCCCATATTTTGTTCTTGGACATCAAGCTTAAGGATGTAGACGGTTTTTATGTGCTACAGCATGTGACGGTAAAAATGCCCTTAACCATATTTATAACGGCCTTTGATACGTATGCCATTGAGGCATTTGACTTTTACGCTTTTGACTATTTGCTCAAACCCATTACGAAGGAGCGTTTCTATAAATCAATTTTTAGAGTCATTGAAACTTTAAAAAATATTCCACCTGAATATTACAATGAAAAGATTAGTTATTTGTTCGAGTACTTCAAAACGGAAAAGGAGCCCGATACAAGAACTGCTAGCTCAAAAATTCCAGTGGCACATGGAAACAAAACAGTATTTATTGATAGAACTGATATCGCATACATACTGGCATCTAATTATTACATTGAAATTTATACAGAAAAGCAACGATATGTTCAAAGAAACTCCATGTATGGCATTTTAAAAGAGCTAAATTCAGAACTGTTCATCAGAGTCCATAGGTCAAGCATTATAAACCTTGACTATATGGACGAACTTCAATATTCTGATTATGGTGAAATTGATGTCAAGATGAAAGATGGGAGACTATTGAGGATAAGCAAAGGATATCGCAGGGAATTTTCACTAAAAGTGGGCTTGAGAAAGTGAAAAAATATATTAATACGAGACTGTTCGCAATTCTACTGTGGTATATGGTTACCTACCATATTGTTTACCTCGGAAGAAGGATTATCTTAAAATTTATTGGTCGGCCAGAATATTTAGAAATTAGCTGGTGGGCAACCGCATTTGAGCCACTTCTTTCGAATTTTTTAATAGTACCTCCTATTATTTTATTTATCATCGTTTCGACGAAGATGATGATGGATAAAAACATGAAATGGTCGTTGGTCTTTTTAATTCATTTCATTCTTTCCTTTGTCTACTCTGCTGCGATTACCGCTAATGGTTACCTCTATAGAGGGATATTCTACAACACAGATTTGTCTGCCATTACTACCAAAGAATTTTTTGTATTTACATTGTTCGGGTCAAATCTAAATTATTTGGGTTATGTGGGGTTTGTAACCATAACTTATGCTTATTACTATATTGAGAAAATCAGCAATACTGAGATACAAAAAGCACAACTGGCCAAACAAATACAAGATATAAGGTTGCAATTCTTAAAATCACAGTTAAACCCGCATTTTCTGTTTAATACCCTAAATACCATATCTTCTTTAATTCAAGAAAACCCATCAAAAGCGGAGCAGATGATAGGTGATTTGGGGGATTTGCTCAGGGAAGTTCTGTTGGTTAAAGATGAAAATTTGATTGAGGTTTGTAGAGAAGTAATTATTTTGAACAAATACCTTAACATCATGCAAACCCGTTTTTCTGACCATCTCTCTATAACGAGCAAGGTTGAGAAAAAAGTGGAGCATTCTTTACTACCAAGTATGCTACTTCAGCCCTTGTTGGAAAATTCTTTCAAGCATGGGTATTCTTATGAGGTAACTAATTTAAACGTAGATCTCTCGATTTATGAAGAGAGTGATCAGTTGGTAATCGATGTCAGCAATAACGGTGCTCCTCTTTCAAATATGGTGGACACTGTTGGATTGGGAATTAGGAATATCAAAGAAAGATTAGAGACGCTATATCAAGGGAATTTTTCTTTTTCCTTCTCCAATATAGAAGATGGGAAAGGCGTTTGTACGACCATCAAAATACCCTTAATCTTTGAATGACAGATTTTTTGATTTAGTCGTTTTTATCTGATGTTGTTTTATTCTCAATAAACTCCAGTCAATCGCTTTTTCCAAATCTGTAAATTGTTTGATGGAATTTTTAAAAAACATACGTTCCATGACCAAACTTGCAAAGCTCCCTTTGGTTTCTCCGACCACACAGTAGAAATTCAGTTGGTGTCTGTTTTTGAAAAATTTTCCCCAATCAGTTGGTACGACGTAATAGTCATTGATTCTATTAGAGATGTAGGCAATAGGAAGGTCATCACCAAAAATTTCCTTTGCCGCGGCGATAGCCTTCTTTCCCATCTCCCATCCAAAGGTAATCCCTTCATTGAGCTCCCCAATGACAAGGCCTTGGAAAAAATAGAACGTACCAAATTGGTATTCCCTTATTTCACGAATGTGTTTAAAAAAGGGAATCTCTTTGACCCTTTTCATAGCAAAAAATGTTAGTTAGTTGGAAGTATAAATATATTAAAAAACGATTGTATTTGTTTTAAGAAAAGGTAAGAAATCTACAAAGAAAAATCTTACGTAACTGACTGTTAATCAATACAAGCCTAGTATTGCAAATAGCTTAATTCTCCATGGTTTTGAGTTGAATTCCCAAAGCTTTAGTAGACAGTTGTACCTCTACTAATGATAGTATTAAGGAAACCATCAAGAGAATAAGACTTGAACCAAAAATAATATTGGCCCAAAAGTAGAATTCCACATAAATTAAAAACATCGAAATAGCGGCGAGGAGAAAACAGCCAATCGCCGTAGCCTGCATATTTTTAATAATACTCAATCGCTTTCTTAAAGATGATATTTGCTGTTTTAACGGGGTTGCTTCCGTAGCTTCAAATTGTTTGTGCAGTTGGCGAATCAAAGCTGCAATGGCTAAATAGCGTGCATTATAGGCCAACATGGTCAGTGAAACGGCGGGGAAGAGAAGTGCAGGAATCGTTAGGGTCAATTGCATAGGGATAGTATACGTATTTAAGGAATAAAGGTAAAATAATCATTTCCTCAATTTGGGGTGTAAAATGTAGTATAGTATGAAATATTGTGATGAATGCAACATAATTTGAGAAAAATAAAATTATATCGTTAAAAAATTGCATAATTAGAAAAGTAGCATTTTATTTGTTTTACTTTTAAACCAAGGTAAAAAGTCGTTCTCAAATTAAGAACGTTAGCGAAGCAATAACCAACTATTGCAAAAAGTGAGACCAAAAAGGGAGCCGAAAGGCTCCTTTTTTATGATTTTATCTTCTGTGTTGTTTCCAATTGTAACTCACTCTTTTTTAATTGATTGTTCAACTGTGTTACCTCAACTTTAAAAAATTTGTCGTAAGCATTTTGTGCTTTGATAAGCCGTTCATTTAATAGCTGATAGACCTCCATTTGCTGGTCGGTAGGTTTAAAATCTACCCCAAAACCCCCAATATCACTGGCCAAAGCACTTAATCTTCCATATAGTTTCATTGGAGAGCGGAAGGCATCTTCACGTGCCCCGGTCAAATGGATATCGTATAAAATCGTAGCAATACGCTTTGCATTCTTTAGCAATTTTTTTGCCGTTGTCCTATCCTGTTCGCTCTTGAGTTCAGAGAGAACCGCCTCTATTTCGGCGCGGATGTCTTCAATATCGTTGATCATGGTCACAGCCAAATTCATGGCATCTCGTAATTCCAATGAAAACGAAACTTGTTCTTCAATATCTTCCAAAGTACCTACAGTACTGGGGTCTTTTAAAACTTTGAGTTCTCTGACAAATTCTTGCTCGCCAATGATTAATTTCACCTTGTAGGAATTGGGAACCACCCGTGGGCCATATTGCCCACGCCACAAATCCAAGTCCCATGTCACCAAAGGGCGCCATCCCTCGCCATTAAGTTGTACCCATGGTCGTCCAGGAGGGGTTGTTTTTAGTTTGGGTTTGTAGGTGGGTTCATAACGTAAATCCCAAACGGTTCGATGTACGCCAGCTGAGTTTTCCCCCTTTAGTGTGCGAACCACTTCATTTTCTTGTGTCAAAATTTGAATTTCAACTTTTTGGTCCGTGCTATCCCTTAAAAAATAATTGATATAGGCACCATAGGCCGGATTCTTCCCAGAGCTCATACTGGGTCCGTCAGTTTTTATGGCCTGTTGGTCTTGAAATCGATAGGCTTCTCGGAGACTGAATAAATAGGCTTTTTGATTCTGTGTCTCATTAAATTCCCGTAAAGCGGAAACGTCATCCAAAATATAATAGCCTCTACCATATGTACCTACTACCAAATCGTCAAAACGTTCTTGAACTTCCAACCAATAGATGGGGGCCGGGGGTAAGTTGTTACGCAATCGCGACCAGTTCTTACCGTCGTCAAAACTGAGATATAATCCATTGTCCACCCCTAAGTACAGCATCCCCTCTCGTTTGGGGTCTTCTTTGATCACATGTGCAAAACCATGTACCGATTTGGGTATGGAGCCGCTGATATATTTCCAAGACTGACCATAGTCTTCCGTTTTATAAACATAAGGGTCAAAATCGCCCATCTGGTGCAAATCGACCGTTAGGTAAGCAGTACCTTTTTTGTACCGCGAAGGTTCAATATTGGCTACCGTGCCCCATTTTGGAAGATTGGGAATGTTTACAGTGACGTTCGCCCAGTTCTCACCACCATCTTTGGTTAGGTGTACCTGACCATCATTGCTTCCTGTCCATATCAATCCAGGTTCTACAGAAGATTCTTCAATACTGAACAAGGTGGCGCCATCAAAGGTCATCAGATTATCAATGGCAATTCCACCAGAATTTTGTTGATGGGTCTTATCATTTAAGGTCAAATCAGGACTTATCACTTGCCAGCTTTGACCGTCATCGTCACTCTTATGCACAAACTGGCTTCCAACATAGACGCGATGTTTGGTGTGCGGTGAAAATGAAAGCGGAAAGTTCCAATGCCAGCGGTACTTTAGTGTACCAGGCTCCCAACCATAACCTGCCTCAGGCCAAACACGAACATCCCTGGCATGCCCTGTTCGGGCATCATAGCGTTGTAATCCGCCATCATAACAACCTGACCAAACAATGTTGTCATCTAAAGGGTCAGGTTGAGCAAAGCCACTCTCGCATCCACCAACGCCTCTCCACAATCCTAAGGGAATATACCCTTGTAGACTGTTGCTGGGGCCTTTGTAAGAATACCCATCCTGTCGGTTCCCGTAAACGTTATAGGGAATTTGGTCATCGACAGCAACATGGTACATCTGTGCGATGGGCAACACAATGCGTTGATAGGTCTCACCACGGTTTAGACTAATACTGGCTCCACCATCATGGGCTACCATAATGCGACTAGCGTTGGTTGGGTCGACCCAAATGTCATGATTATCGCCACCAGAGCTGTAAGCTGAATAATACGAGATACACCCGTCTTTTGGAGTGCTAAATTTTACTGAGGCCTCATAGATTTCGACTGGGTTGTGGCTTGATACCGCCATACGGGTATAATAAGGTGCCCGTTCGTTAATATCGTGATTTCGGGTTTGAAGTGTCCATGTTTCGCCGAAGTCTTCAGAACGGTAAAGGGCTGGGCTATCAATTTCAAACAGGGCATACACCACATTGGGGTTAGAAGGTGCAATGCCAACACCGGTTTTCCCCACAGGATGATCAGCTCCTCCGGGAAGTCCGTTTTCGGAAAGTGGTTTCCACGTTGTTCCGCCATCCATCGAACGATAAATACCTCCACCGGGGCCACCACTGCGCAACCCCCAGGTATTGATATGAATGGACCACATACCTACCAATAATTGGTCTGGATTTTCTGGATTTAGTGCAATGTCAGCTGCACCCGTATGCTCATCTACAAACAGAATACGTTTCCAATTTTTTCCGCCATCGATGGTTTTATAGACGCCACGGTCTTTTTGAGGGCCATAGGTATGACCGAGTGCCGCGGCATAAACAATATCAGGGTTGGTAGGATGCACTACAATTCGACCGATTCGACCCGTTTTTTCGAGCCCCACATTTTTCCAGGTTTTTCCAGCATCTTCTGATTTATAAATACCGTCGCCCATGGCATGGGCAGGTCGAATGACAAAGGTCTCCCCAGTGCCTGCCCAGACAATATCAGGGTTTGTCGGAGCAATGGCAAGAGACCCGATTGATGAGGCTTCTTGGTCATCGAAGATAGGTTTCCAGGTCACACCGCCATCTGTGGTTTTCCATAACCCTCCAGAGGCCGCACCGATATAATTGACCATAGGGTTGCCTGGAACTCCTGTAATGGCAATGGTTCTATTACCTTCAGGGCCTATAAACCGAAACGTAAGCGCTTCAAATGGAGAAAGGTCGGTTTGGGCCAATGAACAAAACGTGCTGGCCAAGGCCAATAGAAGTGATTTGAATTTTATCATGTTCTCGTGGGTTGAAAAAACTGTTCTTAAATTTACGAATCTCTAATCGCATCTAAATGAAAAAATTGTGTCTCCTTCTTATCATCGTTGCATGGTCAATTAACTTTTGTTTTGGACAGAAAACTATCGCTAATGATGTAAGCGAAGCTCATATTGCCATTGCGGGAACAAAAATTAGTATGGTTCCTCCACAAGCGTTTACGGTAGCAGCAAATTTTGCAGGGTTTCAGCAAGACGAAAGTGGGGCGAGTATAATGGTTTTGGACCTTCCTGGTCCTTTTTCAGAAGTTTCCAAAGCATTTACCGAAGAAGGACTTAAGTCGCAGGGAATGACTTTTGTCGCATCTGAATCGCTGGATTTTCAGGGATTGGATGGAATGCTCCTCACCGTTCAACAAGAAGCATATGGTCAACTATTTCAAAAACATATCTTGGCTTTCGGCAATGATAAAGAGACCGTATTGATCAACGGAACTTTTCCTTCAGATAAGATTGAACTGCATGAGCCCGTTCGTGATGCTTTATTGACCACTTTTTACGACAGTACCAAAGAAATAGACCCTTTCGGCACGGTTGATTTTGAGATAAGTTCAGATGGGGGTGGACTTATATTTGCGAAAAGTATGGCCAGTTCGCTCATATTTAATAAAGACGGAAAACTTCCATCCCAATCAGAAGATCAGGCGAATTTTATTGTGGGGAAGGCCTTTTCTGAGACGTTGGTTACCGATAAAAAACAATTTGCAAGTGCTCGATTGGGTCAGCTGCCGATTGAAATCGATAGTATAATTGCCACAACTTCTGTAGAAATAGATGGGCTGCCTGGTATTGAAATTATTGCCGATGGAAGAAATCCTCAAAATAACAATGAAGAAAAGGTATATCAAGTCATGTTATTTGAAGAGACATTGTATTATATCATGTTAGGGTCATGCGAGGGCAATTTTGGTGAAAATATCAAGATGTTTCAAAACATGGCCAAAACCTTTAAACGCAAACCTTTAAAATGAAATACGACCTAATTTCCAATCAACTTTTTGTCAAAAACCGCAAAAAGTTTTCTACTCAAATGCGACCAAAGAGTATAGCGGTTTTCAATTCGAATGATATTTATCCCGTCAGTGCGGATAGTACCATGCCCTTTGAACAGCATAGTGATATTTTTTATTTGAGCGGGGCGGACCAAGAAGAGACTATTTTGTTGCTTTTTCCTGATGCTTTGGATAAAAAACACCGTGAGGTATTATTTGTTCGGGAGACCAACGCGCATATTGCGGTTTGGGAAGGAGCAAAATTGACCAAGGCGCAAGCCACCAAAGTTTCGGGAATTGAAACAGTATATTGGTTAAGTGATTTTGATAAAGTGTTCTTCGACTTGATGACCGAGGCAGACACTATTTATTTTAATACCAATGAACACTATCGTCAAGCTGTGGAAACCGAGACCCGTGAAGATCGTTTCATCGAAAGATGTAAAAGGGACTTCCCAGCACACCAATGGGCCAAAAGCAATCCGATTTTACAGCACATTCGTGGGGTCAAAGAGCAAGAGGAATTGGACGTACTTCAAAAGGCTTGTGACATTACCGAAAAAGGCTTTCGTCGCATCTTGAAGTATACCAAACCGGGCGTTTGGGAGTATGAACTTGAAGCAGAATACCTACATGAGTTCATTAGAAATCGAAGTAAGGGATTTGCCTATACCCCTATCATTGCTTCGGGAAACAATGCCAATGTGCTCCATTATATTGAAAACAACCAACAGTGTCAGGCAGGGGATTTGATTTTGATGGATGTCGGCGCGGAGTACGCCAACTATTCCAGCGATATGACGCGAACTATTCCGGTCAGTGGAAAATTCACCGAACGACAGAAGGCCGTTTATAATGCAGTGCTCAGGGTAAAAAAAGAAGCAACAAAAATGCTGGTTCCTGGAACCGTTTGGGCAGCATATCACAAAGAAGTTGGGAAAGTGATGACATCAGAACTACTGGGGTTAGGACTATTGAATAAGGCCGATGTTCAAAATGAACCTAAAGATTGGCCCGCTTATAAAAAGTACTTTATGCATGGTACCAGCCATCATCTCGGACTGGACACCCATGATTATGGAGAATTAAAGACCCCAATGAAAGCCCAAATGGTCTTTACCGTGGAGCCAGGCATCTACATTCCTGATGAAGGTTTTGGTATTCGTCTGGAAGATGATGTAGTCATACAAGAAACAGGCGAACCCTTTAATTTGATGCGAAATATTCCGATTGAGGCAGAAGAAATTGAAGAACTCATGAATAGTTGAAATAGTATTGTCATTTCGAACTGTCACATCGAGCGCAGTCGAGATATAAAGGAGAAATCTCAAGCATCTTATTATTTACGAAAGACTTCTAGCCTCTAAACCGCTATCGGGATTCTTTAGTTATACGATTGACGAATAAAAAAACCAATACAGCAGGAAGCATCCATCCTAGATGAAATTGACTTAAGGGAATCCAATGGGTAAAGACCTTTACTGATTCGCCCCAGCCCACACTATTCAGAAAATCGGGAATACTAAATAGCAGCGTGACCCCGACAACCCATTGAAAAACCCTTGTTGAGGCCCATTTTTCAGGGAGCAGATTTAAGAAAATCAACACAATGGTCACAGGATACATAAACATTAAAGCCGGTAGTGCCACCGCAATGATATATCCTACATTGAATTGCCCCATGACCACACCCAAAACACAACCAATGACCGCGGTTACGATATAAGCCTGTCGAGACGCATTGAATCGCCCTTGAACAAAATCGGCCGTGCCGGTCACAATGCCCACGGCTGTGGTGAAGCAGGCCAAACTAACTAAAACGCTTAAGAAAAGTCGGGCTGACGAACCTAAGGTTTTTAGACTGATACCATTGAGCAGTGCTGTACGCGAAATTTCGGAATCGAACTCCCCTTGCATCAAAGCCCCCGTTAAAATTAACCCCGCATACACTAAGAAAAGGCCCAGTCCTGCATAAACCCCTGCCTTTCCTATAAGGTACCGCTTTTCTTTGAAGTTGAGGTCCTTATGTTTTAGGTTTACGGAAATGATGATGACACCACCAACTACTGCCGCACCAATGGCATCAAAAGTTTGATAGCCTTCAAGAATGGCATGGGTAAAGGGATTTGAATAGGCTGAGGTCGAAAAAGAAAATTCAAATCCTAAAATTGTAGTTAGAATGATGGCCATCAGAATGAGCAGAATCCCAGGAGTTAAAAATTTACCGATGAGGTTTAGAATTTTAGAACGGTTGACCACAAATAGAAAAACCAGAGCAAAATATATAGCGCTTGTCAACCATGATGAGGTATTGAACAAGGGCATTATGGCCATCTCATGGGTGACTGAGGCGGTTCTAGGTGAGGGTAGTGTAACGGAAACGGTATAAATGAGATAACAGTATATCAAACTAAAAGTGGGCGAAACCTTTTTGGCAATATCAAACAGCGTGCCCTGTAAACGGGCATGGGCCAAAATACCTAAGATGGGTATGACTACGGCAGAAAGCACGAAACCCAGTACTATCCAAGGCCAAGATTCTCCACCTTGATACCCTAATAAAGGTGGAAGAATAAGGTTGCCTGCGCCAAAGAAAAGCGAAAAAAGTGCGAAAGCAACTACAAACACCTTTTTATTGTGGTCCATTAATCTAAATAATTTGTTAATGTAGGCTGTTTTTGTATCTTGAGACTATGAGCGCTTCATCGATTTTATCAAACATTTTGTCGAATTTGTGCATTTTGTCGAAAAAAGCAAAAAAATCTGCAAGTCCCTCAAAATAAAGGAGAAAAAAGTAGCGTTGCAATTTATGAGTACCAAACCCACATTTTTTTTAACATAACCAAGTCGAACTAAACATTGCATAACTCGGTCCCCAAATCGAATCATGCTGTAAAATCGTTTCACGCTTATGAGTAAAACCATTACCCCCGATGGCAACAAAATCACTGGAATTTTCTGCAACCTGTTCGGTCATCACTATGTAGTATCCAAAAAAGTTACGGAGCATATTAAAGAGTATCGCTGTGTGCATTGCGGTAAAGAGGTAACTACTGATGAGAGAGGCAAATTGGCTCCATTAACCCATAAAATGAAGGAAATCAACAGAACCTTAGCAGATATGTTTCACCGTCGAAACAGGATTCGGGCCAGTGTCAAACCGTTGCGAAAACAAGTAGCCTAATCACCCCCGAAGGAATTCCAGCCTTGGGCTGTCAACGAAATTTTAGAGCCATTCCTGGAGATTAAATGTGCACCCTCATTTTTATGTGTCATATGCCCCAAGACTGTAAGATTTGGATTGCCCTTGATTTTCGGGAATTCTTTTTGGTCAATCGTAAACAAAAGTTCGTAATCTTCCCCTCCGCTTAAGGCAATCATTGTGCTGTCCATTTTAAATTCTTCAGCAGTTGAAATTACGGTAGGGTCCAAGGGAATTTTATCCTCATATACATTACAACCTACTTCACTTTGTTCGCACAGATGTAGAATTTCAGAAGAAAGGCCGTCACTGACATCAATCATACTTGTGGGGTGTACTTCAAGCTTTTCCAGAAGTTCTACGATATCTCTTCTCGCTTCTGGTTTTAATTGTCGTTCAACGATATAACTGTAAGGTTCCAAGTCTGGTTGATTGTTAGGATCAACTTTGAAAACGGCTTTCTCACGTTCCAAAACCTGAAGGCCCAAATAAGCTCCACCTAAATCACCTGTAACAACCAAAAGATCATTTTCTTTCGTCCCCGAGCGCATCACCAATCGTTCATCAGAAACTTGACCTATTGCAGTGATACTGACGAGCATCCCTTTGGACGAAGAAGTCGTATCTCCACCAATTAAATCTACCCCGTAGATTTTACAGGCTAGCGCGATACCTGCATAGAATTCCTCCAAAGCTTCCAATGGAAAACGATTGGAAACAGCCAAAGAAACTGTAATCTGTGTAGCCACGGCATTCATGGCATAAATGTCTGAAAGGTTGACCACTACCGATTTATAACCCAAATGCTTTAAAGGCATATAACTAAGGTCAAAATGAACACCTTCTATCAATAGGTCGGTAGAGATTACGGTTTTCTTGTCCGATAAATCCAATACCGCCGCATCATCACCAATTCCCTTTATGGTAGAGGGTTGGGTCAGTTCAAAATCTTTGGTCAAGTGTCTGATCAATCCGAATTCCCCCAACTCTTCAAGGGACGTTCTTGGCGTATTTTTATCTTCGAGCATGAGGCAAAAGTAATTGCATTTAATGAAAATTGTATCTTTAATATCCATCAAGTGTTTTGCTATGAATAGAAAGTGTTTTGCCCTATTATTTGTTTTCATTTTCGGGTTCATTTTAGCCTGTGGCTCAGACGATAATGATGAGGATACCATGGCTGAAGATGGCATGGGAGTGACTGATGATTCCTCAAGTGCTCCAATAATGGGTTTTTCACCCTGCGAAAATGGAATGGCTAGCGAGTTTCCATGTAATGGCTACGATTTACTGGGAAGAATTCAGCACTCCACATTTTCTGCTAGGGAGGGGAATGACATTTGGGGTTGGACAGATACCTCGACCAGTAAGGAATATGCCTTAATTGGTCTCGACAACGGTACCGCTTTTGTCGATATTACCGATACGGAGAATTTGGTATATCTCGGGAAACTTCCAACAGCCACCACATCAAGTACATGGCGCGATATAAAGGTGTATGGTGACCATGCCTTTATTGTTTCAGAAGCCAATAACCATGGCATGCAGGTTTTTGATTTGACCCGATTGCGAACTGTAGATAATCCTCCGATTACCTTTGAATCAGATGCCAGGTATACTGAAATTGGGAACGCCCATAATGTGGTCATTATCGAGGCAGTTGGTTTTGCTTATCCCGTGGGTACCGCTATAAATGACGCCTTTTTAGGAGGTGTCCATTTTGTTGATATTTCTGACGCTAGCAATCCTATCGCTGCAGGAGGATATGGTGCCGACGGGTACACCCATGACGCCCAGGTGGTTACGTACAATGGCCCGGATACGGATTATACTGGTCGGGAAATCTTCATTGGTTCAAATGAGGACCGGGTTGTGATTGTGGATATTACGGATAAATCAAACCCGGTGGCAATATCCGCTATCGATTACCCTCAGGTACATTATACCCATCAAGGTTGGCTTACTGAAGACCAACGGTATTTTTTATTGGGCGATGAGGTTGATGAGATTCAAGTGGGCTTTAATTCACGGACGATTGTATTTGACTTTTCCGATTTGGACAATCCAGAGTTTCACTTTGCTTACTCTGGGCCAACAGCTGCCATCGATCACAACGGCTATGTAAAGGGTAACGAGTTTTTCCTGGCCAATTATACTGCAGGAATGCGGGTGGTGGATATTTCGGATATTGAAAATAGGAATATGTCAGAAACAGGTTTTTTTGATACTTTTCCCACGAATGATAACACAAGTTTCAGCGGAGTTTGGAGCGTTTACCCCTATTTTGAAAGCGGAAAGATTATCATCAATGATTCCAATACTGGTTTCTTTGTGGTTCAAAAATCTGAATAATTGATTCGACGGAATGAGAAAAGCAGCTATTCTCTTGACATTACTTATGACGTTTTCATGTTCCGATGATTCCTATACTGTTGAAGGCAACGATCAAGTACCTGCTGATTTTCAAAATGTAGCTTGGATAAAGAGTTTTGGTGGAACAGGTGATGACTCTGCTAGATCCATTATCCAAACCAATGACGGGGGCTATGCTATTTTGGGAATGACCAATAGCATCGATGTTGATTTAGAGTTTAAAGCCTTACCGGTCAATGATTATTGGTTGGTCAAGCTAGATGCCAATGGAAACCTTCAATGGCAAAAAACCTATGGTGGTAGTAAAGACGATCAGGGGCAACAGGTAATTCAAACATCAGATGGAGGCTATGCGTTAACAGGCTATGCGATGAGTGATGATGGAGATGGAAGCAATAACGAAGGCTTTCATGACAATTGGATCTTACGGTTGGATGCTTCTGGCAATATCATGTGGGAAAAGAGTTTTGGGTTTTCTGGGCATGATCATTCTTATGATTTGGTAGAAACTGCCGATGGGGGGTTTTTCTTTTCAGGGTTTTTGGATGTCACATCCTCAAATGGAGAGGGCAGTACGGACAAAGGTACCTTGACAGCCCACGGTGTTGGCGAATTTTGGGGCACTAAGATTGATGGCAATGGAAATTTGGAATGGCGCAAGTTTTTCGGGGGTACAAACAATGATCGTTCTTTTGGTGTGGTGAATGCCCATGATGGGGGTTATGTTTTAACGGGAGCATCTGAAAGTGATGATTTTGACATTGGCAATCCTAAGGGCAGTTATGACTTTTGGGTGGTAAAGGTCGATAAGAATGGCACTCTGGTTTGGGAAAGTTCTTTTGGTGGAACGGGAATCGACCAAGCGCAAGATATTTTAGCAGTGCCCGACGGTAGTTATGTTATCGTTGGCAATACCTTTAGTTCAGATACCCAGGTCACCAACAATAACGGGCAATCTGATGTTTGGTTAATCAAGGTTGGCAATGCAGGCGAATTGCTTTGGCAGAAGAACTTTGGCGGAGTAGGTTTTGATGCAGCGCATAGTGTACGGTTGACTTCTGATGGGGGATTACTGGTCTGCGGGAATTCCAAAAGTTTTGATGGGGATGTTTCCAAAAATTTTGGAGAAAATGATATTTGGGTCTTTAAAACAGATGCCTCGGGGAATATAGAGTGGGAAAGTTCATTTGGGGGCCTAAGCCTCGATTTTGGGTATGATGCGGTTGAAGGTACAAACGGAAATATTGTTTTGGTGGGTGAAACAGCAAGTCAAGATTTTCCTGAAGTTGACCCAAAAGGAGGAATCGATATGGTGGTGGTAAGCCTGAATGGATTAAAGTCGTAAAGTCCGTTTCGATATCTACTTTTTTTGGCTTTTTATTATTAAGGTTTTGTTTAATCTTTCCATAAAGAAAGTTTATCAAAACATACGTTATAAAAATGTTAGAAATCAGGAATGATACCGACTATAACCTATATTTGTGAGCTATTTAGAATAAATTTTAGTACTAATGATAAAGGTATCAGATACTGCTAAACAGAAAGTAGTGACCCTTATGACCGAAGATGGTTTTGATGCCTCTGAAGATTACGTTCGCGTAGGCGTTAAAAGTGGGGGTTGTAGTGGACTTTCCTATGAATTGAATTTTGATGATAAAATAGATGAAGGTGATAAGGTGTTTGAAGACAATTCAATTCGTATCGTAGTCGATAAAAAAAGTTTTTTATACCTCGTTGGAACGACCTTAGAGTATTCCGGCGGATTAAATGGCAAAGGCTTTGTTTTCAACAACCCCAATGCCCAGCGCACTTGTGGTTGTGGAGAAAGCTTTTCGCTTTGACATCACAATGAAAAGCGTACGAAGAATAAAATGAATTTGAACTTTAGAGGATGGCATATACAGAAGAAGAACTAAAAAAAGAACTCGAGACGAAAGAATACGAGTACGGATTTTACACTGATATCGAATCCGATACTTTCCCAAAAGGATTGAATGCAGATATCGTCCGAGCGATTTCCAAAAAGAAGAATGAGCCGGAATGGATGACCGAATGGCGCTTGGAAGCGTTTCGTGTCTGGGAGGCCATGGAAGAACCTGAGTGGGCCAATGTTCACTACGAAAAACCAGATTTTCAAGCCATAAGCTACTATTCCGCACCGAAACAAGCCGACCCCAACAAAACGTTGGATGATGTAGACCCTGAATTATTGGAAATGTATCGAAAGTTGGGCATCTCTATCGATGAGCAAAAGCGTCTGCAAAACGTTGCGGTTGACATTGTGGTAGATTCTGTTTCAGTGGCGACCACATTTCAAAAGACCTTGGAGGAGAAAGGAATCCTTTTTATGCCCATTTCTGAAGCGATTCAAAAGCACCCTGATTTGGTGAAAAAATATATAGGTTCCGTCGTGCCAAGAACAGATAATTTTTATGCGGCGCTCAACTCTGCCGTGTTTACCGACGGATCTTTCTGCTATATTCCAAAAGGGGTGAAATGCCCCATGGAGCTTTCCACGTATTTTAGAATCAATGAAGGGGGAACCGGGCAGTTTGAAAGAACCTTGGTCATAGCAGATGAAAGTAGTTATGTAAGCTATTTGGAGGGTTGTACCGCACCATCTCGAGATGAAAATCAATTACACGCCGCAGTGGTTGAATTGATTGCTTTGGATGATGCCGAAATAAAATATTCTACCGTGCAAAACTGGTTTCCCGGAGATAGTGAAGGTAAGGGTGGGGTCTTTAACTTTGTAACCAAACGGGGACTTTGTGAAAAGAACTCGAAAATATCTTGGACACAGGTAGAAACAGGTTCAGCGGTTACCTGGAAATATCCTTCCTGTATTCTGAAAGGAGATAATTCCGTTGGGGAATTCTATTCCATTGCCGTAACCAACAACTTCCAACAGGCCGATACCGGCACCAAGATGGTGCATCTGGGTAATAATACTCGAAGTACCATTATTTCAAAAGGGATATCTGCTGGAAAATCTCAAAACAGTTACCGTGGATTGGTTCAAGTAAGCAGCCGCGCACAGAACGCCAGGAACTTTTCTCAATGTGATTCTCTACTGATGGGAAATGAATGTGGTGCACATACTTTCCCATACATAGAGACAAAAAATAAATCTGCCCAAATAGAACACGAAGCCACGACAAGTAAAATAGGCGAAGATCAGATATTCTATTGCAACCAACGGGGCATTGATACTGAAAAGGCCATTGCATTAATCGTGAATGGTTTCAGCAAAGAAGTATTGAACAAATTGCCGATGGAATTTGCCGTAGAGGCCCAAAAACTTTTGGAAATAAGTTTAGAAGGTTCCGTAGGATAGTTTAGGCTGCCATAAGCTACCTAGTTTGATGATTGAGCGAAGTAGCAGGTACTTAAAATGACAGATCAAGAAGACAAAGACATAAGAAACACAACTATGTTAAAAATAAAAGATTTACACGCCAGTATTGAGGATAAAAAGATTTTGAAAGGAATCAACCTTTCGGTAAACCCGGGTGAGGTTCATGCGATTATGGGCCCAAACGGTTCCGGTAAAAGTACCTTGGCCTCCGTTATTGCAGGTAAAGAAGATTTTGAAGTAAAGAAAGGTTCCATTGCGTTGGAAGGTGAAGACTTGGAAGATTTGGCTCCTGAAGAACGGGCACACAACGGCATTTTTCTATCATTTCAATATCCTGTTGAGATTCCTGGCGTAACGGTGACCAATTTCATGAAAACGGCCATCAATGAAAGCAGAAAGGCGCAGGGACTGGAAGATATGCCTGCCAATGAAATGTTGAAGTTGATTCGTGAGAAATCTGAAATGTTGGAAATTGACCGAAAATTTTTATCCCGATCACTGAATGAAGGTTTTTCCGGTGGAGAAAAAAAGCGTAATGAAATCTTTCAAATGGCCATGATGGAGCCCAAATTGGCAATTTTGGATGAAACCGATTCAGGTTTGGATATTGACGCGCTGAGAATCGTTGCAAACGGTGTAAATAAACTTCGAAACAAGGATAATGCTATTGTGGTAATTACCCACTACCAAAGGTTGTTGGAATACATCGTACCGGATTATGTTCATGTACTGCATGATGGCAAGATTGTAAAGTCGGGTGGTAAGGAGTTGGCATTGGAATTGGAAGAGAAAGGGTATGATTGGATCAAGCAAGAAGTAGCTGTCTAAACGATTCCTACCGTTATTTTAAGCTGTCATGCTTGGCGAAGTCTAAGCTATCAACAAAAGAAAAATAAGAATTTCCAAATTCATTATAATACGGGGTTCTCTCCTTTTAGAGAATGTCAAATGAGTAAAATTTATGGATTTAAAAGAAAAATTAATTTCCTCTTTTATGGCTTTTGAAGACCAAGTGAACGTAAACGATGCCGTTCATGACATTCGCTCAGAAGCCATCAAAAATTTTGAGGAAAAGGGTTTCCCTTCCAAAAAACAGGAAGCTTGGAAATATACCTCACTGAACAATTTGCAAAAAGTTGATTTCAGTGTGTTCCCAAAAGAAGGGCAACCCTTGGAATACAAAGACGTAAAGCAGTATTTTATCCACGAGATGGATACGTTTAAAATTGTTTTTGTAGACGGGGTATACAGCAGTTATCTATCTGAAACAACACATGACGGGGTAGATGTTTGCTTGATGAGTTCAGCGTTGAACAAGCCTGAATACCGACAGGTCATTGAACTTTATTTTAATAAGGTAGCATCAAAAGACGAGTCGTTAACAAGTCTTAATACGGCCTTCAGTAAAGAAGGTGCATATATTTATATACCCAAGAACAAAGCACCTAGAAAACCGATTCAAATTGTTCATTTGGCTACTGGTAATGAAGCAGCGCTGATGCTTCAACCTCGAAATTTAATTGTTGTTGAAGAGAACGCTGAGGTTCAAATTATTGAACGTCACCAAAGCCTAACGAAAAACCCCGTATTGACCAACTCTGTTACTGAGATTTTTGCAGCAAAGAGTGCCCGCGTGGATTATTACAAAGTGCAGAATGACAACGAAACGGCGTCCTTAATTGATAATACCTACATTGACCAAAAAGGTACGAGTAACGTAAGTGTGCATACCTTCTCTTTCGGAGGGAAGTTGACACGCAATAACCTCAATTACTATCAAGACGGAGAGCATATTGATTCTACTCTTAAAGGGGTTACCATTTTGGGTGAAAAACAACATGTGGACCATCATACCTTGGTACATCATGCACAGCCCAATTGTGAAAGCCACCAAGATTATAAGGGAATTTATGGAGAAAAGTCGACTGGTGTTTTCAATGGTAAAATCATTGTGGATAAGATTGCACAGAAGACAAATGCCTTCCAACAGAACAATAATATCCTTATTAGTGATAAAGCTACTGTGAATACGAAGCCCCAACTGGAAATTTTTGCTGACGACGTGCGTTGTTCCCATGGATGTACCATAGGGCAGTTGGACGAGGATGCTTTGTTTTACCTACAGTCCAGAGGAATTCCAAAGAAAGAAGCTACGGCATTGTTGATGTATGCGTTTGCCAATAATGTTTTGGAAAGCGTACGGATACCAGAGCTTAAGGCGAGAATTAACAAGTTAATTGCCCAAAAATTAGGGGTACGGGTTGGATTTGAGTTGTAAAAGGTTCATTTCTATACTTTTGCAGCGTGTCGTCGAAGAATAAGGTACGTATCCATTAACAACTTCGGAAAGGCCCTTCACTCCGTTCAGAATAACATAAATGACAGAAACCCCTTTGTTTGACGTTCAAAACATAAGAAAAGACTTCCCCATACTCAATAGAAAGGTCAACGGAAAACCTCTGGTCTATTTTGATAATGCCGCTACGTCACAAACCCCTCAACAGGTTATTGATACAATTGTTTATTATTATCAAAATTATAATGCCAATATTCATCGTGGGGTACATTCGTTATCACAAGAAGCAACCGATTCCTATGAGCAGGCCCGTATAACGATTCAGCAACATTTTAATATCAAAGCATCCCATGAGGTTATTTTTACCTCTGGTACTACTGATGCAATTAATTTGGTCGCGAATGGCTTCTCTTCCATATTGAAAGAGGGTGATGAAATCTTGGTTTCTGCTATGGAACATCACTCCAATATTGTACCATGGCAAATGCTTTGTGACCAAACGAGAGCTGTATTGAAGGTGATTCCCATGAATCAAAATGGAGAGTTGGTCATAGAAAGTTATCATGCGCTACTTTCAGATAAAACAAAACTGGTCTTTTGTAATCATGTGTCCAATGCCTTGGGGACGATTAATCCAATCAAAGAAATTATTGATGGCGCCCATAGGATAGGCGCAGCCGTTTTGATTGATGGAGCGCAGGCGGCACCGCATATCAAGGCTGATGTACAAGCCTTGAACGTTGATTTCTACACGGTCTCTGCCCATAAAATCTGTGGCCCTACCGGGGTAGGTATGTTGTATGGAAAGGAGGAATGGCTCAATAGGTTGCCCCCCTATCAAGGTGGAGGGGAGATGATTGCCGAAGTAACCTTTGAAAAAACAACATATGCCGATTTGCCCCATAAGTTTGAAGCAGGTACACCGAATATTGCTGGGGGAATTGCCTTTGGTGCCGCTTTGGATTATATGAATAAGATTGGTTTTGAAGCCATAGCGAAATATGAAGACGAACTCCTTCAGTATGCAACTGCAGAATTGTTAAAAATTGACGGATTAAAAATTTATGGTGAGGCCTCCAAAAAGGCTGCGGTCGTTTCCTTTAATATTCAAGGCATTCATCCGTATGATATCGGCACTATTTTAGACAAGTTGGGTATTGCCGTTCGTACCGGGCATCACTGCGCGCAACCCATAATGGATTTTTATCAAATTCCCGGTACCGTGCGTGCGAGTTTTAGCTTTTACAATACCAAAAAAGAAATTGCTATTCTGGTTGAAGGAGTGAAACGGGCCAAGGCCATGTTGAGTTAACTCCGAACCTCCTTTTTACAATAGCTCTGAAAATAACACGTTTCTTTTATTGAAATGTTACGACTTACGTTAAGCTTATTTCTTTCGATTTTTGTGGGTAGTGTCAAGGCACAAGTGTACAACGAGGCCGAGCAGATTGAGTACTCACAATACATGTACAATTCTTTCACGGTCAATCCTGCCATGACGGGCGTAGAAGGCACCCCTAATTTTACCATGAACTACAGAACGGAATTGCTCCGTGATTTTAACCATTACAAAAGGGAATCGGCCTTGGTCAGTTTTCCTGCCAGGGAAAGTAACATTGCATACGGTTTCTCTATTATAAACGATGAATTTGATAATATTCAGTATACCTATTTTGATTTGGCAACGGCTTATATCTTAAAATTGGGAAATAACGCCGATTTGTCTTTTGGCTTGAAAGTGAGGGGAAATTTATTGGACCATCGTTTTCCAGAAACCACCTTTCAACCCTTACAGAATTTCTATGACGGCTTGGTGAATCGATTTGTATTTAATATCGGTGCAGGGGCGGTTTACAGCAACGATTGGTTCTTTGCTGGGGTTTCGATTCCTAGCTTTCTGAGCACATTGCATTACGATATTGCCGATCTTGAAGTAGATAAAAGAAATTTACCCATCGTATTTCATTCGGGTTATGTCTTTTTATTAAATCAAGACTTTTCTTTTATGCCCATGTTGTACAGCCGAATTCAAAATCAAGAAAAAACGGATATTGATGTCTCGGCCAATTTTTTATTCCGTGATAGATTTGGGTTCAATGTTGTGTATCGGCTTGATGACCATTATGGGGTATTTGCAAATTTTCAGGCATTTAATGCACTTCTTGTTAGCTTTGGTTATGGCAACCAAACGAGTTTAAGAACTGAAGGTACGGCAACCAACGATGGTATTTTTCAAATAACCCTGCGCTATGAAAATGTTTTGAAAAGGGGTAATAAGTTGTTTGCTCGTTTTTAAAAGTAACTTTTTCATTACCGGTTATTTATGAGATAAGGCTTAAAGCGTAAGGTTTTCCCAAACCCTTTGATTTCCATTTTAGCGAATTGTATTTTTGTAAATAAATTCATCGTTCCCTCTTATGGGAATAAATAGCGGATTATGAAGATTGAACAGATTCAGGAAGAAATTATAGACGAATTCAGTTTGTTTGATGACTGGATGGATAAGTATGAGCATATGATTGGTTTGGGCAAATCACTTCCGTTAATAAAGGACGAATACAAAACCGATGATAATAGTATCAAAGGTTGTCAAAGTAAGGTTTGGGTACATGCAGAATTGAACGATGATAAATTGATTTTTACTGCTGATAGTGATGCTATTATTACCAAAGGAATCATTGCCATTTTAATTCGGGTTTTTAGCAATCAAAAGCCAATTGATATTATTGATGCCAACACAGACTTTATTGACGAAATAGGATTAAAGGAGCATTTATCCCCTACTAGGGCAAACGGTTTGGTCAGTATGGTGAAGCAGTTAAAATTGTATGCCATTGCTTATCAAACACAGCTGAATTAGAGCCATCGAGTTGGTGCTCCAAAAAACCAAAAACTGTAAAAATGAGTGAAGAAACGACGATAGATACCGCTGAACTCGGCGAAAAAATAGTCAAGGTTCTAAAGACCATATATGATCCTGAAATTCCAGTTGACATTTATGAATTGGGACTAATTTATGATGTGCTGGTCAATGAAGATTATGAAGTTAAGATTTTGATGACGCTAACTTCTCCGAATTGTCCGGTCGCTGAGACCTTGCCAGTCGAAGTAGAAGAGAAAGTAAAGTCGATTGATGTGCTTAAGGATGTTGAGGTTGAAATTACGTTTGACCCACCATGGACGCAAGACTTGATGAGTGAAGAGGCTAAATTGGAGTTGGGAATGTTATAGTATAAGAAATAAGAGTTCAGATGTCTGAAATTATTAACAGAGTAGCCCAAAGCAAATTGGTCACTTTTGACTTAGAAGAACTATATCCTGATGGAAAAAGGGTTGCCTTTGACATAAAGGATTGGTTATATGAAGGTCTCATTCTGCGTGAAAAGGAGTTTAGGGCGAAGGCCAAAACGTACGATTGGAGCCAATATCAAGACCAATTTGTGGCATTAAGCTGTTCTACGGATGCGATAATTCCCGGTTGGGCTTATTCATTTTTGGCGTCAAAGCTGAAGCCATTTGCACAAAAAGTTGTGATAGGCGATTTAGAGGTATTGGAAACATCCATTTATCAAGATATCTTAAAAGACCTTGATGTTTCTGAATTTGTTGAAAAACCGGTCATTATAAAAGGTTGCGCACATAAACCCGTTCCCCAAAACGCTTACCTTTTCGCTATTGATAAAATTCAAGAAGTGGCGAAAAGTATTATGTATGGCGAAGCCTGTTCTTCCGTTCCCCTATTTAAGAAGCGGTAAGAAAAAGAGCACAATACCTATATTAGCACTCTCAAAAACACTATAAAATCATGAAGAAAACACTACTTGGGCTGGTTATGTTGACCACCTTATTTGCTGCAACAGCACAGACAGAAGAAGAATTAAAAGCGCAATTGGCCGAAAAGAACGATTCGATTGCAGCGATTAATGCCAAAGCTGCACCTATTCAGGCCAGGGCAGATGCACTGCAGGCAAAGATTGATGCATTACCTGGATGGAGAACAGGTGCTTTTGGAACGATTGGGGGTTCACTATCAAACTTCAGTAATTGGTTTGCGCAAGGTACACCGAACAACAGTTCTGGAAACATAGTGATTACAGGCAATGCTTTTGCGAATCTTAAAGAAGAAAAATTCTTTTGGAACAATTCCTTAAACATTAATTTAGGTTGGGTAAAATTAGACGATAAAGATATCGATACAGATTCAGAAGACTTTGAAGCTTTGACCGATGTATTCCAATTAACTTCATTATATGGTCGCAAACTAAGCGACAAATTCGCCATTTCGGCGCTTGGGGAATATAGGACTACCCTTCTAAACAATTTTAATAATCCAGGGTATTTAGATCTCGGTGTGGGTGGTACTTGGACGCCTATTGAAAATATGGTAGTGGTAATTCACCCATTGAACTACAACTTTGTTTTTGCCGATAACGACGCCGTATTTCAATCATCTACGGGGGCAAAAATAGTTGCTGACTATACCCGGCAGATTGGCGCTGTCGCTTTTAAATCAAATCTTTCTGCATTCTTGAGCTACGAAACCAGTGATTTAAGTAACTGGACATGGACGAATAATTTTTCATATACCCTGTGGAAGGCCATAGGTGTTGGCTTTGACTTCGGTTTACGAAACAGTAGACAAGAGGCGGCGAACTTTCAAGGGGTTGCCCTTGAAGATGCTGACAATGAATTACAGTCATTTTACACCTTAGGGTTAAGCTATGCCTTCTAAAAAGTAGT
>ERZ1740067.348-NODE-348-length-37995-cov-6.817739_pt1 | contig 37995 bp, 42 predicted proteins | sample MGYA00581736_ERZ1740067 | MGnify/ENA primary metagenome ERZ1740067 (study PRJEB43018, sample SAMN04849236) | marine metagenome | isolation source: floating plastic debris | place: Pacific Ocean | collected 2008-08-27 | study: EMG produced TPA metagenomics assembly... | reverse complement strand
ATGCTCCGCAAGGTGCGCGGCAACGATGTCAGCTTCATCTTTCAAGAGCCGATGACGTCGCTTAACCCGCTGCATACGCTGGAAAAGCAACTGCGCGAAAGCATCGAACTGCATCAGGGGCTGCGTGGTGATGCCGTGCGCGACAAGATCATCGAACTGATGAACAAGGTCGGTATCCGCGATGCCGAAAGCCGCCTTTCCGCCTATCCGCACGAACTGTCGGGTGGCCAACGCCAGCGCGTGATGATCGCGATGGCGCTGGCCAATGGCCCCGAACTGCTGATCGCGGACGAGCCGACGACGGCGCTTGATGTGACGATCCAGGCTCAAATCCTCGATCTGCTGGCGGATTTGAAGCAGTCCGATGGCATGTCGATGCTTTTTATCACCCACGACCTTGGCATCGTCCGCAAAATCGCCGACCGGGTCTGTGTGATGAAAGACGGCGAGATCGTTGAACACGGCCCGACCACGCAAATCTTCGACAATCCGCAGCACCCCTACACGCAAATGCTGCTAAGCGCCGAAGCCACCGGCATTCCTGTTGAGGTTCCCACAGACGCCAAGGAAATGGTCACTACCGACGCCCTGCGCATCTGGTTTCCGATCCACGCAGGCTTGCTGAAACGCACTATCGGCCATGTCAAAGCGGTGAACTCTGCCACGATCAATGTCAGGGCAGGGGAGACGCTGGGCATCGTTGGCGAAAGCGGCTCGGGCAAGACGACGCTGGCGCTTGCGATCATGCGCCTGATCAAGTCCGAAGGCCCGATCAGTTACATGGGCCAGCGGATCGACAAGTGGAACAGCCGCAAATTGCGCGATTTGCGCAAGGACATGCAGATCGTGTTCCAAGACCCGTTTGGCTCACTTTCGCCGCGCATGACGGTCGAACAGATCATCGCCGAAGGGCTTGGCGTTCATGGTACGCCGCCCGGCCAAAATCCACGCGATATGGTGGCGGCGATGATGTCCGAGGTTGGCCTTGATCCGAACACCATGCACCGCTATCCGCACGAGTTTTCAGGCGGTCAACGCCAGCGCATCGCCATCGCCCGCGCGATGATCCTGCGCCCCAAGCTGGTTGTGCTGGACGAGCCGACGTCGGCCCTTGATATGACGGTGCAGGTTCAGATCGTCGAGCTGCTGCGCACCCTGCAACAGAAGTACCACCTTGCCTATCTGTTCATCAGCCACGATCTGAAGGTCGTGCGCGCGCTTAGCCATAAAGTCATGGTGATGAAGCAAGGCGATGTGGTCGAATTTGGCACCCGAGACGCGATTTTTGACGCGCCGGAAACGGAATACACCAAGACGCTGATGGCTGCCGCATTCGATTTGAAGGTGACCGGTTATCCCAATGTCACCGCTGCGGCGGCCAGCCCGTCAATCGCTACGACGCATTCCTGACCGGGTTTGATTTGCCCGACACCCGCAGGCGTTCCTGTCATAATCAGATCGCCCGCGCGCAGGTGCACCATGCGGCTGAGATACGCTATGGTATCTGGCACGGGCCAGATCATATCCGTGATATCGGCGTCCTGTTTCGTCTCGCCTTCCAGCGTGCAGGTGATACGCGCTTCAGTGCGGTTCCAGTCGGCAATCGGTGATATTGCGCCCAATACGGCCGCGTTATCAAACCCCTTTGCCATATCCCAAGGCCGCCGCGTCTCTTTCGCCTGCGCTTGCAAATCGCGCCGCGTCAGGTCATTCCCCGCGGCAAACCCAAAGACGTGATCCAGCGCAGCCTCGCGATCAATGGAAGAGCCGTCGACACCGATGGCCACCACCAACTCCGCCTCGAAATGCAGGTTGTCGGTCGCGACGGGAAAGGGCAGCTTTGCACCGCTTTCGACCACTGCGTCCGCTGGTTTGGTGAAAAAGAACGGTGGATCCTTCGGGTTGTTCCCGAACTCCTTGGCATGCTCTTCGTAATTGCGGCCCACGCAGAAAATCCTGCGCACTGGAAACCGCGCGTCAGAGCCCGCAATCGCGACGCTGGGCGTCGGCATGTCGAAGATCAGATCAGTCATGCGCGGACCCTGCCATGGGGTCCGCGTCACCTCAAGAGGGGCCGAGCGTCTCGCAGCTGGTTCCACGTGCGGTCAGACGACGACAGGCCAAATCGGCGGTTTCCTGGGTCAGCCCCATGAAATTCGCATCAAACCCGCCAGAGCGTTGGATGATCTTGCGAATTGAGCCGTCAAGCGATGCCATCTCCATCAATGCTGTCTTCAACAGCACCTTTTCTGCCGCGTGACGTGAGCCATAGCGCCCCACATTGATCCCGTAGTGACGTCCGCCGGAGCTGGACAGACGTGAAACAATTTCGACCACCGGATCCGCCACGGTTTCAGGCTCGATTGACGCGACAGCCACCTGTGTCGGTCTGGCCTGCGGTTTGGACGCATTTGTCACGACAGTCGCATTTTCTGTCACTTTTACTGTTTGCTCTTCGACCTGTGTGTTGGCTGCCTCCAAGGCCGCAGCATTTGCATCAGCCACAGCATCCTGAATTTCTTCTTTCATAGCCAGCAATAGCGGATCGGCTGCCGGCGCAGGATCGGCACCGGGGCGCCCTTGCGGTCTATGGCTGCGCTTGAGGGCCGTGACCAGACGGATCGTTTTGCCTGCGGCACCTGCGACAGTGGTCTCAACCGGCAGGTTGTCATAGCGCGGCGGAGCAGGCTTGCGCACGGCGACACGGGATGGCGCGCGATCAAAGCCCATGTCCAACAGTTCGGCCACACGTGCATTGCGCGTTGCGGTCGAACGACCACCGAAAACGGTTGCGATAATGCGTTCGTTGCCACGCTCGGCAGAGGCGACAAGGTTAAAGCCGGCGGCACGGGTATAGCCCGTCTTGATCCCGTCCGCGCCACGGTAGTTGGCCAGCATGCGACGGTTGGTGTTGTTCACGCTTTTGATGCCCGCATCGGTCGAGCGGCGCGAGAACAGGTTGTAGTACTCAGGATAATCATAGAACAGCCGACGGCCCAGCGTGGTCATGTCCCGTGCGGTCGACAGGTGACCGGATTCGGTCAGCCCGTGCGCGTTCTTGAAGGTCGTCTTTGTCATGCCAAGCGCTTTGGCGGTTCGGTTCATGCGGCGCGCAAACGCCGCCTCCGAGCCTGATATCGCCTCTCCGATGGCGGTTGCAGCGTCATTCGCCGATTTCACGGCAGACGCGCGGATCAGATAGCGCAGCGCGATGCGTTGACCGGCCTTGAGGCCCAACTTTGAAGGAATCTCGGCTGCGGCCTTCTTGGAAACGCGTATCTTGGTATCCAGCGATATCTCACCGCGCTCAATCGCTTCAAATGCCACGTAAAGCGTCATCATCTTCGTAAGCGATGCGGGATGCAGCCGCGTATCGGCGTTGCGCGAATGCAAAACCTCGCCCGTCCGCGCGTCAATGACCATCGCCGCATAAGGCGCTGCCATTGCCGGCGGCACAGCCATCAGCAAAATTGCAAAAAAGCTCACGAATAGAAGACGGACGCACTGCCCCAGCTGCGTTTCCACGAAATCACCTATCATCTGCCTCATGCCGCGCGGTTTTTTTAAGTGCGCGATCATTTCTAGAAGAACGGTAACACGGACTGCCCTTTCAGAAAACACCTTATTTTCAAGAACTTTCCGGTTGCTCTGCCAGCGTGATCGCAAGATATAGCGCACATGATCGACGCAGACTCAAGATGGTGAATAAGGCGGGAATGTGGCGGGGCGCGCAACGGGTGTCATTCGCTGCGCTGCGAAGGGCGATCCGGCACGGCACAGCGAATTGTCTTCACTTTTCCCGACCGCTTGTGCCCGCATTCCCAACCTTCCCCTTTTCACATCAACTGCTCCGATTATATAGTCTCTCAACTCACCGGATGGATTCGCCCGCGATGCCAATGCTGCCCTTGATGATGTCAGACAAGAAAGACGACGACGGCGATGTCGGCGTTGTTCTTGAGACGCGTCAAAAAACGCAAAAGCCGCCGATGTATAAGGTGATGATCCTCAACGATGACTACACCCCGATGGAGTTTGTTGTTCACGTTCTGGAACGCTTTTTCGGGATGACCCATGCGCAAGCGTTCGAGTTGATGCTGACAGTACATAAAAAGGGTCTTGCCGTGGTTGGCGTCTTCTCGTTCGAAGTGGCAGAGACGAAAGTGACCCAAGTGATGGACTTTGCCCAACGGCATCAGCACCCGCTGCAATGCACGATGGAAAAAGAATAACCACCCTCGCATGTCCCACTCCCGACTAAGCCTTGCCCACGCCGATGGCACATTTGCGCTGCCCGAGGACGGGACTATTGCTGTGTTCCGCCCCCGATGGGGGGATGATCTGAGCGTGCTGCCGCGCGCACAAGTGCAGATCGTGCAGGGCTTCAAACCGGACCACGATGCGTTCGCGCAAGCGGGCTTTGCAACCGTAGTGTGCCCCGACGGCCGCTTTGCCCTGTCTATTGTGTGCCTGCCACGCGCGAAGGCCGAGGCGCGCGCGCTGATCGCTCAAGCCTGCGCCCTCACCGATGGAGTGGTGGTCGTTGATGGTCAAAAAACCGATGGGATCGACAGCATCTACAAAGCATGCCGGGAGGAGGCGGCCGTGACCGCCGCGTTCTCAAAAGCACATGGCAAGACATTCGCGTTCCCGGCGATACCTGCTTTTGCGGACTGGGCCGCGCCCGCCGCACCGGTGCAAAGCGAAGACGGATATTACCGGCAGCCCGGTGTGTTCTCAGCTGACGGGATCGACGGTGGCTCCGCCGCTTTGGTCGCGGCCTTGCCAAAATTCAAAGGTGTCGGCGTCGACCTTGGCGCGGGCTGGGGCTATCTAAGCGCTGAAGCGCTTCGACAAGAGACCATAAAGACCCTGCATCTGGTTGAGGCGGAAGCGGCCGCACTGGATTGTGCCCGCCTGAACGTCACCGACCCCCGTGCGCAGTTCCACTGGGCAGATGCCATGCGGCTTACCCTTCCAGAGCCTGTTGATTTCGTGCTGACGAACCCGCCCTTTCACACGACCCGCAGTGCCGATCCGGCCTTGGGGCAGGCGTTCCTACAGGCGGCAGCCGCCATGCTGTCGCCACGCGGCGAACTGTGGGCTGTCGCCAATCGGCACCTGCCTTACGAGACACATCTCGCGACGCTCTTTCAAACCGTAGAAGAGATCAGCGGCACCCGCGGGTTTAAGGTGCTGCGCGCAGCGCGGCCCAATCGCGCTCGCGCCCGGCGCTAAACGGCGCTACGCTGCGCCAACAGGAGCTACGCCATGTCTTTCAACATCTCCGGCAAAACCGCCATTGTCACAGGCGCCGCCAACGGTGTGGGCCTTGCCATTGGGCGGCATTTTCTGGAACACGGGGCGAATGTCATCTTTGCGGACAAGGATGAAAAAGCGCTCAAGCATGAATTGGGCGATCTGGTCGGTGACGACACCCAGGCGCGAATTTTTGCCGGCGACTTACGTGAAAAGCTGACCATCGCCAACCTGCTGTCCGCGACCATCGACGCCTTTGATCGGGTCGATATCCTTGTGAATGCCAGCCGTCAGGTCGTGCAATCCGACCCGCTGAACCCCGATGACGACGGCGTGGAAATGTTGTTGCAGCAAAACATGCTGGCCAGCCTGCGGTTGTCGCAGATGGTGGCAAAACGCATGATCAAACAAGCCGAAGGGCAAGAGGACGGCATGGCGGGCGCGATCGTGAACCTGTCTTCGATCGCGGCACGACGCGCCCATGCCGAAACGCTTGCCTATTCGATCAGCTCGGCGGCAATGGATCAGATGACACGCTCGCTTGCGGTTGCTCTTGCCCCGCATCGGATCCGCGTCAATGCGGTGGCCTTCGGCAGCGTCATGTCGGCATCCTTGAAAGATACGCTGCGCGAAAACGGCGATATGCGTGAAGAGATCACAGACCATACGCCCTTGCACCGCATCGCCAGCCCGGGGGAGGTCGCCCACGCCGTGCAATTTCTATGCTCGGATGGATCAGGATTTGTGACCGGTGAGATTATGACCGTCGATGGCGGTCGCACGCTACTGGACCCGGTTGGTAACTCGGCGCATTAACCTTCGGGAAATTGCGCCTGACATGCGCGAATATCGCGCCCCGCCTGCGCTTTAAGCTGGCTCAGCTTCTCTTGCATGCCCGCCAGCTTGCGTTCTTCGGCAGCCAGATCAATCGCCACAGGCACTTTCTTGCGGCGAATGTCACGCTCGCGGCACAGGGTCCAGATGCCCCGGCTGTTGAAGCAGTAGCGGTAACTGATGCGTGGCTCGATCTGTTCATCTACGGCAAATCCGCGGGCAATATTGGCCTCGGTCTCGGTGATCAGGGCGCTGAGCGTGTTTGCGTCCCGCGATGCTTCGCTCACGCAGCGCTCATACGGGCTGGCGCAGGCGGCCAATAAAACAAGCAAGAAGAAGGGTGAGGTTCTCATGCAAATCCCCCCGAAAGGCTGCGGATTGGTCGCAGTGTATGCGGGCGCAAACTCTGGTGCAATGCGACCAGACGATGCTAAAACGTGTCAAGTTTTGGAGACACCTCAATGACCGAACAATTTGACGACCGTAAGATCCGCGCCTCTGCCTGGTTCCGCGAATTGCGCGATCAGATCGTGGCCGCGTTCGAGGCGTTGGAAGACCGCCAGACGGACGGCCCGACCGCGAACATGCCCGTAGGCCGCTTTGAAGTGACAGAGACAAAGCGCGCGTCTGAGGACGGATCGGACGCGGGCGGCGGTCTGATGAGCGTGATGCGCGGCGGACGCGTGTTCGAGAAGATCGGCGTCAACGTCTCGACTGTGCACGGCACACTGGGGGAGCGCGCGCAGGCCGCGATGGCCGCGCGTAAAGGCATCCCCGGCATGAAAGATGATCCGCGGTTTTGGGCGTCGGGTATTTCGCTTGTGGCGCATATGCAGAATCCTCACGCGCCGGCGGTGCACATGAACACCCGTATGTTCTGGACGCCGCATGCCTGGTGGTTTGGTGGCGGCTCTGACTTGAACCCCTGTATTGAATATGACGACGATACGGCCCAGTTTCATGCCATTCAGAAAGAGCATTGCGACCTGCATGGTGAAGACCACTACCCGCGTCTGAAAGCCTGGGCGGACGAGTATTTCTATGTCCCGCACCGGGGTCGCGCCCGCGGGGTCGGCGGTATCTTCGTTGATGATTATTGCACGAATGACTGGGAGGCGGATTTCGCCTTTATCCAAGACATCGGTCGCGCGTTTTTGCCCGCTTATGTTCCTTTGGTCGATAAGCGTCGCAATACGGAGTGGAGCGAGGCCGATAAAGACGCGCAGCTGGTCCACCGCGGCCTTTATGCAGAATACAACCTTGTCTACGACCGTGGCACCAAGTTCGGTCTTGAAACTGGCCATGACGCCAATGCGGTTCTGATGAGCCTGCCGCCGCTGGCCAAGTGGGTCTAAAACCGCAAACTGACCTCATGGATCAATGAGGCGTCCGCGATATCGTGATCCAGCGGCGCGCTGCTGATCGCGACAGGCGCTTGCAGCGTCGCCGTATCAGGTTGCGATGCGTCGCGGTTCACCAAAGCAGATGTCAGAACCAGAACGGCAAGAATAGGAATGTAGGCGTGTTTCATGTCGGCGATCTCCACGATTCCCTCTATTTGAGGGCGATATCGTAAAGATTCCGATAAGATCGCTTAATGGTCGTGCTTACACAGCACGCCGCGCAGGGTTTTCTGACGATCCGACAGACTTTGTTCATCGGCCAAGGCCGGTTTGGGTGCGTTGCCCGACAGAACCCACTTGTTTAGCGCGGCTGTCACAATCGGGGTGCATCCCGCCTCGCGCGTAAACACCCCGCAGATCGGAGCATTGGCCGAAGGTGTTGCCCGCAAAGCCTTGCGCACAGGCGCTTTGACGCGCTTTGCACCTGTCACCGAATGTAGCGAGTTGCGCCCCAAAAGGCTGTCGCGGACAGTCGCGCCATGGGTGCCCAAGCCGCAGGAATTGGGGTTATGCATCAAACGCGTCTCGGCCTGATCCAGAATTGGGCCGGACCCTGTCACGGCACTGAAAAGGACCGCTTCAAAACTGCCGGGCTTCAATTCGGGCGTATCCAGCTTGCTGGATTTCTGCTCATCTGCGGCTGGCACATCCAGGCTTGCGACTTGAATGCCGGTCACGTCATTGGGCTCCGACAACGGCAAGACCGCGCCAAACAGGGCAACGGAAAAAACGGTGGTAAAAATCATCAAACGCATGGCGCAAGTCTCCTTTCAGAGGCTTGCTTAGCGTTCCATCACGGCCAAATGGCGCCGCAACCCTGGACAAATCAGGGCAATTTTAGGAAGTTACGATGCGTTTTCCCGAACCGTATCAATCATCAACTGCACGTTGGCAGGGTCTGCGTCGGGTGTAATTCCGTGCCCCAGATTAAAGATATGAGGCCCGTCTGAAAAAGCTTTGACGATACGCCGCGTTTCATCCACCAGGGCTTGCCCGCCCGTCACCATATGGCCCGGCGCGAGGTTCCCCTGCACGCAGCCATCCACCTGCAAGTTTGCAGCAGCCCAATCGGCATCAACCGAGTTATCCAAGGCCAGACAATCTGCGCCCACAGCCTTGGCGAAACCGATATACCCGTCGCCCGCCTCGCGCGGGAAGGCGATGACCGGGATGCCCGGATGCTTGGCCTTCAGCGCCGCAGTGATCTTTCTGGCAGGCTCCAATGCGTATTTTGTGAACGCGTCGCCTTTCAGCGATCCAGCCCAACTGTCGAATATCTTGACCACCTCTGCGCCTGCTTCGATCTGCATGGATAGGTAATCAATCGTCGCTTCGGTAATCCGGTCCAGCAGCGCCTCGAACGTGGCGGTGTCTTCCTCGCGCAGTTTATGCGCGGGGCCTTGATCCGGCGTTCCCCGCCCGGCAATCATATAGGTCGCCACGGTCCATGGCGCGCCTGCAAAGCCGATCAACGTCGTCTCGGCAGGCAATTCCCGCGACAAAATGCGCACCGTTTCATAGATCGGGTTCAGCACCTCGTGGATGTCGGACGCGGGCTTCAACTTGGCGAAATCGTCGGCGCTGGTGATCGTCGACAAGCGCGGTCCTTCGCCGGTTACAAACCAAAGGTCCGCCCCTAGCGCTTGTGGCACCAACAGGATGTCGGCAAACAGGATCGCGGCGTCAAATCCGTACCGCCGGATCGGCTGAAGCGTTACTTCCGCTGCCAAATCAGGGTTGTAGCACAGTGACAGAAAATCCCCGGCCTGCGCGCGCGTCGCTTTATACTCGGGCAGATACCGTCCCGCCTGACGCATCATCCAGATGGGTGGGACATCAAGCCGCTCTCCATTCAGGGCTCTGAGCAGCTTTTTTGTTTGCGCCATAACGGGTCTTTCGTAAGTCATATGTCACTACCTTTATGTTGCCGTCATCTTGCGTGGACAAACGAGGTTGTCAAGTTTAGTTGACACAACTAGGAATACCGAATGGCTATCACACTTCCGTCCCCCGCTTCACCTCTCAATATCGGCACGCGTGGCTCTCCGCTCGCTCTGGCGCAAGCGCATGAAACGCGCGCGCGATTGGCTAAAGCGTTCGATCTGCCGTTTGAGGCATTTACGATTGTTGTCATCAAAACAACCGGTGACAAGGTGCTGGACCGTCCGCTGAAAGAGATCGGCGGAAAGGGCCTTTTTACGCGCGAGATCGAAGAGGACATGCTGTCGGGCAAAATCGACATCGCTGTCCATTCCATGAAGGACATGCCGGTCGATCAACCCGAGGGCCTGCTTCTTGATACCTACCTGCCGCGCGAGGATGTGCGCGACGCGTTTGTGTCGCTGGACGGTGGCAAACTCAGCGATTTAGCGCAAGGGGCGACTGTCGGCACGTCCAGCCTGCGCCGTAAAGCGCAGCTTTTGAACTACCGTCCCGATCTGAACATCGTCGAGTTTCGCGGCAACGTCCAAACCCGCCTGCAAAAGCTGGAAAACAAAGTGGCAGAGGCCACGTTTCTGGCCATGGCAGGCCTTAACCGGCTTGATATGAAGGATGTCCCCCATACACCGATCGAGACAAATCAAATGCTGCCCGCGGTCGCGCAAGGTGCCATTGGCATCGAACGCCGTGCAGACGACACTCGCGTCGCCGAAATGCTGGAAGCGATCCATGATGGCCCCACCGGCCAACGCCTTGCCGCCGAGCGGGCGTTTCTTGCCGCCCTCGATGGCTCTTGCGAAACCCCGATTGGTGGGCTGGCTGAACTGCATGGTGGCACCGTGAAACTGCGCGGTGAAATTCTGCGTGTGGACGGCTCGGACGTGATCGGTGACAAGGGCGATGCCCCTATCGAAGACGGGGCCGCTTTGGGAACAGAACTGGCCCGGACCCTGCGGTCGCGCGCGCCCCAGGACTTCTTTTCCTGGGTCGCCTGACGGATTTGAGTATTTTGACACAAAAGAAGCTGTTAACCGCCCATTAAGGTTAACGCCGCCCCTTCATCTTTGCAGAAAAACTCCCGCCGTAGGCAATCCCGCAGACCCCACCTGCGCCACGCCCCCGAAAGAGCACAAACAGGGCTTGACGGGGCCGCGCGCGCCTTTTAGGTCAGCGCTTCAGTGGCGGAGTAGCTCAGGTGGTTAGAGCAGCGGAATCATAATCCGCGTGTCGGGGGTTCAAGTCCCTCCTCCGCTACCATTCTCGAAAAATACATGTGGTCGTCACAGAGACTATCGGTGTTCTGCCCGTTTTTTGATCAGATACGGCCTCTCACCAAGCTGTGAGCGTTTGTGACCAAACGCGCCACGTCCTCCCTTTCGGAATCGTGCTGACCGACCCTATGTTAAGGGTGAGTTCAGCGAGACAGGAGAGACCCATGACCAATAGTCACCCCACCCGCCGACATCTTTTGACAGTTGCCGGTGCTGCCGTGGTCACCGGAGCCTCCGGGCTTCTTGTCCCGGCGCGTGCGCAAGCCGTGGCGCCGACGCCCACGATGCGCGGGGGCGCGAATAATTACCGTCCCGGTGCCCCCATCGTCGACCGGATCGGCGGTGGCGGTTTCTGGATGACCGGCACCGTGCGCCGTGCCGGAGATGGCGCGCCGCTGGCCGAACGCCGTATCCAGATCTGGGCACACACGACCGAAGGGCATGAACGCGACGCCCATAGCCACGGCGCGACGCTGACGGACGCCAACGGCGCGTTCCGCCTTGAGATGCCGCAGATTGTGCCAGCCTTCGGGCAACCGCACGGCCATCTTGCCTATGACGATGATGCAGAATTTCAGACGGTCTTCCTGCGCCCCATCATGCCAAGCGCCAGCGATACCAGCTTGAACGTGGATTTCGTGCTTCAACCGGTTTAGGATTAATGCCCGTTATCGCGCCCAAGCGTCTGCAAAGGGTCCTGATCCTTGCCGTCGCGTTGGGCGCTATTTGCATTGCTGTCGTTGCTGCTGCGAACAGCCCGCTGCTGGCCTGGCGTGACCCGGTCTATATCGGCGCCGGCTTTGCCGGGATCATCGCGCTAGCCCTGTTATTGATCCAGCCGCTTCTGGCGGGTGGATGGCTTCCGGCGATGCAGGCGCGCCGGGGGCGGCAAGTGCATAAGTGGGTGGGCGTGACACTGCTGCTTGCCGTGGTGCTTCATGTTGCGGGCCTGTGGATCACCAGCCCGCCGGATGTCGTCGATGCCTTGCTTTTTGTCTCCCCGACACCGTTTTCCGTCTGGGGCGTGATCGCGATGTGGGCTGTCTTTGCGTCCGCCTGCCTTGCCATCTTCCGCAGACGCCTGCGGTTTCGCACGTGGCGTCTGGCCCATACCACGCTTGCCGCGGTCATTGTCATAGGCAGTTGTGTGCACGCCCTTCGGATCGAAGGCACGATGGAGACAGTCTCAAAAGTCCTCCTTTGCGTGCTCGTCCTTGGTGCGACCTTCGCCGTGATCGCGGACCTGCGAGGCTGGTTTGCCAAAAGTGCCGTCCGCAGCACACCGCACTAACCGCCCTGAAACTCGTTGCCGTCCTGATAGTCACAAGGTGCGCTTTGCATTTCCAGATGCAGCTTGTCGCCGGTATAGGGATACGCGCGGGCAAGGTCTTCGTTAAGCGTGATGCCAAGCCCAGGGACGCCGGAGAGTTCAACAAATCCGTTCTCAACTTGAATTGCGCCTCCGATCAACGCGTCGTGGAACGGGGTCTCAATCGTTTCCGCCATCAACACGTTGGGGATTGACGTCCCGAAATGCAGATTTGCGGCCCATTCCACCGGCCCCGCATAGAGATGCGGCGCCATCTGCGCGTTATACACCTCGGCCATGGCGGCGATCTTCTTGGCCTCCCAGATGCCACCGACGCGGCCTAAGGCCGGTTGCAGGATCGTTGCCGCCCCTTGGCGCAGAACCGGCGCGAACTCCGCCTTGGTGGTGAGCCGTTCACCAGTTGCCACCGGGATCGACGTTGCAGCTGCCACGCGCGCCATCTGGGCGACATTGTCGGGCGGGATCGGTTCTTCGAACCACAGTGGCGCATAGGGTTCCAACGCCTTGGCCAACCTGATTGCGCCCCCGGTCGAGAATTGTCCATGGGTGCCGAACAGCAAATCTGCACGGTCGCCAACAGCCTCCCGGATCGCTTTGCAGAATCGGGCCGAACGGGAGATATCGCTCATCGCAGGCTGATGCCCGCCAAAGATCGTGTAAGGCCCTGCCGGATCAAACTTGACCGCCGTATAGCCACGATCCACAGCTTCCAAAGCCGCCTCTGCCGCCAAATCGGGAGAGGTCCAGAACGCCGCCGGATCATGGGAAGGCAGGGGATAAAGATAGGTATAGCATCGCACGCGCGGCGTCACCGCCCCACCCAACAGCGCATAGACTGGTCTTTCGCGGGCTTTGCCAAGAATGTCCCAGCACGCAATCTCAAGCCCGGAGAACGCGCCCATAACCGTTGGGTCGGGCCTTTGCGTGAAGCCTGCAGAATAAGCGCGGCGGAACATCAGCTCGATATTTTCGGGATTTTCGCCTTCCATGTGGCGCGCGAAGACATCCTCAATCACCGCTTCCATCGCTTTGGGTCCAACGGTCGAGGCGTAACATTCGCCGACACCTTCAATCCCGCACCCCGTCGTCAGTTTGACGAAGATCCAGTAGCGACCGCCCCATCCGGGGGCAGGGGGTGCGACAGTAAATATCTGAAGGTTCTGGAGCCGCATCAGAACATGATCACATTGCGTTTGGCGGCTCCGCTTTTCGTATCGGCAATCGCCTCGTTGATCTGATCCATAGACCACTGGCCTGCGATCAGTTCGTGCAGCATCAACCGGCCCTGCTGATACAACTCCACCGCCCAGGGAATGCCCCGCTGGAGCACGACAGCACCCATTTTCGCGCCGACAACCGGCAGCGCTCCGCCCCAGGCGCCATCGGCCAACGAGATACCGGAATGGCAGATTGCGGCCGCGTCCGGCATCACTTCAACCTCGCCGGTTTCCGGTGCGCGCAAGATGTCATCCTCGATTGTCAGGGGGTCACGCAATTCATGGCACATAGCGGCTTTGATGGTGGTCATATGTCTCTCCGGTTTCGCGCTTCAACGTCGCGGAGACCGCCGCCCCGCGCAAGAAAAAACGCGACGTCCTTACGCCAACGCGCGGCGCGGGCGCGAGACGAACACGGCAAAGCAAATCAGCATCAGTGCCGCGGCCACGCCGAACGGCGCACCCGGCAGGTAAAGCCCGTCCCCGCTGGTAAAGATCCAGAAGACCTGCGTCATCACCAGCGGCGACAAAATCATCGCCACCGCCTTGCTTGACGCTATGACGCCTTGCAATTCGCCTTGTTGATCGTCGCTTGCGATGCGGCTTATCATGCCTTGCACCGCGGGCGTCACAACCGCGCCCAGCGCGGTGACGGGCGTGAACAACAAAGCCACCAAGCCGTTCTCTAAAAGCATCAGGACGGTGAAGGCGAAGAAGTTGAACAGGAACCCGTAGATCACCGTGTTCCGGTCGCCGAATGTCGGAATGATCCACCGGATAATCCCGCCTTGCACGATCGCCATCGACACCCCGAATGACGCCAGCGACAAGCCGACCATCGCGGGGGACCAGCCGAAACGCTCTTGCGTGAAGAACGCCCATGTCGCGGGATAAACGATAAAAGCGAACTCATAGAGAAAGACCAGCAAGAGCAACCGCGCAACGCCAGGCAGCTTGCCCAAGGCGCGGAACGCTGCGAACGGGTTCGCGCGCCGCCAGTCAAAGGGGCGGCGGATCCGGTCCGTGACCGTTTCCGGCATCACGAAATAACCGAAGATCAGGTTCGCCGTGGCCAAGGCGGCGGCGGCATAGAACGGCGCGCGGTGCCCGAACTCGGCCAGCAAACCGCCGATCATCGGCCCAAAGATGAACCCCATCCCGAACGCCGCGCCGATCAGGCCAAAGTTTTGCGCTTTGTTTTCGGGGGGCGAGATGTCGGCGATAAACGCGCCTGCCGTTGATTGCGTGGCTGCCGTGATCCCGCCGACCACGCGTGTCAAAAACAGCAGCCAGATCGTGCCCGCAACGGCCATCACGAGGTAATCAACCGCCATCACCGCAAGCGAGATCAGCAAAACCGGCCTGCGCCCATAGCGATCCGACAGGGACCCAAGCGTCGGCCCGAACACAAATTGCATCACCGCAAACGTGGTCGCCAGAACGCCGCCCCAAACGGCGGCCTCGCCCAGATCACCGCCATTCACGTCGCGGATCAGATCAGGCATCACTGGCAAGATCAGCCCGATACCCATCGCATCCAACACCAGCGTGATGAGGATGAAGATAAAGGGTAGGCGTGTCTTTTGGGGATCAGACGTCATTCAATGACCCTAAGCGCGCCATGACACCGCGCAAAGTGCGAACGAACCGACCGGTTCAGATATGCCCGATCTCTTTCAAAAATGTCACAAGATGTGCGGCGAACTGATCGGGATCATCCAGAGGCGACACATGTCCCGCCCGCTTGAGCAACGCAAACCGCGACCCCGGGATCAGATCAACGGTTTCGCGCACCAGATCAGGCGGGGTCGCGCGATCCCAGCTCCCCGCGATACCCAACGCGGGCAGGCGCAACCCGCCAGTTGGTGTATAGAAATCCGTCCCCGCAATCGCCCTGCAAACGCCTGCATATCCTACGCGATCGCAGCGCATTAGCCATTCGCCAACACCTTCTGTCCGGCTCTGCCAGCGCTTCAGGGTCGCCGCGCGCACTGCCTCCATACCGCCTTGCAAAACCGCTTCCGCGCGGTCTTCCCAAGGGCCGGCCTGCCCGAATTTCGCCGCCGTATTGGCCAATACCAATTCGCGCACCAAATCCAGTCGCTTGACCGCAAGCCCTTGCGCAATCATTCCGCCGACAGACAGCCCCACCACAACAGCGTCCGCGAGACCCAGCCGCTCCATCGCGGCCTCGGCGTCCGAGATTAGTCCGCCCATCGTGTAAGCCCCGTCTGGCGCCTCGCTGTGTCCGTGCCCGCGAATATCCATGACGCCGACGCTCAACCCGTCAGGTAAACGCGCGATCACGCCGTTCCAAACATGATGATCCAACCCAAGGCAATGGATCAGAAATAGGGGCGCACCATGCCCCTTCTTTTGTGCAAAAATACTTAATTCCGCCATGTGCCGCTGCTCAGTCCATCAGCCGTATATGCGCCATGATCTGCCCATGGTCCGACGCCAGCTTGTTATAAGGCGCCTCCGGATGCGAGCCATCCGTCAGATGATCATTGAGGCAGCTGAAATAGTCCATTTCACCGATCCGCCCTTCGAAGTCGGGATGGAAATGCTGCGACATGAAAATCTGATCAATCGACTCGAACACGCCTCCGAATGCTGCCGTATAAACCATATCCCTCAAGGACTTGCGCACGAACAGCTTTTCGGCGGAATGCAGGCGCACCGCCTCGATGGCTTCGGTGATGAGACGGTTTTCGTCTTTCGTGTAGCGGTCATTGCGGTCCGTCGCATCATGCCTGCGCATCCACGAATAGTTCTTGAAGGGCCGCTCCCCGCTGATGATTTCCGACGATACGGCATGTTCCCCGTCGTTGAAATCCCCCAGCACCATGACGGCCGCACCTGTCGCCAATTCGTCCAGAACGGCGCGCCGCAAGACCCAGGCTTCGGCCATCCGACGTAACGCCGCGCGCAGTGCGCCCATCGCGCGTCCGGCGGGGTCGTAGTTGATCAAATCGGCCTCAGGGGCGACGCCGTTCACGCGCGGGTGTTCTCCCAGTTTCGACTTCAGGTGGCAGTTGAAGACCGTGACAACCTGCCCACCGACAGGCACCCGCACTTTCAGAATGGGGCGCGAGACGCGGGTGATGCGGTAATGCCCGGCGTCCTCGCCGCCCAGATCGGTGAAGGGGATGTCTAACGGCTCCGGCAGGTCCTGAATGATCTCAGGCGCCCCGACAAAGCCAAAGCGCGACAGAACGGCAACTCCGGGCCGGCGCTGACCGGGCGCACCGTCGCTGACATTGCGGGCGAACGCGAGTGCGGCATTGGTATAAGGCCGATAGGCCAGCTTCCGGAAAATCGCCTTCTTGTGATAGCGCTTGCTACGATCAGGGATCACGGCGTCGTTGGCCTCCGCCCCGCGCCGGTCCGCTTCGGCAATCACGGCCCCCAGCGCGCTTTGCTCGAATATCTCCTGAAAGCAGACGATATCGGCGTCCATCGTCAAAAGCTGATCGGCCATCCAATCTTCTTTCCAGGCGTATTCTTCGGGGGTGTATTCCTCAAACCGGTAATACTCCTTCTCGGCCCCGATCAGGTTCTTGACGTTGAAACTGGCGATGGTGAATTCGGTCATATCTTGTCTCCGTACTCGGTCAGTGCGCGCTGGAACATGGGCGCGTCGACATTCCCGCCCGAGGCTGTGCAGATCACTGTGTCCCCGTCGATCTCACCGCCATGAAACAAGGCCCCCGCCAGTGCCGAGGCCCCGCCCGGTTCCAATACCAGCTTGAGCCGTGCAAACGCATAGGCCATCGCGTGCAAACATTCCTCATCCGTCACGACAATCCCAGGACCGCAAAGCCGGTGCAGGATCGGAAACGTGATCGCACCCGGCTGGGGCGAGATGATCGCATCGCAGATCGACCCGCTTGTCGTCGCATTGACCTCGCGCTGACCGGATCGCAAAGACCGCGCGACATCGTCAAAATTCTCAGGCTCCACAGGACGCACGCGCATATCAGGCGCTTCGGCCTCCAGCGCCAAGGCGATGCCTGATGTAAACCCGCCACCGCCGCAGCAGACCAGAACCTCGCCGTCTGTGACCCCCGCATCGCGGGCTTGCTCCGCGATCTCAAGCCCTGTGGTGCCTTGCCCGGCAATCACTTGGGCGTTGTCAAACGGTTCAATCATGGTCAGCCTACGATCTGTGGCCAGCGCATCGCCAATCGCCTTGCGATCTTCGGTTGCGCGATCGTAAAGCACGACCTCGGCCCCCAGGGCCCGCGTGCTGGCAATCTTCGTATCCGGCGCGTCCGACGGCATGACGATCACCGCTATGACGCCATGCGCGCGAGCGGCCAAAGCTACACCCTGTGCATGATTGCCCGACGAGAACGCGACGACCCCGGCCTTGTGCTGATCCGCATCCAAGGCCGATACCGCTGACCAACCACCGCGAAACTTGAAGGAGCCTGTGTGCTGCAAACTTTCGGCCTTTAGAAAAAGCCGCCGCCCCGCCACCTCATCCAGAAACGGAGAGCTCAGCAAAGGCGTGCGGCGCACATGCCCAGTCAGTCGTTGCTGTGCCGCGCGGATCATCTCGATATTCATTGCAGCGCCTCGATCCATTTGCGCAGGGCCGCAAGAGCTTCGGGTTCATCCAGAAACGGGATATGCGCGCGGTCCGGGACCACCGCTGTGATCATATCTGGTCTGCGTCTTTGCATCTCCGCCAGCGTCTCTGGGCATAGCAAATCCGAATTGGCGCCCCGGATCGCGCACAGCGGGAGCCCTTCGAACGCATCGAAAAACGGCCATAGGTCAGGCGCCGGTTGCGCGCCGGCTTCAAGCACCGCGTCGCGCAGTTTCGGATCATAGGTGATCGTCAGACCGTCCGGCGTTTCGTGAAACAGCCTTTGAACTTCTTCCATCCAGCGGCTGTCCGGCACATTGGCAAACCCTGTCATCTGCGCACCCCGAATGGCCGCAGCTTCCGCATGGGTCTTCTGCGCCGGATTGCGCCCGATGTAGTTTTTGATCACCTCCAGCCCGCGCGGGTCCAACTCAGGCCCGATATCGTTCAACGCGACGCCGATCAGCCGCTCCTTGACGGTTGCAGCCAGCCCCATCGCGATCAAACCCCCACGGGACGTTCCCAAGATCGCCGCCCGGTCCAGCCCAAGGTGATCCATCAGTTCGACACAGTCGCGCCCTTCGACCGGGATCGCATAGGTCAGGTAATTCTCTGCCCAATCCGACTTGCCCCGCCCGCGATAATCCATCCTGATCAAGCGGATATCGGTCAAATGGGGCGCCACGTAGTCAAAATCCGCGCCCGCCCGTGTCAGCCCGGCCAGGCAGATCACCGGCAAGCCCGACCCCTCATCGGTGTAGTGCAGCGACAACCCGTCAGATGTGGTGAACCGTGGCATCAAAGCGTCCCCGCCAATTCGGGAATATCAGTCAAGTCGGTGCAGACATGTGCTGGTTTTCCGGGCAGTCGGTCCATTGGCAGGCCCATCCGGTTCACCCACACCGTCTGGAACCCGTAGGCCGACGCGGCAGCGGCATCCCATCCGTTTGACGACACGAACAGCACCTCGTCGCGCGCGCTGCCAAACCGTGCGCCGACCATGTCGTAGACCCGTGCGTCTGGCTTGAAGACGCCCACGCTCTCCACGCTCAGCACATCATCGAGCAAGCCTTCCAGACCTGCGCTTTCCACAGCGCCGCCCAGCATATCCGGAGAGCCGTTCGATAGAATTCCCGTGCTGTACCCGGCCTGCTTCAAAGCACCCAGCATATCCGGCACCTCCGCATAGGCGGACAATTCCCAATAAAGCGCGAGCAGTCGTTCGCGCGTCGCAGGCTCCTCAAGCCCGACGGCGTCTATCGCCCAATCCAGACCATCTTGGGTCACCTGCCAGAAATCCGTGTGATCGCCGGTGACGGCGCGCAGCCATGTGTATTGCAACTGTTTGTCGCGCCAATGAGCGGCCAGCGTTTGCCATGTGTCTTTCAGCGTGGCACGACCCGGTTCCCCGGCGGCTTCGCGTGCGGCGGCGGTCACATCAAAAAGAGTGCCATAGGCGTCAAAGATGCAGGTCTTGATGGTCATGGCTGTCCTCCGCTTTGAGCCGAACAAAACCCGTTTGGGACGTTTTGGAAAGCGTTTTACCGAAACGCCTTCGCGCACGGTCCGCTTGACCCACATCAATGCTTTGCAGCGGGCAACGGCCTAGCCTTCAGACGTGTTACGAAAAAGGGAGACCAAACATGTCCAACACCCCGCACGAACTGGCCGAAGAATTCCCCGACAAGATCGAAAAGATGCAGGCGCTCAAAGAAAATGACGCGCATTTCTGCAAGCTGGCCGATGAATATCACGAGGTGAATCGCGCCGTTCACCGCGCCGAGACGAATATCGAACCGATGGATCAGTTCGCCGAAGAAGGGCTGCGCAAGCAGCGTATGCGGCTCAAGGACGAGATCGCGCGCATGCTGGTCTAAGCGCTTCGACCCAAATCATGCTATCCTCCGTCTCACCAGAACTGAGACCGGAGGAGCCCGAAGATGTCAGATACACATGGAACCGTGCATTGGAGCGAATTGATGACGCCTGATGTACCCAAAGCGCTTGCCTATTACGGCGAGGTTTGCGGCTGGACGTTCGATATGATGCCGATGCCCGAGGGCGATTATCGCATCGGCATGCAGGGCGAGACGCCGATGGCTGGGATTATGGGCATGGAGAGCATGCCAAAAGACATGCCGCCGCACTGGCTGACCTATCTTGCCGTCGATGATGTCGACAAGGCCGTGGCGCACACCAAAAATGCTGGCGGTCAGGTCTTTCGCGACAGCGTCGATGTGCAGGGTGTCGGGCGGTTTGCCATCGTGTCGGACCCGACAGGGGCAGCGGTGGGTCTGATCACACCCAGCGACGCACCGATGGAATAGCGCCTTTTCAGCTATTCAAAGACAAAAGACGCTTAGAGATTCTCGGGCTGCGGCATGCCCAGCACATGATAGCCACCGTCGACACGGATAATCTCACCCGTGGTGCAAGCGCCATAGTCAGAGGCCAGATAAAGCGCTGTGCCGCCCACCGCATCCAGCGTCGCGTTGGCGCGCAGCGGCGCGTTTTGCTCGGTCTGCCGGTAGGTCTTGCGCGCGCCGCCGATGGCGGCACCGGCTAGCGTTTTCATCGGACCGGGCGAGATGGCGTTCACGCGGATACCATCCGGGCCCAGATCATTGGCCAGATACCGCACGGTTGATTCCAAAGCGGCTTTGGCCACACCCATCACGTTGTAAAACGGCGTGACGCGGTTGGAGCCTTGGTAAGTCAGCGTCAGGATCGTGCCGCCGTCGGTCATCAGCGGATGCGCGCGGCGCGTCACTTCGATCAGGGAATAGCAGCTGATTTCAAGCGAAGTTTTGAAATTCGCGCGCGATGTATTCAAGAACCGCCCCGTCAGTTCGTTCTTGTCGGAAAACGCAACCGCATGGACGACGAAATCCAGCTTGCCCCAGCGGTCTGCCAGCGTCGTAAACGCCAGATCAAGCGACGCGTCATCTGTGACGTCCACATCTACCAGAATGTCCGATCCGACCGATGCAGCCAGCGGTTCAACCCGCTTGCCGAACGCGTCACCCTGATAGGTGAAGGCCAATTCCGCGCCCGCGTCAGCCATGGCCTTTGCGATGCCCCACGCGATAGAGCGTTCGTTGGCCACGCCCATAATCAGGCCGCGCTTGCCCTTCATCAGATCCGACATGCTCATTACCCGTGATACTTGCTCATAACCAAAGTCGCGTTGGTGCCGCCGAAGCCGAAACTGTTGGACAACACCGTGTCGAGGCTCACACCCTCGCGCAGCTCGGTGACGATCTCGTCTTTGTGCAACGCCGGGTCCAATTCGGTGACGTTGGCTGACGCCGCGATGAAATCGCCGCCCAGCATGATCAGCGAATAGATCGCCTCATGGACGCCGGTCGCGCCCAGCGAGTGACCCGTCAGTGACTTGGTCGAAGCAATGGGCGGAGTGCTGCCCTCGCCAAAGACACGGCGCACCGCTTCCACTTCGGTCACATCGCCTGCGGGCGTCGAAGTGCCGTGGGCGTTTATGTAATCCACCTTGCGGTCGCCCAGATCAGCAATCGCCAGTCTCATGGACCGCTCACCACCCTCACCGGACGGGGCCACCATATCGTGCCCGTCGGACGTGGCGCCGTAGCCCGTCACTTCGGCGTAGATTTTGGCGCCCCGCGCCTTGGCGTGTTCCAGTTCTTCCAGAACCAGCATCCCGCCACCGCCACCAATGACAAACCCGTCGCGGGTCGCATCGAAGGGCCGCGAGGCGGTTTCCGGCGCATCATTATACTTGCTGCTCATGGCGCCCATGGCGTCAAAGAGGCACGATAGCGTCCAGTCAACTTCCTCGCCGCCGCCGGCAAAAACAACGTCCTGCTTGCCCATCTGGATCTGTTCGACCGCGTTGCCGATGCAATGCGCACTGGTCGAACAGGCCGACGTGATCGAATAGTTGATGCCTTTGATCTTGAACGGCGTCGCCAGACAGGCGCTCACGGTCGAGGACATGCCGCGCGTCACCATGAACGGCCCCATCCGCTTGGGCGCGCCCTTTTCGACGACAATGTTATGTGCCGCAAAAAGGTTGCTGGTGGATGGCCCGCCAGAGCCTGCAACAAGCCCTGTGCGGTCGTTCGATACCTCATGGGGCTCAAGCCCACTGTCGGCCACTGCCTGTTCCATCGCCAGGTAAGCATAAGACGCGGTCGGCCCTTGAAAGCGCAGCTGGCGCTTGTCGATATGCTCGGTCAGATCAATCTGCGGTATGCCCGCGATCTGGCTGCGAAAGCCGTGTTCGGCATAGTGCGGCTCTGCCCGGATACCGGACGCGCCTGCACGCAAAGACGCCTCAACCTCGGCCACAGTGTTTCCGATGGGCGAGACGATCCCCATCCCGGTGATAACGACACGACGCATAAGCGGCTCCCTTGGCTTAGCTTTCGGCGGTGGCGAGACCGACCTTCATATCTTTGACAGCATAGATCACTTCGCCGTCCGCTTCCACACGTCCATCCGCGACACCCATCTTGAGACGGCGGTCAATGACCCGTGTAAAATCAACGTAATACGTAATCATCGTGCGGTCCGGTTTCACCATGCCAGTCAACTTTACTTCGCCGACACCCAACGCGAATCCCTGACCCTGCCAGCCACGCCAGCCCAGGTTGAAACCGGTCAGTTGCCACAGCCCGTCCAGACCCAGACAGCCGGGCATCACCGGATTGCCGGGGAAGTGGCAGCCGAAGAACCAAAGATCGGGCGTGATATCAAATTCCGCAACGATATGACCTTTGCCGTGTGCCCCGCCATCGGCAGAGACATCGGTGATCCGGTCCATCATCAGCATCGGTGGCTCGGGCAGTTGCGCATTGCCGGGGCCGAAAAGCTCCCCACGCGCACATTTCAGAAGGTCGTCTTTGTCGAAACTCGTCGGATACTGGGCCATTCAGGCACGCCCCTTTGTCGTATTTTTCCCGTTCCGCGCCCCCTTAGCACCGCGTGCGAAGGGCTGGCAAGTGTGGCACAACTTTCGCATGAGCATCGGTTGCGTGTGGGATGTCCTGAGGTTGCGACTCAATATCATTTGAAATCCGGTAGGATCACACCCTATATTAAGGACAAGACAAAGGACCAAGGTAATGACCCAGGACGCGACGACCCGAGGAACCGATTGGTTGGCGACAGCAAATGTGCGACCGACACGTCAGCGTGTGTCTTTGGCGACGCTTCTGGTGGGTGACGGCAAAAATCGTCACGTCACTGCTGAGGGTCTTTACGAGGCGTGTAGTTCGGTTGGGGAGCGCGTGTCGCTGGCAACCGTTTACAACACTTTGCGAACCTTCTGCGATGCGGGTTTGATGCGTGAAATCACTGTAGACGGCTCCAAAAGCTACTTTGACACCAACATGTCGGATCACCCGCATTTCTATTGGGAAGACGACAACACCCTCAGTGATGCACCTGCCGCCCAGCTTGAGATTTCGTCCCTTCCGGATGCGCCCGAAGGTGCAGAAATTTCCAAAGTTGATGTCGTCATTCGCCTGCGCCGCAAGTAGTATGCGGCTCCAGCTTTATGTTGGCTAAAAGACGTTTATCGACGGCCCGTCCGATTCTGTTCTGAACGCGGAAATCTCAGAAGTTCTAGAACCACTGTCCCGGTTCCATCAGCCCCAAGTCCAGCAGCTGCTGCGAATGCCACTCGAACGGGGTCGAGTTGTGCCAGCGGAATGTGTCGATATCAAACGTGCTGCCCGGGTTGAGTTTCAGTGCCTTCGCCGTCCGGAACGAGGCCAGCGCCGCCGTGGGGCTGTGATGCCACGGGCAGGCATAGGTGTTGTACTCCTCGTCATTGAACGTGTGATCGGCGGCGATTTTCAATCCCGGCTTCACCCGGAACAGCGCCACCCGGTCGATGCGGCGGCGCGGCGCGGGGATATGCTCTTCAAAGCGCCAGCGCAGACCGCCAAAGAAGTCCATCTGCCGGTCCATATCGTTGTTCCATTTGTCCTTCCGGCTCAGTGCGTAATAGCCCGACCGGTCCATATGCGCGTCCTCGATACTGACCGCATTGGGATGCTGACCGAGATCTCCTGCATAAAGATCAACGACATAGGTCAGCACGGTATCGCGCCGCTCTTCGACGACAAAGGCAATCATTTCCGACACCATCCGCGTCTCGCTGAACGGATGAAACAGGTATTCCGCGTTGAAACAGTAATAGAGCCAGATATTGCCCGACGCGGCGATCACCTGGTTCAGCAACGTCTCCATCGACCGATCTGCGGTGTGGTCATAGGGAATGATATGCAGGTTGGCGACCAGTGACGGGTTGATCTCAAGCTCGGGTTGGGCGAACACACAGACCTGCTTGAATCCGCACTCTCCGTGATGGCGGATGGTACTGTCCAACTCGACGTCATCTTCGGCAAGGATCAGCGCCACGGGGCCTTTGGCTAGAATGGTCTTGGCCTCGCCCAGAAAGGTCTTCAAATCGGGAAACTGCATACACGCCTGCTTTCTTTTGCCCAGAATCGGTCAAGCGGCATCGCATTGCAAGTGGTCGTGTCGCTGGGGTAGGAACACACGCGAAACCACAGGTGCGGATCATGGCGGACGCAAAAAAGCTCTACATCAAGACTTATGGCTGTCAGATGAATGTCTATGACAGCGAACGCATGGCCGAAGCGCTGGGCGGGCAGGGCTATGTCGAGACGAAGACGCCCAATGACGCAGACATGATCCTGCTCAACACCTGCCACATCCGCGAGAAGGCGGCGGAAAAGATCTATTCCGAACTGGGCCGCTACAAAGGTTTGAAAGCCGACAAGCCCGACCTGAAAATCGGTGTTGCAGGCTGCGTTGCCCAAGCCGAGGGGCAAGAGATCATGCGCCGTCAGCCCATGGTCGATCTGGTCGTCGGCCCGCAAAGCTATCACCGCTTGCCTGCGATGGAAGATGCGATCCAGCAGGGCAAAAAGGCGCTCGACACAGCTTTCCCCGAAGAGGACAAGTTCGAGCATCTCAAATCCCGCCCCAAGGCCAAGCGCGGCCCGACGGCGTTCCTGACCGTGCAGGAAGGCTGCGACAAGTTCTGCGCCTTCTGTGTCGTCCCCTATACCCGCGGGGCCGAGGTGTCGCGCCCCGTCGACCGCATCCTGTCTGAGGCCCGCGATCTGGTCGAACGCGGCGTGCGCGAGATCACTCTGCTGGGCCAGAACGTCAATGCCTATCACGGCGCGGGGCCGGGCGGCGATACGACGCTGGCGCAACTGATCTGGGCGCTTGATAAAATTGACGGGTTGGAGCGGATCCGCTTCACGACATCCCATCCCAACGACATGGATGATGCCTTGATCGAGGCGCATGGAACCTGTGCGAAACTGATGCCGTATCTGCACCTGCCCGTGCAGTCCGGTTCTGATACGATCCTCAAGGCGATGAACCGCAAACACACGGCCGAAGACTATCTGCGCGTGATCGAACGCATACGCGCCGCGCGCCCCGACATCCTGCTGTCGGGTGATTTCATCGTCGGTTTCCCGGGGGAGACCGATCAGGATTTCGACGATACGATGGCGCTGGTTGAGGCGGTCGAATACGGGCAGGCCTATTCGTTCAAATACTCGACCCGTCCGGGCACCCCTGCCGCCGAGAAGCCGCAGATCGACGATGGCTTGGCGACAGACCGTCTGCACCGTTTGCAAGACCTGCTTTGGGCGCAACAACGCCGTATTCAGGACGCGATGGTTGGGCGTGAGGTCAGCGTTTTGTTTGAAAAGCCGGGCCGCGAGTCTGGTCAGATGGGCGGCAAATCCGAATACCTGCACGCGGTGCATGTGGATAACGCGCCGGTTGAACGCGGCGATATCCGCAAGGTAAAGATCGTCGGAAGCGAAAAGAATTCGTTGCGCGGTGCATTGCTCTAGCGGTTTGTTTGGCGCAGGCGCGAGGTCCGCACGCGATAGAAGCGGTTATGCCTGACACTTGATGCCGCCTTCAAATTGATAGACCCTGTCCGAGTTGTCTGGCCGCATATGTAGCCTCACCGGGTCGACCTATGCACGACATGACACCAAGGTGCCGATTCGCACCGGAAAAGATGCTTTTGGATAAGCGCCTTTAGACAATCCCAACACGAACAATGAAGGAGCCTGAGAAGATGATCTCAGCCGAGTACTGCCGCCTCATGGCCCGCTACAATACATGGCAAAACAACTCTTTGGTGATGGCCGCCGACGGGCTCACGGATGTCGCTCGCTGGAAGGATCGAGGCGCTTTCTTTCAATCCATGGCTGCCACGCTGAACCATCTTTACTGGGCTGATGCTTTGATATTGCAGCGACTTGAGGGCAACGAGCGACCAGAGGACACCATCACGCATTCCCTTACCAGCCCATCGGATTGGAGCGAATTCAAAACTCTGCGTTCGAAACGCAACGAGGAAATCCAAGAGTGGGCGGACCTTCTGGCCGAGACTGACCTGAATGGAATGATTCTTTGGTTTCCGGGCGATGGCTCAACCCGGATTGAGAAACCAAAGGCTCTTTGTGCTGCTGAGCTCTTTAATCACCAGACCCATCACCGGGGTCAGATCCACGCGATGTTAACAGCTGTCGGTGCCAAGCCTGAACCAACCAACCTTTCAATGCTGCTTTAGGTCCTCCAAGGTGACCGCTGCCGATGAGCGGAATGACTGTCAAAAAAGGCCACATCTCGGACCTCCGCCGCACAACGCGCACAGACATCCCTTTCGACCGATACAACCCACGCGTTAAGTGGTGATTGACCGATTACGAAAGCCCGTACTTTCGCATCTGATTTAACGGCAGCCTTTCTGACCTTATAAGATGATCAAACCTGCGCTAACGGCGCTTTTCGATCAAGAATACGCCGTAAAGTCCCGCTTTGTTTCCAAAATAGACACAATATGTAGTAAATTAAACTTCACAATTACCCTAAATTTGCTAGGGTTTGCGAAATGGTGTGAGTATGAAGTGTATCAAAGACATCCTCGCACGTTTGGGACAACAGCAGAGGATGAGGGCTGTGAGAAAACAAATCGCGAAAGCAGCAGCAGGGGTACTGAGCGCAGTGGCGTTGTCAGTCGTGGGCTTGGTCGCAACGCCTGCACCCGTCGCTGCGGATGGCCACGGCTACAGCCCGAACGGCGGCTACGTCAGCAACACACCGCGTCCGGGAAACGCCGCGACCAGCACACGCACCCGCACGATCGCCGGGGAGCGTTACGTGCCGACGATCTGGGTTGATCCCGATGGCTGCGAACACTGGGTCATGGATGACGGCGCCGAAGGGTACATGACGCCTCACGTGACCCGTCAGGGTATCCCCGTGTGCCGCCGTGGCAATGTCTGCGGTGTTATGAATTCCGATCAGTTCTTTGCCACCGATAGCTTCCACATCACCCGCCACGGCAAGCAGCGTCTGGAAGAGTTTTTCCAGTCGTCCTCGGCCAGTGCCTTTGTCATCACAGGTCACACTGACAGCCGTGCGTCGGATGCCTACAATATGCGCCTGTCGCTGAACCGCGCGAACACTGTTGCGCGTGTCGGCCAAGGTGTTGGCGCCCGCATCGTTGATGTGCGTGGTTACGGCGAGCGGCAGCCGCGCGCCTCCAACCGTTCAGCTGGTGGGATGCAAAAAAACCGCCGCGTTGAAATCATCTGCATTCGCTGAGGAGCCGAGTATATGAAACTGATCAAAGCAACTCTGGTCCTCGCACTGGGCGTATCGGTATCGGGGTGTGTGAGCGAGCGTCTGCTGGGCGAAGGCCCCCGCAACACTAATGACAAGACGGTTGATGCGGGCCGCGACACCAAAGACCTCAGCCAGCTGAAGGCCGGTGTCTGGATCGACCCGAATGGTTGCGACCACTGGATCATTGACGACGGCGTCGAAGGATATCTTTCTGCGCGTCTCGACAAATATGGCAAGCCGGTTTGCTCTGGTTCGGCCCCTCCGGGTGTGGCAACCGGGCCATTCAAATCGGGCTCGAGCATCCCAGACGCGATCTAACGTGTCGCCAAGCGAACAAAAGAATGGCCGTGGGCACCTCGCCTGCGGCCTTTTTCGTTATATTTACGTGACAAAGGGCTGTCAGACCTTGCGTGTGCCGCTGGCCCTTGGCACGCTTGTCACACAGGCACCCTTCAGACCGGAGATATGATTGGCTCTTAGCGCGTTGACCCCACCGCCCAACCAGGCAGATGTTCAAGAACTGCTGCTGGAATTCCCTGACAACAGACTGCTGATTGATCTGTGCGGGGAGTATGACAAGAACCTCGCTCATATCGAAAATGCGCTGTCCGTTCAGATCATTCGTCGTGGCAACCAACTTGCTGTTTTGGGCGGCGAGACCGGAGAGCGGTTGAAAGCGACCGAATTGCTGCAAGAGATGTATCAGCGTCTGGAAACCGGCAAGACGCTTGAGATCGGCGATATCGACGCCGCCATCCGTATGAGCGGGTCCGAGCAAGGCACCGGCACGCGCGGCGGCGATCAGATGGAGCTGTTTCAAGGCGGCAAGGTCGAGATCAAGACGCGCAAGAAAACCGTTGAGCCGCGCACGGACGCGCAAAAGGCCTATGTGAAGTCCTTGTTTGAGAACGAATTGGCCTTCGGCATTGGGCCTGCGGGCACTGGTAAAACCTATCTGGCGGTCGCAGTGGGCGTGTCGATGTTCCTCGGCGGCCATGTGGACCGGATCATTCTGTCGCGTCCTGCGGTCGAGGCGGGTGAACGTTTGGGCTTTCTACCCGGTGACATGAAGGACAAGGTCGATCCCTACATGCAGCCGCTTTACGATGCGCTGAACGACTTCTTGCCGGGCAAGCAAACCGCCAAGCTGATAGAGGAAAAGCGGATTGAGATTGCGCCGCTGGCCTTCATGCGCGGGCGCACGCTGTCCAATGCCTTTGTCGTGCTGGACGAGGCGCAGAACGCCACATCCATGCAGATGAAGATGTTCTTGACGCGTCTTGGCGAAGGCTCGCGCATGGTGATCACGGGCGACCGTACGCAAATTGACCTGCCGCGCGGTGTAAACTCGGGGCTTAAGGATGCCGAGGATTTGTTGAAGCGCATCCCCAAGATATCGTTCAACTATTTCACGTCCAAGGATGTGGTGCGGCACCCGCTTGTCGCCGCCATCATCGACGCCTACGAGAAGGCTGAAGGCTAAACGCCGATGGCTGATCTGGTCGAGACGCTCATCGAGGATGCGCGCTGGAAAGAGGTGCGGCTGACCGTTCTGGCCCAGGTCGCGGCACGCAACACGCTGATCCATCTTGGCCTGAACCCGGGTGATTTCGCGATCAGTCTGATGGGATGCGATGATGCCAGGATCATGGCGCTGAACGATGATTTCCGCGAAAGACCCAGCGCCACAAACGTGCTGAGTTGGCCCTCCGAAGAACGCGCAGCAGCGACCCCCGGCGCACGCCCTGATCCGCCCCATGTCGGTCCGATGCCACCCGAAGAGTTGGGTGACATCGCCATCGCCTATGAGACCTGCGTTGCCGAGGCAGAGGCGGCGGGCAAGCCGATCTCCGCGCATGTGTCGCACCTGATCGTTCACGCCACATTGCATTTGTTGGGTTATGATCACATATCCGACGCCGATGCAGCCCTAATGGAGGGTCTTGAGGTGGAAATCCTTGCGTCGATGGGGCAAGCGAACCCATATAGGTAAAGCGAAGCATTTCCTTCGCATGTTTTGGAAAAGGATCAATGGCCGACACGTCCGAGGGTAGCTCTAGCGCAGCGCAAAGCGCGCAGAACCCCGAACCTGATAAAACGCCCGGATTTTTCGGGCGCATCATCTCCTCTCTGAGCCCCGGCGAAGAAGAACCGCCCGTCATAGAAGCGCCCGCGCGTCATGTGCCCACGGGGCATGGCATGGTGAATCTACGCAAACTGCGCGTCGAGGATGTGATGATCCCGAAGGTCGAGATCACGTCCGTTCCCAATGACATCACGAAAGCCGATCTGGTGCAGGTCTTCCGCGATAGCGGCCTGACCCGCCTGCCGGTCTACGAGGGCACACTTGATAGCCCCAAAGGTATGGTTCATCTAAAGGATTTCGCGCTTAAATTCGGCTTCAACGGCAACAAGAGCTTCAAGCTGAGTGATGCGATGCGCGATGTGCTTTACGTGCCGCCGTCCATGCCCATCGGTGTGCTGTTGCAAAAGATGCAAAGCGACCGGACCCATATGGCGCTGGTGATTGATGAATATGGCGGTGTCGACGGTTTGCTGACCATCGAGGACTTGATCGAACAGGTTATCGGCGAGATCGAGGATGAACACGACATCGACGACGAACAGCAATGGGCGGAAGAAAAGCCCGGCACCTATCTGGCGTTGGCCACGACGCCCCTTGATGAGTTCGAGGACGCGATTGGCCAGTCGTTGACCAAGGATCTGGACGATGACGAGATCGACACGTTGGGCGGGCTTGTTTTCGTGCTGACAGGCCGGGTGCCTGCGCGAGGCGAAGTGGTACCGCACCCTTCGGGCGCAGAGTTCGAAGTTGTCGATGCCGATCCGCGCCGGATCAAACGGCTCCGCGTGCGCGCGGGCTAGGATGATCGCCGCGCCCGCCTTGCTTGAAAGCTGGCTTGCCGCGCAGTCGAAAGCGCGCGTCATTGCGATGACCGGATTGGCGGGCGCTGTTGCGGCATTGGGGCACGATCCCTTCGGTTTGCCGATCTTCACCGTGCTGGGCCTTGGCGCTGTCATGTGCCTTTTCCTGGCCACGCGGGCCGTCAAGCGCGCCGCCTTGATCGGGTGGAGCTTTGGTCTGGGCTGGTTTGCCACCTCCCTTCACTGGATCGTCGAGCCGTTTCTGGTGGATATCGCCCGCCACGGCTGGATGGCGCCCTTTGCGCTGATCTTGATGTCAGGTGGTCTGGCTCTGTTATGGAGCGGGGCTTTCGCGATTTCGCACAGGTTCCGCACCGGGCCGATCCAGGCGATTTTGCTGCTTTGCGCCGTCTGGACCGGGGTCGAGGCGTTGCGCGGTGTGCTGTTCAGCGGCTTTCCCTGGGCGCTGATCGGGCATGTGCTGATCGACACGCCTTACCTTCACACTGCGGCTTATATCGGCGCACTTGGTCTGACGATGACATTGCTGCTGACGGTGGCTTTGCTGGTGCTTGCGCTGTTTTACAAACGCTTGGCGCTGATCCCTGCGGTTCTGCTAAGCGCACTGCCGTTCTTTCTTATCCCCCCCGATCTGACAATCGCGCCGGACCGTCCAATCGTCCGCCTGATCCAACCGAACGCGCCGCAGCACCAGAAATGGGACCCGGACTACATCCCGATTTTCTATCACCGCCAGCTTGAGTATACCCGTGCCGTGCCTGCCGTCGATCTGGTCGTCTGGCCCGAGACCGCGATCCCGTACACGCTGAACCGAGCCGGTGGTCTGATCACGCAAATCAGCGATGCTGCGACCACAGCGGGTGTGATCCTTGGCGCGCAACGGGCCGACGGGCCGCGGTATTACAATTCGCTTGCCGTTGTCGGTCCGTCCGGTGGTGTCAGCGCGGTTTATGACAAGCATCATCTGGTGCCGTTCGGCGAATACATCCCCCTTGCACACATCTTTGCAAATATTGGCTTTCTGGGCGATGCGGCCCGCGCCACAGGGGGATACTCGGCTGGCCCGGGCCCAGAGGTGCTGGATATCGGTCCGCTTGGCACAGCGCTTCCGTTGATCTGCTATGAGGGCGTTTTCCCCCGCAATCTGCGCACGGCCGAGCGCCCCGACTGGCTGCTGCTGATCACAAATGATGCGTGGTTCGGTACGGTCTCGGGCCCCTATCAGCATCTGGCCCAAGCCCGGTTGCGCGCTGTCGAACAAGGGCTGCCCATGGTGCGCGTGGCCAATACCGGCATCTCGGCGATGATCGACCCGCAGGGCCGCATCCTCGACAGTATCCCGTTGGGCGAGGCGGGCTATCGTGACGTGGCCTTACCCGCCCCACTTTCGCCTACATTCTACGCCAAGACCGGCGACGGGCCGATACTTCTGTTGCTCATATTCGTCTGTCTGACACTTGTGACAGCCCGGATACGTTCAGCGATTGACGGCCCTGCGCCTCAGGCGTAAGCGAGCAGACATATAAACACCCGTCACAACGGCTTCCTGGCGTGATGGGAGAACCCAATGGAGCACTTTCATGTCCCGTAAGAATTATACCTTCACCTCGGAATCCGTCTCCGAGGGGCACCCCGATAAGGTGTGCGACCGCATTTCCGACGCTGTTCTCGACGCGTTTCTGGCCGAAGAGCCCGAAGCCCGTGTCGCCGCTGAAACCTTTGCCACCACAAACCGCGTTGTCATCGGTGGCGAGGTTGGCCTGTCCGACAAGTCCAAGCTCAAAGACTATATGGGCCGCATCGAGGATATCGCGCGCGCTTGCGTAAAAGATATCGGTTACGAGCAAGACGAGTTTCACCACGCGACATGCGAAGTGACAAACCTTCTGCACGAGCAATCCGCGCATATTGCCCAAGGCGTGAACGCCTCGGGCAACAAGGATGAAGGGGCTGGTGATCAGGGCATCATGTTCGGCAACGCCACAAAGGAAACCGACGCGTTGATGCCGGCACCCATCCAGTATTCCCACGCAATCCTGCGCCGTCTGGCCGAGGTCCGCAAAGACGGCTCCGAGCCGACGCTGCGCCCGGATGCCAAAAGCCAGCTTTCGGTGCGCTATGAAGACGGTGTGCCGGTTGGTGTGTCGTCGATCGTGCTGTCGACACAGCATGCCCATGAAAGTCAGACCAGCGAAGATATCCGCGCGATTGTTGAGCCTTACATCCTCGAGGTGCTTCCCGATGGCTGGGTCACCGCGGACACTGAATGGTGGGTGAACCCGACCGGCACTTTCGTGATCGGCGGTCCCGATGGGGATGCGGGCCTCACAGGGCGCAAGATCATCGTGGATACCTATGGTGGTGCAGCTCCACATGGTGGCGGTGCGTTCTCGGGCAAGGACCCCACAAAGGTTGACCGCTCTGCCGCTTATGCGGCGCGCTATCTGGCCAAGAACGTTGTCGCCTCCGGCATGGCCCAGCGTTGTACAATCCAACTCAGCTATGCAATCGGTGTGGCCAAGCCGCTGTCGATCTATGCCGATACATTCGGCACAGGCCAGGCACCGGACGCCGAGATCGAAAAGGCGGTTGCACAGGTCATGGACCTGACCCCGCGCGGCATCCGCGAGCATTTGCAGATGAACCGCCCGATCTACGCGCGTACCGCCGCGTATGGGCATTTCGGGCGCGAGCCTGATGCCGATGGCGGCTTCAGCTGGGAAAAAACCGATCTGGTCGACGCGCTTAAAGCAGCCGTTTGATCTGGATGTTTAAGCCGGAATGACTCAGGGCGCGCGTTAAGGTTAATGGGCGCCCTTTTTTGCTTCTTTTGTGTCAAAATACTCAAAGCCCGCCATCGCGGGCAGGCGTTGCGCTTGGCAGTAAGGGCTATTAGACCGCGCCCATGACCGACAACACCCCCAAGACACATCCCAGCGGCGCGCCGTGGCGCAATTTCTATGGCCGTTTCAAAGGCAAAGGTCTGCGCGACGCGCAGCAGGCGTATCTGGACAATGATCTGGCGCAGTTTTCGCCCGGGCCGGTGGGTTGGGAGGAAAACCCCGAGCGCGTCCCTTTGGATATTGAAGTGCTTTTCGGCGGCAAGGATCTTTGGCTCGAGATCGGGTTTGGCGGTGGTGAACATCTGGTGCATCAGGCTGCCACGTACCCGGATGTCGGGATCATCGGGGCAGAGCCGTATATCAACGGGGTCGCGATGCTGCTTGGCAAAGTGCGCAAGGCCGGTGTCAAGAACTTGCGGATCTATCCCAACGACGCGCGGCATTTGTTTGACGTTTTGCCTGCCGCAAGCGTCTCGAAGGCGTTTTTGCTTTACCCCGATCCGTGGCCCAAAAAGCGCCATCACCGGCGGCGGTTTGTGACCGCCGAGCATCTTGAGCCTTTGGCGCATGTGCTCAAACCCGGTGCGGAGTTTCGCGTCGCCACGGATATTCCCGACTATGTGCGACAGACGCTGGAGCAGGTTCCCAAGGCGGGGTTTGAATGGACGGCGGAGCGCCCAGAAGATTGGCGCTTGCCGTGGTCTGACTGGATTTCGACACGCTATGAGCAGAAGGCTTTGCGCGAGGACCGCGTGCCACATTATCTAACGTTCATTCGGAACAGTTGAGGGTTTTCCCTGTTAGCCCCGCGCGTTAAGACGCTTGGGATATTTCGAAAGGCGTTTTGCATGTCCAGCCACGGCACTCCGATCCCGATGACCTCGCATCCGTGCGGACCTTTGTCCGGTGTGGCCGAGGTGCCGGGCGACAAGTCGATCTCGCACCGGTCGTTGATCCTTGGGGCTCTATGTGTCGGCGAGACGCGGATCAGTGGGTTGCTGGAAGGCGAAGACGTGCTGGATACCGCCAAGGCGATGCGCGCGTTCGGGGCCGAAGTGACAGATCATGGCGGCGGATCGTGGTCGGTGCATGGCGTCGGCGTCGGCGGGTTCGCCGAGCCTGATCAGGTCATTGATTGCGGCAATTCGGGCACAGGGGTGCGGTTGATCATGGGGGCGATGGCGACGTCGCCGATCACCGCGACCTTCACTGGGGATGCGTCTTTGCGGGGCCGTCCGATGGGGCGGATCACTGATCCGATTTCGGAATTTGGTGCAGCGTCTTACGGCCGCGAAGGCGGGCGGTTGCCGATGACGATTGTCGGTGCTGTCGATGCGGTGCCGGTGCGGTATGTCGTGCCGATGCCGTCGGCGCAGGTGAAATCGGCGGTCTTGTTGGCAGGTCTGAACGCGCCGGGGCAGACGGTGGTGGTCGAGAAAGAAGCGACGCGTGATCATACAGAACGGATGTTGGTGGGGTTTGGGGCCGAGATCAGCGTCGAGGAAACCAACGAGGGCCGCGTCATCACGCTGACGGGGCAGCCGGAATTGCAAGCTCAGACAATCATCGTGCCGCGCGATCCCAGCTCAGCGGCGTTCCCTGTTTGCGCGGCGCTGATCACAGAAGGATCAGACGTTTTGGTGCCGGGGATCGGGCTGAACCCGACGCGGGCAGGGCTTTATACCACGCTGCGCGAGATGGGCGCGGATCTGGTTTATGAGAACGAGCGCGTTGAGGGCGGCGAGCCTGTGGCGGACCTGCGCGCGCGCTATTCGCCGGACATGAAAGGGATTTCCGTACCGCTTGAGCGGGCGGCGTCGATGATTGATGAATATCCGATCCTGTCGGTCGTGGCGGCCTTTGCGACCGGTTCGACGGTGATGGCGGGCGTCAAGGAATTGCGCGTCAAGGAAAGCGATCGGATTGACGCCATGGCCGTGGGTTTGCGTGCCAACGGGATCACCGTGGACGAGACCGAAGACAGCATGACGGTGCATGGCATGGGGCCGGACGGCGTGCCGGGTGATGGTATCGCGGCCAGCCAATTGGACCACCGGATTGCCATGTCGTTCATGTGTCTTGGGATGGGTGCGCAGCAGCCCGTACACGTGGATGACGGCGGGCCGATTGCCACGTCCTTCCCGATTTTCGAGCCGCTTATGGCGCAGCTTGGTGCCAAACTGGAGCGCACATGATCCATCGTGGTTCGTGCATTTGTGGCGCTGTGCGGTTTGAGGTCACCGGTCCTCTCGATCCGATTATTGGGTGCCATTGCGAACAATGTCGCAAAGGTGGTGGGCATTTCACTGTCGCAACCGGTGCGCCGATTGGCGCGATAACGGTTCACGGCAACCCGCGCTGGTATGAATATAGTCCGGGTGTCGAGCGTGGTTTTTGCGCGACATGTGGTTCTCAGATGTTCTGGCGTGGCAAAGATCGCAGTCGGATGTCGCTTCATATGGGTGCGTTTGACACAGATCCGGGTCTCCTACTGTCGGCGCATATTTATGTTGCCGAGAAGGGAGCGTTTTACGAGCTTGAAGATGATTTGCCTCAGTTTGATCAAGGTGATGCAAGCGGTCAGACGACAGGACGCCCGACATGAGTTTCACGATTGCAATTGATGGTCCCGCCGCCGCCGGCAAGGGGACAGTGTCCAAGGCGGTGGCCGCGCATTTCGGGTTCGCGCATCTGGATACGGGGTTGCTGTATCGGGCTGTTGGCGCGTTAACCTTAACGGGCACACCTGCGATAGAGGCGGCGCGGGCGTTGGTGGCTGAGGACTTGGAGAACCCGGCGTTGCGCACGCCCGAGGTGGCGGACGCTGCATCCAAGGTCGCCGTCATCCCGGAGGTGCGCGCCGCGTTGGTGGATTTTCAAAGGGCTTTTGCGCAGCGCTCTGGTGGGGCGGTTCTGGACGGACGCGACATCGGGACGGTGATTTGTCCGGAGGCAGCGGCGAAATTATTCGTGACAGCCTCGTCTGAGGTCCGCGCGCAGCGGCGGTTCAAGGAATTGACCGGACGGGGCCTTGAGACATCGTTTGAAGACGTGTTGGCCGACGTGGAAGCGCGCGACGCGCGAGACCGCGAACGGGCCACAGCTCCGCTGGTGCCAGCGGATGATGCTGTCACGATCGACACGTCCGAGATGGATATCGCTGCGGCAGTCGGTGCCGCGATTGCGCATATCGAGGCTGCGCTTGGCCCCTTGGCCCCGCGTTAAGGTTAATCCAACAATGCGTTGACGTTAAGGTTAACGGGACGACGCATTTGTCGGCCTGTCCCTCGCCTTTCCAGTGTCCTGCGAAGGCGTTCTGGCGGGAGGCTTTGCGTTAAGGTTAATCGCATCACCGTCCTTGGTTAAGGTTAACGTCATCGGGATCATCTTCGAACATTCGGTGCAATCCCTTCGGTTTGTCGTTCATCATAAATATGCAGCGCCGCACAAAAGCGGTCTCACATCGGTGCGAATTGCTTCGCCCCTACCGGGGGACTTTCCCGTCTCTGAGGTCAGATCAAGTGCCCCCGGTCTGAGGGAAACGTGAGCCTGTTTTGCAGCCGGACAACCCGTGGCCCTCCTTGCTGCTGGATCCGGGGACGGGTTTTAGGTTGGGAAGGTAAAGAAGGGGGAAAGGGAGCGTGCGGTGGGTCGGCGATCCCATCTGCGTTTTGCAATTTAATCCTATGCTGCGGCGTCGCGTTCTGGCTCGAGCAATGTGCCCATTTCTGTTCGGATCGTCCTCGGCCTCATGGATCTGCTCTAATTGCCGTTTTTCCCCTTAAATTGCGCGCCCTTTTCCGCTGGCCGGTCCCGAGGATGTTCTGCTCGACACACTGTCGTCGCACTTTGGCCATGATGGGCCTGTAGCGCAGAAGACTATCGGAAAACTTTAACAGGAGTTTATCAATGGACAGTCTGCTTTCGAACCCAGTGGCCATCGCAGCGTTTCTTTGCGGGGTCGCGGCGATTTTCGTCGTTGTACGGCGCACGATCAACAAACGCGACGACAGCTAAGGCTTTTGTTCAAGAGATTCTTCACGAGTTTACAGGGTAGCTTTGCGACATCGGTTGCCGTTCGTGCAAGGCACGGGGAGGGTTCAGCGCAGCCCAACCCGGCTTGCACGACGGTCACTAACAGGCGGCGCTTTGCTGCCTGCCTACAATGGCAGAATGAAACCCTACTCAGTTTCTTGAGGGGGTTCAGAGGTATCGAAACCTAGCTTTGTGCAAATAGCGATGGCTCTTTCAGTGTTTGGATGGAGGCCGTTCGCGATGACGGGTTATCATGATTGCCTGATTCTAGCACATCGCCCGCGATAGGCATGGCTCAAACCGGACATTCCCTACCATGGCGCACGCGCCACATTCCCCATCCCCCTTGATCCCAAGGCAAAACCCGCCTATAGAGCCGCTGTCAAACGGCGGAACAGTCGTAGCATGAGAGCCTTGAGCAGGGTCGGTATTATACCGGCCCTCATTGTTTTGGACCCTGTGCTGCGACCGAACGACGAAGACCAAACCCCAAGACCGGCGGAGCCAACCGCACGGCCAGAAAACAAACGTGTAAGGAAAACAAACGCTTATGGCGAATACATCCATGGAGGAGTTTGAAGCGCTCCTAAATGAAAGCTTCGAAATTGACACGCCCGATGAGGGTTCTGTTGTCAAAGGCAAGGTCATCGCGATTGAAGCGGGACAAGCCATCATCGACG
>ERZ1740067.347-NODE-347-length-38017-cov-10.588562_pt1 | contig 38017 bp, 32 predicted proteins | sample MGYA00581736_ERZ1740067 | MGnify/ENA primary metagenome ERZ1740067 (study PRJEB43018, sample SAMN04849236) | marine metagenome | isolation source: floating plastic debris | place: Pacific Ocean | collected 2008-08-27 | study: EMG produced TPA metagenomics... | reverse complement strand
GGCTAAAGATCAGCTTATTCACCTTAGCCTGGTGCCCTTCAAAGGTTTTAATCAGCCCGCCTTTGACTTGCCAAAGTCGAATACCGTTGTCGTCTCCAGCGGTGGCAAGCAGTTCACCATCAGGGCTAAATGCAAGTTCTCGTACGTCAGATCGATTGCCAACCAGCACTTGTACAAACGTACCGTCTGGTTCCCAAATATGAACCGCGCCATCCCTCCCTGACGTGGCAATCAGCTTATTGTCAGCACTAATGGCAGTACTGAAAGTAGGTCCTGTTTCGCCCACAAACTCTGCCATGCGCTCGCCTTGTGCATTAGTGACCAGCGTATTTATCAGGTGTCCGCGAGAGGGCGTCTCTGATCTGAAAACGTCCCTTTGCCGACCAGGCTGAACATTTTCGGCTGTTACATTTGCTCTGGTATTTTCTCTGGCATCGGATCTGGCATTTGCTCCAGAAGCTTGTCGGTTATCTAGCCGATTGAGCACGCGAGGCGGCGGGAGTCGATCGCTCCAATTGCCCTGCAAATCTGGCGGTCGCAGATGAAATACAAGCATAGAACCATCGGTTGCGATCGCTTGCAGTATCCCTCTCTCAGTAAACATAATCTGCTCACCATCTATTCCCCATCGCCCTGCCCGCTCTTGGCCTGCTGCCACGAAGCTTTTGCCATCTGGGAGAAAGCTGAGTTTGCTCACCGAGTCAAACTGACTCACAGGGGTTGAGATTAATTCTCCCTCCAGATTCCACAGTTTCACAGTTTCATCAGCTGAGCCGGTGGCAATGGTTTGCCCATCTGGACTAAAGGTAACCGCGCCGATAGACGCTTCGTGAGCCGGAATTTCCCAAATCACTTCGCCACTGTTCTTACGCAAAGAGAGCATCCCTTCTGCCGTGGCAATGGCCATCAGCTGACCATCTGGACTAAAAACACCGTCGTTCACCTCTGCGCTGAAAGTCAACCGGTTAAGTTCATCTGCGCCGAGCATTACCCGCTGTAGTGTGGCCTTCACCGCTTGCGACAGTTCTGGGTCTAAATGGGTGAGCCCTGCTAAATTTTTGTGTGCTCTCAGCGCTTGCACAATGGCATCGAGCTGCCGGTGAGAGTCAAAGCTGCCGCCCGCTGCCGAAACCAGCGCTTCGACTTCGTGTATTTTGGCGTTTCGGGACTGTCTCAGCGCGGTGAGTCCTAGCCCAGCGGTGACCAAAAGCGCCCCGCCAATGGCCGCAGAGAGTAGACGTTGAAATTTGAGAGTTTTCTTTTCTTGAATAAGTCTGGCTTGTTCTTCTGCAAGCTGCGCTTCAACAGCGTTTACTCGCTGCGCTTCTAGCCCTTGCTGAATCGCTCTGCGATCGCTCTCCACCGACGCCGCCAAATACTGATAGTCCAAATCACTCAGCCGTTTCCCTTGCGCCCACGCCTGCGCATCCTTCAGCGCCTGTCCTCTGAGCAATCGAGACTCATCTGTTTGCCCAGATGCGGCCCAAGCATCGAGCTGCTGCGCATAGGGACGCAGATTATCGAGCTGTTGCTTAACCCAGCCTGCGTCGAAAATTTCAGCGTAGATTCGATTTTTGACCCGTAAGCAGCCCTCAGAACGATGCACCAAACCAGACAAAATCAATTCGACCTGGTCGCGGCTATCGTCGGCTGCGACCTCACCTGAGAGTACCTGTTGATAGATGGCCAGCAGGCGGGCGGCGGTGTCTGGATTGTGTAGGATGCGATTGCAAATAGTGCGTAGGTGCTCGGGTTTATCTTGCGATTCCCAGTGATGGAGAATGCGCGATCGCACCAGTTCATCTACCCAGTAGGCTTCATTGCCGGGGGGAATTGTCAGCGGTTGAGCCACAGCATCTTGGCTGGAGTTAATGACGAGCTGACAGAGCTTTTGAGTCAAAAAAGGCTGGCCGTTTGTCCAACTAATCACGGCTTTGAGCACGGCTTGGGCATCCCCTGCACGCATCGAAAGGCCGCTCGCTAAAGGCTGGGCTTCTGAAGCTGTAAAGCCTTCTAGATAAATAGGCGTGCCAATATTAAAGGGCGTGCGGGTGCGGTTTTGAATTAAGTCGGCGGGGGTGGCCACCCCAAAAATGGCAAAGTGAATGCGCCGGTAGTCTGGATCGATGGCTCGCTGGTTGTAGCAAAAGCGAATGAGGGCAAAGAAATCATCCACTGAAAACGGCAGGCTTAAAATGCTGTCGATTTCATCAATAAAAATAACAATCTCTTCACCTGGAAACTGACCGAGAACAACATCTTTAATAAACTGACTGAGCCGCTGAGATAGGGAAATGTCGGCTTCGTCTTTCCACCAGTCGTTGAACTTAAAGTCTACGCGGCGGTTGAGCTTGAGGCTGCGCCACAGATCTTTGATAATGCCTTTGTACCATTGCAGAGGCGTAATGTTCTCGCTGCCGATATTGGTCATATCGAGCACGGCACAGCGGTAACCTTCCTGGCGGAATTTTTGATGCGATCGCACCATCAAAGAAGATTTTCCCATCTGCCGAGAGTTCAGCACGTAGCAAAATTCACCACGCTCCAGCGCCGCTGAAAACAACCTATCAGCCTGTCGTTCGACATAGCTAGGGGCCTCTGTGGTTAAGCTTCCTCCGACCTGATAATGCATACCGTTTTTTTAAGTAGTTCCTTGCCTGGGTTGTTGTTGAATCATGATGCTTGATGATGGCGGTTAATCATGGTGGCTAATCATAGCGGTTAATTACAAAGCGATCGCACCTCATCACCCCCTATCACCGGACCATTTTGCAAATAGTCTCGCACCTGATTGCAGGCATAGTCCAACTCATTGAGCTGTAAAATTTCGTCTATCTTCCATACAATCACCTTGCGATCGCTTCCCGCTGTCGCAATCTCCTTCCCATCAGGACTAAAAGCAACATAGTTAACCTTCCCGACATGCCCCATGAGCGATCGCAGTAGCGGTGCTTGCTCCGGCGGCAGCTCACCAATTTCCCACAGTTTCAGGCTGCTATCGACCGACACAGACGCTAGCTTTGTACTATCTGGACTAAATGCGATCGCCTCCACACCCGCCTGGTGGCCCACTAGGGTTTGCACCAGCGTGCCATCTGCGCGCCACACCTTAATCGTCTTATCCTGCGAGGCTGACGCAATCCAATTTCCATCTGGACTAGCGGCGACTGCGCTGACGTCAGCAGCGTGAGCATTTTCTGTAGATGCGGTCTTCTCTCCTATCTTTTCATCAACATTCCAGAGCGTAACATCACCGCGTTTTGTCCCTGAAATGAGCATATTTTCGTCTGGACTCCAAGTTAGAGAATCCACTACATTATTGGGCTCTGACCAAGTTTGTTGAGGTTGCGACGGAAACTCTCCCTCTGTTGTTTTACGCCATATTTTGAGCTGCCCAGACAGGGTGGCAATCGCTATTTGCGCGCCAGAAGGCGAAACGCTAACTGCGCTGATGCGTTCAGAAATCTCATCAAATTGTTCTAGTCCCTTCTCTTGGCTAGCATCTACTACCGACAGTTTACCTGTAGGCTTCATCTGGCCTATCAGCGATCGGTCCGCACTAATAGAGAAACTGTAGGGTGCAGAGATAGCAGGTCGCTTCTCGGCAGGTACAATTTCAAACTCGCCGTCAGCTCGACGCTGCCAAACACTCATACTTTGATCAACAGAGCGCGATCGCAGCTGTTTTCCATCTGGGCTATAGAACAGCGAAGCCACCCAGTCGGTGTGGCCCGCAAGTACCGTCTGCATCGGATGACTTGTATTCCACAGCCGTACGGTACTGTCTTGTGAGGCTGAGGCAAGCCAGGTGCCATCGGGGCTGAACTTTAGTTCTGAGAGTCCTCCCTTGTGCCCGAGCAATAGCGTCACTCGGCTACCGCCTACCGTCCACAACTCAATATTGCCGTCCGTATCGCCTGCGGCTAGCAGTTGCCCATCCGGGCTAAATGCCAGCTCTCTTACTTTCGACTGTAGTCCATGTAGTATCTGTACCAGCTCACCATCTAGGCGACTGAGATAAACTTCGCCATCGACATGAGCAGTTGCTAGTAAGTCATTACCTGGGCTGATGGCGATCGCCCCCACAGGGCCGCCCGTAGGCGAAAATGCAGCCGTTGCCTGGCCCGCTGCATTCCAAATGCCTATGGTTGATTCACGTCCTTTGCCATCGGGCACACCAGGCCCGCCTGAAGATCGACGAGGTCCGCGAGGAGCACGTCGATCCAAAGGCCTTGGATTTAAGTTGCGACCAACCCGACCACTGCCCGCCTCTGGCGCAGGCATGCGATAGGCCGCTGCTATAGTCTCACCGTCAACACTCATGACACTCTGACCAATCCGGTGTTCTGCCGGTAGTGCCATCAAATTACCCGACTCCAAGTCCAATAACTTCACGGCATCTTGTGTTCTCACTAAAAGCGTTTTGTTATCACGACTAAAGCTCTTCAACTCAACACGAGCTTCCTGTTCTAGGTTTTTTAGTAGGGTACCGTCAAGCTTCCAAAGCTGAATAGTGTTGTCCTTTAGAGAAAGCACCATCTGTGTGCCGTCGCGACTAAACAACAAGCTTGAAAACTGACCCGCGTTATCCTCGAACTGTAGCGCTCGGGCGATCGCCACCTCTGCCTTGGCCCCGCTAGGCTGCCAAAACGACAGTTTTCCGCTAGCGGTTACAACAGCCATCAGCTCACCATCAGGATGAATTTCCAGTGAGGAAATTTCTGTATCGAAGTTGAGCTGATTGATAGCGTTAGCACCGTCTGTAGTTCGTTGTAGAACTGCTTTCACATGTTTTGATAGTGCTGCGGGCGGACGCATTAGCCGCTGTAGCTTAGTGGATGCGGTGATAATTTGTTCAAAGGCTTCGAGCTGGTGATTCGACTCAAACCGACCCTCGGCAGCGGTTGCGATCGCCCCTATTTCCCCAATTTGACTCTGCCGGTACTGCCAAAAGGTCACCCCGCCAAACCCAACTGCTGCCAAAAGAGCCGCACTCACAGCCCCTAAAAATCGCCGCTGCAGCTTACCTGTTTCCTGTTCCTTTTCCAGCTGAAGCTGAACCCGCTCATTTTCTGCCGCCTGCCGCTCAGCCGCCATCGCCTGCCGCACGACTTTGCGATCGCTCTCCACCGAAGCCGCCAAATACTGATAGTCCAAATCACTTAAGCGCTTTCCTTGAGACCAATCTTGCGCATCCTTTAACGCCTGCCCCCGTAGCAAACGAGACTCATCTGCTTGCTGCAAAGCCACCCAAGTCTCAAACTGCTGCGCGTAGGGCCTTAGCTGATTGAGCTGATGCTTAATCCAACTCAGGTCAAAAATCTCTCCATAAATGCGGTTTTTGACCTGAAGTAATCCTTGTGAGCGCGTCACCAACCCCGAGAGCACCAGTTCAATTTGATCGCGGCTATCGTCCGCAGCTACCTCACCTTCAAGCACTTGCTGATAAAGAGACAACACTCGTCCCGCCGTTTCAGGATTACTTAAAATTCGATTGCGAATCGTCCGCAAATGTTCAGGTTCATCCTGAGATTCCCATCGGTCAATAATCTTCTTTTGAACCAGATTATCCACCCAATAGGCTTCATTCCCCCTGGGAATGGTCAGCGGCTGATTCACCGCATTTTGACTAGAGCTAATCGCCAGCTGACACAGCTTTTGGGTGAGGAAAGGCTGACCCTCAGTCCAAGTCAAAATCGCCTTGAGGACAGCTTGGGCATCGCCCTTTTGAACCGTGAGACCTTGGGCTAGGGGCTGAGCCTCCGACTGGGTAAAGCCATTTAGATAAATGGGGGTGCCGATGTTGAAGGGGGTGCGGGTGCGATCGCGAATCAAATCCGCAGGCGTCGCCACCCCAAAAATCGCAAAGTGAATGCGTTTATACTCAGGGTCAATCGCCCGCTGGTTATAGCAAAACCGCACCAGTGCAAAAAAGTCATCGACTGAAAACGGTAGACTTAAAATACTGTCAATTTCATCGACAAAAATAACAATCTCATCATCAGGAAACTGCGTGAGCAACACATCTTTAATAAACTGACTCAGCCGCTGCAACAGAGAAATATCCTCTTCGTCTTTCCACCAAGCCTTAAACGTAAAATCCGCTTGACGCGTCAGCTTAAAGCTGCGCCATAGGTCTTTAACAATGCCCTTGTACCATTGCAGCGGCGTAATGTTTTCACTGCCGATATTGGTCATATCGAGCACCGCACAGCGGTAGCCTAAGCGGGTAAACTTTTGGTGCGATCGCACCATCAAAGAAGACTTTCCCATCTGTCGAGAATTCAGCACATAGCAAAACTCTCCTTGTTGCAACGCCTGGGCAAAGTCATCATCGGCCCTGCGCCTAATATAGCTAGGTGCATCTGTTGTTAAGCTGCCACCAACCTGATACTTCATTTATTTTCCCAAGCTTTCGCAACACCAACAAAACTAGAAGGCCACAAAATTAGACACCTTCAAATTAGATAATCAACAGAAAAGAACGCTAGCTCACCTGAGGTAGCGGACAATTAACCAGTGCATTGCTCACCGTCAACCGATCGCGGCCCTGCTGCTTAGAAACATACAGGGCCGCATCAGCCGCCGCAATCAACACAGCCGGGAACTGATTGCGCATCGGCACCACACTGGCAACACCCAGGCTAATCGTCACGTGCTTAGACATTAGCTTTGAGGACTCATGAGTAATCGTTAACTCGCGAACACCGTCCCGTAGCTGACTCGCAATTTCAGTCGCGGCGGTCAGCTCAGTATTGGGGAGAACAATCGCAAATTCTTCGCCACCGTAGCGAGCGACCGTATCGGTTGCGCGTTGACTATGCGCCCGCAGAACCTGCGCCACCTGCCTCAGGCAAAAGTCTCTCCAGCTAGGTGACCATAGGTATCGTTATAGGGCTTGAAAAAATCAATATCCAACATAATTAACGAGATCACCGACGAGTGACGAATCGCCCGCTCCCAGTCCGCCTTAATCTGCTCATCAAACACCCGGCGATTCGCCAGTTGGGTCAGCCCGTCCAAGTTCGCCAGCGCCTTGAGCTGTTCATTTTCCGCCCTGAGCCGTTGAAGATCCGCTGACGGCGTGCGCACGTGCAGTCCATGCTGGGCAAAAAACAGCCGATATAGCTCACAGGCAGGGCGGCAGGCACTCCCTTCCAACACCACCACACCCAAACTCGACAGCTGATAAGCGATCGCAGGTTCCACCTCAACTGGCACCGAAGTCGTGACCACCCGCTGAAGACCCTCTATCAGCGCTGGCTGACCTTCCATCGCATCCAAACAAGCCTGCAAGTGATGACGATAAATCCCCGCTGGCGTCGGGGACTGGGCCAATAACTGACTCAGCGATAGCTGCCCTTGCCCCAGGTAATAAAAAGCAATTGAGAGCAAATAGGGATGCCCACCCACCAAGGCCCTCAGCGCCTGATGATCTTTAGCATGTTTAAATGTCACCCCATAGCGCTCAGCCAGCTGCTGCGATTGCCTCAGGTCAAAAGGCGTCAGCGTAATCGGCAGCCCCACATTAAATGGAGACTGATGAATATTCAGCGGCACATACACATCGGTAGAATGCACCACCAGCGTCCGCAGCTGTTGGAATGAACTGCCCTGCTTAGCCTGCTCATACCAAAACCGCAGCAGCGGCAAAAAGTCACGGGCAATCTCAGGATGCTCAAACACCCGATTCACCTCATTGAGCGCCAGCACAATCGGCCCATCAACCCGCTCAAATAAATACTCTTCAAAGTAAAGGGTGGCACTGAGCTTTGCCCCCGTCTCGTCATCCCAATAGTCATCGAGGGCAGCCGGTAGCTTGAGCTGCCGTGCCACAGCCGCACATAGCCAGCGCAAAAATCGGGCCAGATCGCTGTAAACCGAGTCTTCAGCCGCTTGAAAATCGACAAAGGCGCTCTGATAGTTGAGATCTTTCGCACGGGCCAAAACCCTCACTAGCAAAGAGCTCTTGCCCGTGTGACGAGGCCCTTTAATGCGGGTTAGGCTGCCGGGCGTTTCCAGGTTTTCAAAACACTGCGATTCTATCGGTGGCCTTTCTATATAGTGAGGAACGTCAAGTGCTAGGGCACCGCAGGGAAATTCCATTGTTATTACCTTAGGCAACACAAGCATCTCACAGTCTCTGACTAAAAAAAATTGATATTAAGCTCCCTAGCAAGTTTCTATGAAAATAACACCCTGCCAAATCCGTGAAAGCACTTATCTTCTTTGAGATTAGACAGGCTGTCACAACCAAAATGAAAGGTATCGATTCAAATAGTCACTTTTTTTATAGGTTTACTCACAGATCTCCAATCAGATGTGATGCAAAACAAGTTGTTTTGGTACGTAATGGGGACACTTTAATCTGGCACACCCTTAAGGACTTATGACACTGACGAGACTGCTGAGCATTTTCTGGGCAACGCTATGGCTCCCTGCCCTAGAAGTCATTGGATTTAGCCTAGCCCTAACAAAACCCGTGCTTGCAGAGGTCCAAACACAAACACGCTTCGAAAAGCACAGAAGCGATCGCCACAGAAGCAAACAGAGTGCGAATCAGCTCCAGCCTTTGGATGAAAAAGTCTTTCCTGACACAGAAAACTTGAATGACGATATCTCAATTAGCGATATCTCAATGGATAGTCTTCGCTTAATTCAGCCTGCTGCCAGCGGATTGGGTCACGCCCACAATGAACCGCCACACCCACGTCTACCCATAGGCAACGGCTCGCCAGGGGCCTCACTCAATGGGCATCGCCAAGACCAGGGCAGTCCGAGGGGGCCTCAGGGAAACAGCCCAAAGGATAATCAGAGGGGCGATCGCATCAGTCATCGTCTACCGATGGACGCCCTAGACGCCATGTTAGAAGTCAGGGCTCAAAGTGAGTCTTTTCAAACCCTTCAAATTTTCGATACTCAAGAAGAGAAAGAATCTTTCACCTTTGCCCTACGCCGCCCATTCAACAGAACTCGCCAATCCGAGTTTTTTTGGTCCTTAGGCTTTGCCTATCGTAACGAGTCCCCGCCAGCACCACCCGCCAGCCCTGAGAGACAACCCCCAGCCTCCCTAGCAACAAATCTACCACCGCCCAGACCTGCACTGCCCAGACTAGCGTCTGACGCGATCTCTCAGGCAGCCACTGGCAGACAAAATCCTCCCCTAACCGGACCACCTCCCAGCAGCACTTCACAGGAAATGAGTACGGGCGTCTTGGCATTTGCCCAGGGCTATCGACAGCGGGACAGATACGGACAGTGGTTAGCGCGATCGCAATTTAACCTCGGGACAGAACTGGCAGACTCTCCTACACTCATGAACGCTGATGCTCAGTTCTTTAGCTGGACTGGTCGGCTAGAACGCACCCAGTCTTTGAGTGCGGATAACCAGCTCACCCTCCAGCTAGAAAGCCAACTTTCTCCTAACAATCTTCTGCCACCGCACCAGTTCAAGGTGAAAAATCAAGGTTTTGAAAATTTTGCCAGAGAAGCCCGCCCCGCAAACATTTCAGGAAACAACGGCATCCGGCTGCGGTTAGAAGACCGCATGACTCTACTACGCAACAGTGATACCAGTGCATCTGTCATCACTGTTGTTCCTTTTTTTGACCTAGGATACACCTGGGGACAAGGCAACCCTCAGAAATCCAACCAACAACTTTTAGGACGAATTGGCCTTGGCCTATCTGTTCAACCTTGGCCCGGCCTCGACATTCAAGTTGATTACCTAACACACTGGGGTGACGTTAGTACAAGTGATAATGATCAGGATGTCTACGTTACTTTCGGTTACCAAACAGACTGGTAGAAAAACCTCAATACCTAAGCGCATTACACTTACACTCCCGTTGTTGGCGTTCTGCGACGATAAAATCAAATAGCTCCTCACTCACATGGAGAGGTGGCCCCGCAAGTTCAAGTACATCATGAGACAGCCACCGTGAGAGGGTTTTGATATCGGTGGACAAGAAAATAAGTGCCTGTTCTTTGCGTTTGGCATGCATCAGCCGGACGGTCAGCTGCCGCGTCATACGATGGGCCAATTGAGCCCTAGCGCACTGTTGTTCCATCTCGGTAAATCGTGCAATTCTTCGTAGAAGAGGCTACGTTATCGCGGCTCGGGCTCTTTTATCGAGACGATTGGAAACTTGTTTGAACTGATACTGAATATAGAAGATATCCCCGTGGCAGGGCGTTTCAGGCATCACTGCGTTTTGAGCTAACAACAAAGCAGCAGCGCCATCGGCAATTGAGACTCTCTCAGGAAGAGAGAGACATGGAATATTTAGGAAGCTGGTGATCCGACTCGTAACGCCAAAGGCGTGGCAAAGCCAACGCACAGCGTTTCCGCAGGAAATACGGACGACTGGCTGATTGCAAATCAGTTGTTCTGTATCGCTCAATCCCAACTATATCAGTTGTTTTGAAGTTTTTTGTTTTTTGAAATTTCGGCTGTACCCCAATCTGTACCCCAAAAACAAAGGTAAGCAGTCTACGCTACTCAGCTACTCTACATTCTCTATATCTTTGCTGTCGCAGAACGATGGGTGGGTATGGTGTAGAGGCGATCGTATGAGCCCCTCCGACGAAGGAGCGCACAGACGATTATCCAGGACATCCCAAGCTTTCGTGAAAATAAAAGGCAAGTGTTCGTCCAATTTTTATGGTTCACTTCAACGACATCCTTTTGGAATGGCTTACCCACAGCTTCACTGAATATCCTGTAAAAAACCTACCCGACAGTCAGATTCTTGCCCTCTGTAATATGCAGCTCGACGAACCACAGCAAGAAGCTCTCGATACCTTGCTTGAGAAGCAGCGCGAAGACGAACTCACCTCAGCAGATAGTCAAGAACTTCAATTCTTAATGAAACTTTACCGCCGTGGGTTGATTCGTAAAGCCAAAGCTCTCAAAATAGCCGTTGATCGTGGTCTCATTTCTCCGCTCAGTGCTGCATGAGCCGCTATATCTATACAGACCTTTCTCAGCGCGTTCGAGCATCGGCTCAAAATCGCTGCGGTTATTGCCTAAGTCCACAGAGACTCGTCATGGCTCGGCTTGAGATTGAGCATATTATTCCGCTTGTCAAAGGCGGTGCCAGTGATAAATCCAATCTTTGGCTTGCTTGCCCACCTGCTCATTTTTTTTGTTGCAATAGCCACAAATCCAGCAAGGTTGAAGCGGTTGATCCTGGGGACAGCTGAACGAATCACACACCTCGATTTGAACCACGCCGAAAAAAAATACTCATTTCCGAGAACTCGACAAGTAACATAAGGTTATCAACAAATCAGTAAGTGCTATTGAACGCTTTTAAAGAACACATTGATTTAAGCTGATATGTCATCAGCACAATTACGCTATAACCGCATATCGATCAACAATAATTATTATCGTAAAAAAATGACGTTCTCACTCTCGGTATAAATGCCTGAGGATACTGATAATAAATTAAATGGGCTACTGAAATTTTCAAAAATGTCCGGAAAGAATTAAAAAAATGAATTCTTTCCGGGTAAGCTTAGATTGTTGGTTTGAATATCTGAGTTTGAAGATATTTTCTGTTGCAAGTATCTATTCTTGGATGATCTTATTGATCAACAGATTAACCATACTAATTTCAGCAATTAAGCCAAAGGTCTGCTGATAAAAGTTTTCTAATGCAAGAATATTAGAATGTCTTGAACCGTTCCCTGCAAGGCGATTCGAGCACACAGCACTGCTTTTAAGTTGTGCTATTTCAGGCAGCTTACTAATAACGTCAGGAGTTTAGTTCATTGAAAAAAATCCTTATCATTCTGTCCGAGTGGGGCTTTTGGGGAGAAGAGTTGATCGGCCCACTAGAAACATTTGACAAAGCTGGATATGAAGTGACCTTCGCCACACCCAATGGCAAGCGTCCTGTCGCCTTACCCCCCAGCATGGATCCTGACTATATCGATCCACCCTTGGGTAAAAGCGTCACCTCTCCTGAAGTCGCTGCCAAAGTTAAAGAGATTGATCAATCACCTCGCCTGAACTATCCGCTCAATATTGCGGAAGTTCTGCCTGAGATGCCTTATTTCAGTTCACCCAGCCTGATACGCGATCTCGAAGCCTACTATAGTCAAGTCGCTAAGGTCGAAAGAGAGTATCTTTCGCAGTATGATGCGCTCTTAATTGTTGGCGGCAGTGGCCCCATCGTTGATTTGGCGAATAACCAGCGGATTCACGATATTATTCTCAGCTTCTATAGAATGGGCAAACCCGTTGGCGCAGAGTGCTATGGCGTCGCTTGTTTAGCCTTTGCCCGCGAACTTGAAAATCGCAAGAGTCTGATTTGGGGCAAGCATGTCACGGGTCACTGCAAAGAATATGACTACCATGACGGCACTGGCTTCATGGGCACCGACTTCAACATGGGGCCACCGCCTTATCCGTTGGAGTATATCCTTCGTGATGCCACTGGTCCTGACGGTTCATACATCGGCAACTTCGGTAAAGAGACCTCAGTAATTGTGGACTATCCCTTTATTACTGGCCGTTCTACACCAGACTCCTACCTCACTGGAGAGAAGATGGTCGAGGTATTAGAGGATGGGCTGAAGCGTTACGGCTGGTAGATTTATTTGGAATTTTGGGGGGAGGGTGAGAAAGAGAACACTCTCCTCTCTCCCTCTGCTCCTCTTTATTGGAAGTGATTATGACAGGAAAAACTGGCCATTACGCGATTCTGGAACAGTTCCTCGCAGATGGCGTAGAGTATATTTTTGGAAATCCTGGGACTGTTGAGCAAGGATTTATCGATGCCCTTGCAGACTATCCTCAGCTCAAGTATGTGCTGACGCTACAAGAGAGTGTCGCCTTAATGACCGCTGATGGCTATGCCCGCGCGACCCAAAAGCCTACCGTGGTACAAATTCACAGTGCCCCTGGATTGGGGAATGCCGTGGGTGCGATGTATCAGGCGATGCGAGGCCATGCTCCGCTGGTGGTGATGGGTGGCGATGCTGGCATTAAGTATCAGGCCCTAGATGCGCAAATGGCGGCTGACTTGGTGGCGATCGCAGAACCGGTCACCAAGTGGTCAACCATGGTGTCTGACGCCTCTTCTTTATTGAGAGTCTTACGCCGGGCGATTAAGATTGCCTCAACACCACCGATGGGGCCTGTGTACATTTGTTTGCCCCAAGATATCTTAAATGAGATTGCTTTGGAGCCGGTGCGTCCGACCTCCTTGCCCTCCACCCGTGTGGTGCCTGATGATGCCACCATTCAAGAGATGGCTCAGCTGTTGGTGAATGCCGCGCAGCCCATGCTTTATGTTGGCGATGGTGTTGCCTATTCTGGCGCGCAGGACGCGTTGACTAAGGTGGCCGAACTACTGGGCGCTGAAGTTCGCGATGTGGATTCGGGTGAACTCAATATGGACACCACCCACCCGCTGTATCAAGGGTCTACAGGCCACATGTTTGGCAGCAGTAGCTTGCCGACCTTGCAACGCGGTGACGTTAATTTGGTGTGTGGGACCTATGTGTTGCCCGAGGTATTTCCGGAAGTCGGCGACATTTTTGCGCCGGACGCTAAGGTGCTACACATCGATCTTAACGCCTATGAAATTGCGAAAAACCATCCCGTTGATTTGGGTGTGGTCGCCGATCCAAAGTCAACGCTAACGCTGTTGGCAAAGGCTATTCAGGCGGTGCAAACAGACGCGCAGCGGCTGCAATCTATTGAGCGTAAGCAAACATTAGCGGCTAATAAAGAGCAGCAGCTACAGCAGGCTTTGTCTGCCGACCAAGCGGCTGATGAGACTGGGCAGCTACACTTTTCCACGTTCATGAAAGCCTTTGCTGAACAACTGCCGTCAGATCCCATTGTGTTTGATGAAGCACTGACCTCTTCTCCTGCGATGACACGGTACTTACCGCCGCGTAAAGAGGGCCATTACTTTGTCACACGCGGAGGCTCGCTCGGCGTGGGTATTCCGGGCGCGATTGGTCTGAAGCTGGCTAATCCCGACAAAACCGTGGTGGGCTTTACCGGGGATGGTGGCAGTATGTACACCATTCAGGCGCTGTGGACGGCGGCTCGCTACAACGTTGATGCCAAGTTTGTAATTTGCAACAACCGCTCTTATAAGCTTTTGCAGCTCAACATTAAACAGTTCTGGGAAGAAACCTCTATTCCTGCCCATGACTTCCCCTTGAGCTTTGATTTGTCTCGTCCGGCCATTCGCTTTGATGAAATGGCTCGCTCTATGGGCGTTGAGGCTATTCGCATAGAGAAGCCTGAAGAGATTGAGGCGGCCATTCAACAGGCCCTCACTCACAAAGGTCCCTTCTTATTAGACGTGGTGATTGATGGCGATATCAATCCAGATGCGATTGAAGAGATTTGTGGCTCGGTTGGTTCGTAAGATTTCGACGGCGGGCACACGGCTCTGTTTAAAGCTCTGTGTATAGAACTGTGAAAAGGTTTTTGCCCTGAGAGATCTATCCATTTCAAATTCTTTTACCCTCCATATTTACTATGACAGCAACAGCGATCGCACCCCTTTCTCTGACTGAAGTTCGTGAGTTTGCCGAGGCTTGGTATCGCAAGCTCGACGTGCATGAGCCGTTGGCTAACTACAAGCCATTGTTGGCTGATGAAGACCTCAAGATGGTCTTTCCTGAAGTCACCATTGAAAAATTTGACGGTTTTGCAGGTTGGTACGACAAGGTTATCAATCTCTTTTTTGATGAAGTTCACACGGTTAAAGAAGTCAAGCTCATTAGTGAGACTGATGAAGCAGCGACTTACGAAGTGGTTGTGACATGGGAAGCCAGCCTGTGGAATGCGCCTGAACCTGAGAGCAAGCGAATTGTCCTGGATGCCTATCAGACCTGGGTCGTACGTCGCTCTGAGGAGACTCAGAAACCCATTATCGTGACTTACACCGTAGGCGAACTGGTGTATGCAGAAGGCTCCGCTGAGCTGTAATTTCCGGTGGGCCTCTTTGAGTCATTATCTTTGAATCATTATCTTTGAGTCATTGACAAGAGAGGCTCATCTCTTTCTTTTTTTGTTGTTCTCTTACAAACATTGTTATGGTTAGTGTTCTCAAGGATCTTCGCCGTATTCTAAATACGGATGTTGGCGATTTGATTCATCCACATCATGAGAGTCCTGATGAAGCGAAAAAGGCGATCGCACATCGCTATTACCAAGAAATTTTAAACGACGCCAATCTCGACGTGATTGACGAGCTGATGAGCTCAGATTTTATGTTTACCATTCCCACCCACCCGGAGCCCTATTACGGTCCCGATGGTTTCAAAGATCTGGTGACCATGCTCCATGGGGCATTCCCCGATGTCCATTTAGAGGTGAAGCATTTGCTTGTAGACGGTGACACCGTTGTGGGTCACTGGATTGGTAGTGGGACGCACATTGGTGGCCCCCTGCACACCGTAAAAGGAGACATCCCAGCGAGTGGGAAAGGCTTTGTGATTGACGGGGTCAGCTGGCTCAAGATTGTCGATGGCAAAATTGTAGAGTCTTTGGCCAATGAAGATACGTTGGGCCTGATGCAGCAAATTGGCGTCATTCCCGCAGCGCCCTCACTCACGTCTCCCGATGCCAGTAAGGCAAAATCTCGTCAGTTTTTTGAAGACATTATCGCCGGTGGCCATAGTGAACTGATCGCTGAGCTGATCACCCCTGACTTTACCCTACACCTGCCTGCACTGCCGATGCCTGTTCGCGGCCAAGCTGCGCTAGAGAGATTTGTCGGTACGTTGCGCGCAGCCTTTCCCGATATTCGCTACACCCTAGAGCGAGAAATGTGTGACAACACCATGACGGCTTTGCGGTGGCACATGACCGGTACGCACCAGGGTGAATTTCGCGGCATGCCCGCTAGTGGCAATACGGTATCGATGCAGGGTGTGAGCTTGTTTCGATTAGAAGAAGGGCAAATTGCTGAAATTTGGATCAACGAAAACGATCTGGGTTTGATTGAACAGCTCCAGGTCAAAGCTGAACCTGCCGCCGTTTAATTGCTCACATATTTACACCCCTACGAGAAAGATTTAATCCTATGACGATGAAATTGTTAAAAACACTGCCCGGCCTGATGCTATTAGGTCTGGTGGCTTGTACCAATCAAGTTGCGGTTGAAGATAAAGGGAAGGCGATCGCTGCCTCCTCAACTGAAGTGGCTGCTGCTGACGGCGGACTAACCCCCGCTGAAAACAATGCAGTGGCTGTTCGTATGTTCGAAGGTGCTTGGAATAAAGGCGATTTTTCGGTCATTGATGAACTGATCAAGTCCGATGCTGTTGACCATTCACCCTTGGGCTCAGAGACAGGCAGTGAAGGCTTTAAAAAGATCATTGGCATGTTTAGAGGCGGTATGCCTGATCTGAAAATGTCGATCCAGGACGAGATTTATTCCGGCGATCGCGTTGTCCACAGCTGGAAGATTGAAGGTGAGCACTCCGGCACACCGCTCTTTGGCGTCCCCGCAGATGGTAAAGACATTACCCTGACAGGCATCACGATTGTGCGTTTAGAAGATGGCAAAATTGCTGAACGCTGGACCCAGCTAGATCAGCTGGGCTTGCTTCAGCAGTTGGGTGTGATTCCTCCCATGGGTCCTCCCCCCGCTGAATAGTCAGCGATAGAGCCAAATCTTCTAGGTCTTCACAGCTAAGGTTTTCACAGCGGTGTTCTTTATGTTTTCTCTCAAATTCAGCTCAATGCGATCGCCGCTGACTTGGCTGACTTTTTCACTGCTTTGTTTGGGTGCTTATCTACCGTCTGCCCAGGCATCCTCTCTTGAGAAAGAGATGCAAGCAAAGCCCATGCCATTACTGGCTGACCTTGATCTTGGCGATTCCGGTCATTTAGCTGAGTCGTTGTTTGTTGAGACACCAGGTGTTGAGATGCCGGCTGTTGAGACGCCAGTTGCTGAGATGCCGGCTGTTGAGACGCCAGTTGTTGAGATATTGTCGGCAGATGAGTTCCTCACTGAATCTGTCGTGCTGCCCTCGACTCAGCCCTCGTTGGATAGCCTACTCGGTGAGCAGCTTGAAGCGGCTTCTGTTGAAACTGACGCTGCTCAGTTGATAACAGAAGCTGCTGAACCCTTGGTGACAGCCACAGGGACGACCGCTTTGATAGAGCCGCCGCTGGTGCCTGCGGGGATAGATGAAGGGGCAATCGCCGCTGAACCGGGTCAATCTGTGCGATCGCGCGCGCTCAATATCAGCGCCTTACGTGCTGTTAAAAAGCCCCTTTCTGACCGAGTGCTAGATACCGGCTTTAGTACACCCTTTCGTCAGCGGCCTGACAATCCTACCTTTTGGACCCGAGACTTTCTGTCGGGTGACTGGGGCGGCTATAGAGACAAACTTTACAACCAAGGTATCGATCTCTATGCCCTACAAATTGTTGATGCCTATGTTCAACCTACCGGTGGGCAGGACCAAAGTTCGGCCATTAACTCTCTCTCTTTAATCGGCACCGATTTATACACAGGACGATTGGGTTGGTGGGATGGCGGCCAGCTGCATATCACGGCGGCTTGGATTGAAACCGAGAGCTTATCACAAGACTCGATTGGGGCACTTAATTCGACTTATTTCAACGATGCACCCACGAATGGTGTGCGTATGTTTGAAGTATGGTACGGCCAAAAGTTTGCTAACAATCGCGCAGAAGTAAGATTAGGAACTCAATATCCCTTTGTGCGGATTGCCTCTAATCAGCCAGCGGCAATGTTTACGAACACAGCCTTTGACTATCCTCATTTTTTAGGAACAACGCCTGATTTGGGTATGAGCTTACCCTATGCGGCTGCGCCTTTTGGCGTGCAGTTTAGCTATACGGTTAGCCCGAAAGTGTTCTTAATTGGTCAGATTAGCGATGGTTTTCAAGATCCTAGCGGGGGGATTGATAACTATCGAAATACGAGCGTGGGGCTGAGTGCAGAGGAAGGCTTAGAGGGGATTTTGGAGCTGAGCTATAAGCTTAATCAACAACGAGAGGCCACTGGGCTTCCGGGTAACTACAAGGCGGGTGTTCAGTTTCACACGGGTCAGTTTAATGTGAACAACACGGCTACCTCGGAAACCACACAGCGGTGGAATGGCGCTCTTTATGCGATGGCTGATCAGATGTTGTATGCAGAGCCGGATCAGCGTATTCAAGGGCTGACGGGTTTTGTGAAAACGGTGTATACCCCTTACGAAGATATCAATACGATAGATTTTCATGGGTCTGCCGGATTGTCTTATGAGGGATTGATTCCGGGGCGCGATCGCGATGTTTTTGGACTTGCGATCGCCTACAGCCAAATCAGCGGCGGTTTACGTGATGCCGACCGGCTGGCTAATACCAGCGTGCGCGGCGGAGAAACCGTTGCCGAGATGATTTACTCGGCGGATCTTGCTCCCTGGTGGACATTGATTGGCAGCGTGCAGTACATCATTGACCCCGGTGGATTTAGCGATCGCGAAGATGCCTTAGTGCTAGGCCTGAGCAGCCGCTTCGCGTTTTAACCAAACCTCTCGTTTCACGTTCTCCAACCCAAATTTTTCTAGCCCAGATTTTCTCAGTCCAGATTTTCTCAGTCCAATTTTTTTAGTTCACTATTTTGGAGACAGTCTATGATTCTCATTACCGGCGCAACGGGCACCAACGGCACAGAAATTATTAAACAACTCGCAGCCAAAGGGATTGCCGTTCGAGCGCTCGTACGCAGCCTCGAAAAAGGTGAAGCGCTCAAAGCATTTGGCGCAGAACTGTTTGAAGGCGATTTCTCAGATTCGGCTTCTCTCGAAGCCGCCCTGCAGGGCGCGGACAAAGCACTCATGCTGCCGCCTATCGCACCCAACGCGGTAGACCTCCAGCGTAACTTCATTGAAGCTGCGAAGAAAGCTGGAACTTCCTACATCGTCAAATTCTCTGCAATCGGTGCAGCCCCCGACTCTCCTATGCGTTTGGGTCGCTGGCACGGTGATGCTGAGCAGCTATTGGCCGAATCAGGCATTGCCTATTGCACCCTGCGCCCCAACGGTTTCATGCAAAACTTCTTGGCCTTTGGCCAATTGATTGCGGAGCAAGGACTCTTTGCCCAACCCGGCGGCCAGTCTTTTATTAGCCACATCGATGTTCGTGACATTGCCGCTGCCATCGTTCAAACCCTCTTGGATGACACCGCCCATGCGGGTAAAGCCTACACCTTGACAGGCCCAGAATCACTCTCTTTCGATCAGGTTGCCGAGAACTTCTCCAGCGTACTGGGTCGTTCTGTTCAATACGTTGACCAATCGCCTGAAGAGTTCAAAGCCAATATGCTCGCCTGGGGCCAGCCAGAGTGGCTTGCCGACACCTTTAACGAGATGTTTGCTCTCTATCGCACCGGCTGGGGCGCAGAAGTGACCGAAGACTTCACATCCATCACGGGGCGTGAACCTCGCACCTTTAAGCAATTTATCCAAGACAACCGTCAGGTGTTTGAACCTAACGCCGTTGGCGCAGCCGTTTAAGTTGAGAGAGTTTTACTATGCAATACGATTTCATCATTGTAGGCGCGGGGTCAGCTGGCTGCGTGCTGGCCAACCGACTTTCTGAAAACCCAGAGGTTAAGGTCCTGGTCCTCGAAGCGGGTAGCGATCAGCCCCCCGACAATGTTCACCTACCAGCGATGTGGCCGTTTCTGTGGCATACTCCCGTCGATTGGGATTACCAGAGTGTGCCTCAATCTTCCCTTGACGGTCGCTGCACCCACGAGCCGAGAGGCAAAGTGATGGGTGGCAGCAGCGCCCTTAACCTGATGATCTATATCCGAGGGCACCGGGCTGACTATGCCAACTGGGTTGCCCAGGGTGCGAAGGGCTGGGGCTATGACGATCTCATGCCCTATTTCCAAAAGATCGAAGATCAAGAAGATGACACTAGCCCCTGGGCCGGTCACAATGGGCCTTTTCGCCTCTCCAGTGCAAAACTGCACGATCCCAATCCCACCTCTCAAGTCTTTTTAGAGGCCTGTCAGGAGCTGGGATATCCCAGCACTGAAGACTTCAACGGACCTCAGATGGAAGGTGCGGGCTGGCACCATCTCAATATCAAAGAGGGCAAACGGCATACCGTCGCTCAAGCCTATTTGTTACCTGTGTTAGATCGCCCGAACTTGACGGTGATTACCGATGCTGTTGTCACTCAGCTACGGTTCGAGAAGAAGCGTTGCACGGGCGTAGATTTCATCACCGATGGTCACCGCCAAACCGCCAATGCCGATCGGGAAGTGATTCTCAGTGCAGGCGCGATAGAATCGCCCAAACTCTTGATGCTCTCAGGGATTGGTAAAGCGGAGCAGCTCACATCCCTTAAAATTCCGCTGGTTTCAGAGTTGCCCGGCGTCGGTGAAAACTTCCACAACCATGTACTCACTGGCATCATTGGCAAAACCAATCAGCCTGTTCCTGGTCCTAATCAAAACATGTCGGAGAGCTGTTTGTTCACCAAATCAGACGCCTCCTTAGAAGCGCCTGATCTGCAAATTAGCTTTGTTCATGTGCCCTTTGACATCATCATTGGCCAGGACAATCCCAACTCAGTCAGCATTATCCCTGGGGTCACTCAACCCAAATCACGGGGATGGATCCGACTAGCCAACACAGATCCACTCGCGGCACCTTTGGTTAACCCCAACTATCTTGCAGAGCGCGAAGATGTGGAGCGATTGATGCAGTCAGTTCGCATTGGACGAGAGATTTTGTTCAACACCGAAGCCTTTGGCGCTTGGGGAACCGAAGAACTGTTGCCTGGCCCTGAAATCAAAACCGACGAACAATTAGAAGCGTTTGTTCGTCAGCGGGCAGAAACCTATCATCACCAGTGCGGTTCCTGCAAAATGGGTGTTGATGATCTAGCTGTTGTGGATTTGGACTTGCGGGTGCGTGAGGTTGAAGCCCTGCGGGTCGTCGATGCCAGTGTGATACCGACGGTGCCGTCTGGAAATTGTCATGCGGCGGTATTGGCGATCGCAGAAAAAGCTGCCGATCTGATCAAAAGTGCCCATGGTTTAGAGAGCAAGACGGCAGTGGCTGTTTGATAGACGCACGCTGAAAACCCACCCTTGTGAGCGCAGGGGTGGGCCTGTCACTAACGTGACTAACCAACCTTAATACAGGAGATTCTCGATGAAAAATGTCCCCGATAGTGCACTTGGCATCATGTATGCAGAGCACATTAACCTCATTCTCAAAAAAGATATTAAAGGCTTACTCAATCAGTACACCGAAGATGCTGTTTTGATTAGCTCTTTTATGAAAGAACCCGTCTATTATCGCGGTCACAAGCAGCTCGAAGAGCATTTTCAAGGCATCTTGGGCATTCAAGGTCTCGAAACGGATATTGCCTTCTGGGCCGAAACAGAAGATCCCACCACCTTGATGATTGTTGAAGCGATCAAAATGACCACCGACGACGGTGAAGCTGAAATGCGCTTTGCTGATAGCTGGGTCTTACGCGATGGCAAAATCGCCATTCACTTTGCAGGCATGACCCAGTATCCCGACGGGACAGTCGCTTAATTTTTCATTCATTTACCTACTCTTTTGGAGAACATTTTTCATGTCAAATACTAACCTTGACGTTGCACTCAAATTCTACGAAGTTTACAACGCTCACAACCTAGACCTGCTCGACGAAATTCTCGGCGCTGACTATGTCGGCCATGTTAACGCCCACGACATCAAAGGCGCTGAAGCCGCCAAAGGCTTTATCGGTGGCTTCATCAAAGGGATTCCCGACGCTAACTACAAAGTCGTTGAAACCCTTGTCAATGAAAATAAAGTCATTACCCGTTGGATCTGCACGGGCACCCAAACAGGAAACTTCTTTGGTTCTGAGCCCACGGGCAAAGCCATTGACGTGACGGGTATCACTATCTTTGAAATTATTGAAGGCAAAATCAACCAGCTCTGGAACAACTGGGATCAGTTCACCCTAGTGCAACAACTACAAGCTTAAATCTTTCTGCGCACGGCCTTTAAATAACTCCGATGAAACTCCCATGAAACTGCAAGATAAAAAGATTGGCATTCTAATTGAGAGTGACTTCTACGAGCAAGAGATTTGGTACTACAATTATCGCTTTGCTGAAGAAGGTGCTGAGGTTCATTTTCTCTCTCGCTTGTGGGGTCAACCCTCAATTACGTTCACTGGGCATGAGTACAAGGCTCCGTTCACCTGTTCTGAAAGCTTCGAGAACATGAGTGACGATGAGCTGAGAAGCTATGACGCCATTATCGTTCCGTCAGCGATGGTGAGCGATCGCCTACGCTACAGTGAAGATCCTCGTAAGCTCTCCCCCGCCACTGAATTCATCAAGCGAGCCTTTGCCGACACGGGCATTCTCAAAGGCATTATCTGCCACGGCATGTGGCTGGTCTCTCCTTCTCCAGAGCTGGTTCGTGGTCGCCGAGTCACCTGCCATAACAACCTCTACGGCGACGTCCAAAACATGGGCGCGATTTACACCGACAAAGATGTTGTTCATGATGCTGACCTGGTGACGGGGCGCAGTGGAGCCCACTGTCATCTGTTTGCCAAAGAAATGATCACCATGCTGGCTGATGCCAAGCACTATCAAATTCACGCTGTTGCTTAGGGGATAAGCTCATGACTGTTATGCAAATTTTTTCGCAGGTGGCGATTACCTGTAAAGATGCGATCGCAACCGAAAAGTTTTACACCCAATACTTTGGCTTTCGCCGTGCCCGTGTCGCGGAACTGCCCGATGGCGCTCAAATTGTCTTCCTGAAAATGGGCGACAGTGCCTTTTACCTAGAGCTGTTTCAAGCAACAGAAGAGTCTCCTGTGCCAGCCGCTACCAACGATGGACCTCAATACCCTGGCGTTCGTCACCTAGCCTTTAAGGTTGCTAGCGTCGATGTCAAACTGGCAGAACTGGCCGATGTTGCCAACGTCACCCTGGGTCCCTTGAACTTTGACGACTACATTCCTGGTTGGAAAACCGCGTGGATTGCAGATCCTGACGGACGTATTATCGAGCTTAGTGAAGGCTTTGTAGATCAGGAAAACCCGCCTCAACTCGCAGCCTAGGGCGCTCATCATTCTCTCCCCTACTCAACCCTCTTTCTACTCAACTCTCCAGTATTGCTATGCAACCACCCGCTTTTCCTGCTTCCGATCTGATTGCCGGTTACGTCACCCGATTTGATGCCGAATTTGATGTTTTCGGTCTCAAAACCTCCGATGGCCGAGAGTATGACATCCTCCTCGGTGATATGACGTTTGCCAAGCTCATCCAAAACCTGGATGAAGCCTACCCTGATGCCACCAGCAGCATGCGATTCATGCTGACGCCCGGCCGCCAACTTTTTGTCTACGGCGTTGCCTATCCTGACTCGCCTAAGTTTGAAGCGAAGCAAATTGTCTTTGTCGGTCGTGGCGAAGAAGACTTCTGTTTTGAAAAGCAAAACTGGTGGATTGACCAGGTGAAGTCTTTGGCCAATTTCTATTTAAAAGCACAGTTTGGCGATGGCAAGATTGACTATCGTAACTACCGGACAAACATCAGTCTCTCTGGGGTAAAATCCACCACAAATTATCGTCAAGAGACAGACACTATCTCTCGCCTGGTGTATGGCTTTGCCACCGCCTTTATGATGACTGGCGAAGATCGATTTTTAGAAGCCGCTGAAAAAGGCACTGAGTACCTGCGCGAGCACATGCGGTTTGTGGACCAAGATGAGGACATCGTTTACTGGTACCACGGCATTGATGTAGAGGGCGATCGCGAACAAAAAATCTTTGCCTCTGAGTTTGGCGATGACTACGATGCTATCCCCGCCTACGAGCAAATCTACGCTCTGGCAGGTCCCACCCAAACCTACCGAGTTACGGGCGATCCTCGCATCCTCAACGACGCGGAACAAACGATCAAGCTGTTTGATAAATTCTTCCTCGATAAAAGCGAGAACGGTGGCTACTTCTCTCACCTAGAGCCGGTCATGCTAGATCCTCGTAGTGAGTCCTTAGGTGCTAACAAAGGCACCAAAAACTGGAACTCCGTCGGCGACCATGCACCCGCCTACTTGGTGAATCTATTCCTAGCCACAGGTCGTCAAGAGTATGCCGATATGTTGGAGTACACCTTCGACACGATTGAGCAGCGTATGCCTGACTTTGACGAGAGTCCTTTTGTTCAAGAGCGCTTCTTTGAAGACTGGTCTAAGGATCAGACCTGGGGCTGGCAACAAAACCGCGCGGTGGTCGGTCACAACCTTAAGATCGCTTGGAACCTCATGCGCATGCAGAGCCTCAAGCCCAAGGACAAGTATGTCTCCTTGGCAGAAAAACTCGCTCAAACCATGCCGCTGGTCGGCAGTGACCAGCAGCGCGGCGGCTGGTACGACGTGGTTGAACGGAAAACAGCCCTAGGTCAGGACTTCCATCGGGTTGTTTGGCATGACCGCAAGGCTTGGTGGCAGCAAGAGCAGGCAATTTTGGCCTATCTCATCCTATCGGGTTGCCTGGGCGACGAGAAATTTGACTATCTGCGCCATGCCCGAGAAGCGTCTGCTTTCTACAATGCTTGGTTCTTAGATACCTCAGATGGTGGGGTGTATTTCAACGTTCTTGCCAACGGTCTCCCTTACCTAGCAGGTGGTAACGAGCGCGGTAAAGGCTCTCACTCCATGAGTGGCTATCACTCCACAGAGCTCTGCTACTTGGCAGCGGTCTATACCAACTTGTTGGTGAAAAAGCAGCCCATGGACTTTTACTTTAAGCCCCAGCCCAACGGCTTTGCCGATGGCATTTTGCGGGTCTCGCCTGATATTTTGCCCCCTGGCAGCGTGAAGATTGGTTCTGTTGAAATTGATGGTAAAGCTTACGACAACTTTGATGCTGACGCACTCACTGTTTCACTCCCTGAGACCGACGAAGCTGTGAAAGTGAAAGTTCGATTGGAGGCGGTTGGTTAATCCAGAAACGTCACCCAGAAACATCACAATGTGCTCTCAACCTCCGTTGGAATCCCTTACCAAGGGGCTCCAACGGAGGGGGCTCGGGGATGTAGCCACTCATCGAGAATCTCTCTCTGACGGTTTCCCTAAAGCCCAAGGGGCATGCGCTCAAAGCGCAGCGTAAGGGGAACCGGAGCCTCAAGTCTATATTTCATCACCGATTAATTGTTTACTCACGCCAACCTATGGAAATCAACATCAGCACCGTCGATACCCTAAAAATTATTGAGGTCAGTGGCGATATTGACGCCAGTACCGCACCCACTGCCCAACAAGAAATTCTTCCCGCCGCCCAAGAAGGCTCCCCCGTATTGCTCGATCTCACCCATGTTGCCTACATGTCCAGTGCTGGACTGCGGGTACTGCTCTCTATTTACCGTCAGGTCACCGCCAAAAAGATTCCTTTTGTCCTTGTTGGCCTCTCCGAAGAACTCCAGGACACGATGTCAGTGACCGGATTTCTCGACTTTTTCACCATTTGTGAGACCCGTGAAGCCGGTCTCGCCCAGCTGCAAAACCCCGTGCCCTGCTAGGAGAAACTCACCATGATCATGGAACGCATTGACTCAAGGCCCACTCAAACCCAAGCCGGGTTTAAACTTCGGCGAGGCCGCCCCTTTCCCTACGGGGCAACCCTCGTGCCGGGTGGTGTCAATTTTTCAGTTTTCTCCAGTGGTGCCACTAGCTGCACCTTAGTGCTCTTTAAGCGACACGAAACAGAGCCCTTTGCAGAAATTCCTTTTCCTGAAGAGTTTCGCACGGGCAATGTTTTTGCCATGGTGGTCTTCGATCTCGATCCTGAGAGCATTGAATACGGTTACCGCATGGATGGCCCCTATAACCCAGAGGCAGGAGAGTGGTTCGATGCTAGCAAGGTGCTGGCCGATCCCTATGCCAAATCACTGGGCGGACGAGAAGTCTGGGGGACCGCTCCCGACTGGAACAATCCCCAGCAGCACCGCTCTCAAATCATCCTCGACGATTTTGACTGGGAGAGCGATCGCCCGCTCGAAATTCCCCACGAAGATCTGGTGATCTATGAAATGCACGTGCGCAGTTTCACCCGCGATGCCTCTTCGGGGATTAAAGAAAACCATCGGGGCACCTTTGCGGGTCTCCGCGATAAAATTCCCTACCTCAAAGAACTAGGGGTCAATGCCGTTGAGCTGATGCCCGTGTTTGAATTCGATGAGTTTGAAAACTCTCGGCCCAACCCAGACACAGGAGAGACCCTCTATAACTATTGGGGCTATAGCACCGTAAGCTTCTTTGCGCCCAAAGCTGGCTACGCGGCAACCGGTCGCTTTGGCATGCAAGTCGATGAGCTTAAGACCCTGGTTAAAGAGCTTCATAGCAACGGCATTGAAGTTATTCTCGACGTGGTGTTTAACCATACTGCCGAAGGCAACGAGCGCGGGCCAACGATCTCTTTTCGCGGGCTGGATAACAAAACCTACTACATGCTCACGCCCGAAGGCTACTACTACAACTTCAGTGGCTGCGGCAATACCCTAAACTGCAACAATCCTATCGTCCGCAACTTTGTGCTGGACTGCTTGCGCTATTGGGCGGCGGAATACCACATTGATGGCTTCCGTTTCGACTTGGCCGCCATTCTAGGGCGCGACCCTTGGGGGGCACCACTGGCCAATCCGCCTTTGCTCGAAACGTTGGCCTTCGATCCTATTTTGGCCAAGTGCAAGCTGATTGCCGAAGCTTGGGATGCTGGCGGACTCTATCAGGTGGGCTCTTTCCCCGCCTATGGCCGCTGGGCGGAGTGGAATGGCAAGTTCCGCGACTGCGTGCGTCAATTCCTCAAAGGGGACGAAGGCACCATTGGAGAGATGGCTCAGCGTTTACAAGGATCCCCCGATCTCTATGCGGCAGCAGGCCGGGTTCCCGCCACCTCGATCAATTTCATCACGGCCCACGATGGCTTTACTCTAGCTGATTTGGTCTCCTTTAACGACAAACACAATGAGGCTAACGGCGAAGGGAACAATGATGGGGACAATGACAGCAATAGCTGGAATTGTGGCGCGGAAGGCTGGACTGAAGATCCGAGCATTAATGCGTTGCGATCGCGCCAAATGAAAAATGCGATCGCCCTTCTGATGGTGTCCCAAGGCGTCCCCATGCTACTCATGGGTGACGAAATGGGTCGTAGCAAAAATGGGAATAACAACACCTACTGCCACGACAATGAACTCAACTGGCTCGACTGGGATTTGCTCAAGGCCAATCAAAGTCTCTTTCAGTTTGCCAAGCACTGCATTAACTTTCGCCTAGCCCACCCTGTCCTTCGCCCCGATCAGCACTTCCAAAACCGTGACTACATGGGTAGCGGCTATGCCGATATCACCTGGCACGGCACCCAAGCCTGGAATGCCGATTGGCAAGATAGCAGCAAATGCTTAGCCTTTATGCTCTGTGGCAGCCATGCCAAGAGTGGTCGCGTTAAAGACGATTTTGTCTATGTCGCGATGAATATGCACTGGCAAACCCAATGGTTTGATCTGCCTGGCCTACCCCCTGGCCAGCAATGGTATTTGTCCGCCAACACCGGTGCCGAAGAGGACACCCAATTCGGCTTGGATCAAGAACCCGCATTAGACGATCAAAAAGGCTTGTTGCTACGCGATCGATCCATTGTGATTTTAGTCGGTCGATAACGCTCTAACCTTTCATTCATTTACCCACACGTTTACCCCATATAACCCTATGTCATTTACTGCTACTCTCGAAACCCGTGATAACAATGCCATCATTAAGCTTGCAGGCGATCTAGATGCCAGCACTGCCGCTGACTTTAAATCTCAAGTAGAAGCCGCTGCTGCGACCTCGCCCAATCATCTCGTTCTCGACATGGCAGAACTCGATTATATGGCCAGTGCCGGACTCCGCGTCTTGATTTTTGCCAAGCAAAAAATGGGTCAGGACGTAGAGATTTACGTCGTTGCACCCCAAGAGTTGGTTCTCGGTACCATTGAGAAAACGGGCTTCCACCACAGCGTCCATATTGTTGAAAAATATGAAGAGGCTGTCACTGCCTAGAGATAGTTCGGCTACTGGTACTATTACGGCGACTGGTATTACGGCGACTGGTATGACAGAGTGAGACCCACTTCTGCGCCCCTTTAGGGTCGGAGTGGGTCCATCACTTCAGCCACTTTACTAACAACATCAATCTTCACCACAATTTGCCCCATGGAACCCTTAACTGTTCCCGGCACGCTGGACTCACTCAAGGACATTGCAACCTATGTAATGACCGCTGCTGAGAAAGCAGGTCTGGAGAAAAAAAAAGCCTACAAACTAAGACTGGCCATTGACGAAATCGCGACCAACATTATTGTTCATGGCTATGAAGAAGCCGGACGCACTGGAAATATTGATCTGACAACCGATCTCAATGAGCAGTCGCTAACGATTACCTTAGAAGACGCTGCAATCCCTTACGATCCCTGCCAGCACGACTGCCCAGATGAACAAGAACTCAAGCAGGAACTCCATACAAGACCCATAGGTGGCCTGGGTGTTTTTCTCGCGGTAGATGGGGTGGATGAATTCGTTTACGAATTTATCAACAACCACAATCGAAATCGCTTCACTCTCAATCGATCTGTTGAATCTTCCTCGACTACTGTTCCCCAACCGTCCTAATGGTCATGCCTACCCTCACACCGCCCACTGCAATACCCCCTACAACACCCTCCCCCAGCGTCACACCCCCTGATGCTCAAAAGCTGGCGACTGACCTCACTGAGGTGATTTTGCCCTTGGGTATGGCACTCTCCCAAGAAACGGATTGCGATCGCCTCCAGGAACTCGTCCTCAAAGAAGCCAAAAAACTCTGTAACGCTGATTCAGGCTGCTTCTATTTACGGCGTGACAAGGCTCTAGAGCTGGTGGCCCTGCACAATGACACCCTCAAAATGGAAACAGAAGGGTCGATCGAAACTATTTTGAAAGTCGATCCCCTGCCTCTAGAGAATGAGTCAAAGGCGGCGAACAGTCTGGCCATACGGGCGGCTCGGTCGGGAGAAACCCTCCACATTGAGGATGTTAGAGCGCTGCAAGAGTCTGAAATCTCAGTGCTTCGTGCTTTCGATGCCAAGTATCACTATCAGACAATTTCTTGTTTAACGGTGCCGTTAAAGGATGCCGAGGGTAGCGCGATCGCCATCCTCCAACTCTTCAACAGCAAAGACCCCAGCGGTGAAATTATCCCGTTTAGTCCCTATCAACAACAAGTTATCCAATGGCTCGCGGCCCAGGCCACCGCAGCCTTTAATAATCAACGACTCGTTCAGCAACAGGCCCAATTTCTCAAAGGAGAGCGCGATTTAGAAATTGGTCGCCAAATTCAGCTCGACTTCCTACCAGAGACCCTTCCTGAGATTCCCGGCTGGGAAATTGCCGCCTACTTCCACCCGGCCCGCGAGGTAGCAGGCGACTTTTACGATGCCTTCCCCATGCCCAACGGTCGCATTGGCTTGGTCATGGCAGATGTCTGCGACAAAGGGGTGGGTGCTGCCTTGTTTATGTCTCTGTTTCGTACGTTAGTTCGCGTATTGGCCCGCCAAACTTACTCCCTCAGCCTGCTGGATCAACTCACAAGCGAGTCTCCTCGCCGCAAGTCAGGATCTAACTCGTCACCCAAGGGCGCCCCAAAAATCCGTCTCCCGCGTACGGGTACTCAGGCCCTTCAAAACGCCATTACAATGACAAACAACTACATCGCGGAAACCCACTTTCGCACCAGTATGTTTGCCACGATGTTCTTTGGCGTGTTGGATCCGGCCACTGGCAACATTATCTACATTAACGCGGGGCATGAAGCCCCGGTTATCTACGGCCCAGAAGGCATTAAAGCTCACCTAGGGTCTACCGGCCCCGCCGTTGGCATGATGCCGAATATGGACTTCCAAATTGAACAAGTCCAGCTCGCCCCTGGCGACAGTCTCTTTACCTACACCGATGGCGTTCCCGAAGCCCATTCCCCCTCCGGCGAAATGTTCTCCGATCAGGGCCTATATGATCTGCTAGAGAAGCACGCAGACTCTGTGACTGAAACCGTAGCCCAAGTGGAAAAATCTGTCAGAGAGCACATCAGCACTGCGCCCCAGTTTGACGACATCACCATGTTGGCCGTCCGCCGCCTCGACGTTTAAATACACCCTTTATCTCTCCGACGTTTTTGTCATGACACAAATTATTTCTATCCATTCCTTTCGCGGCGGGACCGGTAAGTCTAACCTGACGGCGAATCTTTCGGTTGCGGTGGCCCAGCAGGGCAAGCGCGTCGGCATTGTCGATACAGATATTCAATCCCCCGGCATCCATGTCATCTTTGGCTTAGACGAAGATGAATTTACCTACTCGCTCAACGATTATCTTTGGGGTAAGTGCCCTGTAGAAGACACGGCGTATGAAGTGGGCAACAACCTGGTGGATGGCAGTGGGGCACCGGCTAACATTGAAGGCAGTGTTTATTTAGTGCCGTCCAGTATCAAAGCGGGAGAAATTGCTAAAATTCTTCGTCAGGGATTTGATGTCGGCCTGTTAAACGATGGTTTCCACGACCTGATTGACGCCCTTGACCTAGACTTTTTGTTCATTGATACCCACCCCGGTCTTAACGAAGAAACCTTACTCTCCATTGCCATCTCCGACGCAGCGATTATTGTTCTACGCCCCGATCGCCAAGACTTTATGGGGACAGCTGTCACCTTGGAAGTTTCTCGAAAGCTAAATGTCCCGAATCTTATGCTGCTTCTCAACAAAGCCTCCCAATCTTTTGATCGCAGTTCATTAGCCAAACAAGTCACGACTCTCTATGGAGCCCCAATGGCAGGTCTCTTTTATGAAAATGATGAAATGCTACGGCTGGCCAGTAGCGGTGTGTTTTGTCTTCACTATCCCGATCATCCCTTTACCCAGGAAGTTCATCAGGTTATGCAGCAGCTTATTCAAGGTGAGTCGTGAAACCCAGTCGAACCATGACGGATATTCTCTCCTTAGCAGAGGCTGAGCGATCGGTTGTGAACTGGGTGCTGAGGAAACGTCGGTGCACGCTAGAGCAAATTTCACAACAGATTGAAAAATCTCCTGAGGAGCTTCGTCCTATCTTAAATCAGCTGGTTTCAGCTGGTTTTTTGTTGGAAGATATAGAAACGGAAAAATTCCGAATTGCGGTGAGAACAAAACCCCAACGGCCATCCACAGAGAAACTATGGGATGCGCTCAGTGATTGAAGTCTCATTAATTGGGCTTTATATAGATAATACTGCATACAAATATTTAGCCTTGTAAACCATTCTATGCTGCCATCGAGTTCTTATAAAAAAAATATTGGAAAAAGGGGACTTAGAGCCGGAATTATTCTTGTTTTAGGAATGCTAGCGCTACTGGTTTTCACCCCTCAAATCTCGGCTAGAGACGCCATCACTCATACGCCTTCTACGATAACAGAAATCACCATAGCATCTGCTGAGGAAACGAATAGTGACTTGCTGAGGCTGAGCGATCGCGGCCCAGCCGTGAAAATTCTACAAGCTAACCTCAAAGCTTTGGGGTACGAAGCCATTGGCCAAACCCCTGGACTGTTTGATGAAGCGACTGATCGCACCGTTCGTCAATTCCAACAATCAGAAAGACTAGCCGTTGATGGCATTGTCGGACCCATTACCCAGGCTAAAATCGCAACGGTTGGTGACAGCAGCGGTGCGACAACAGAAAGTATTAGAACCCGAACAGGGCCTCGCACGGTCGCGGCCGATCTCTCTAAGGCGACCCTCCCGCCTGATATTAAACAGATTGTCGATCGCGGGGTGTTAAGGGTGGCTTTATTAGATAAAGATAACCCACCCTTTTTTATGGCCCGTGAAGACGGCCAACTAGACGGCTCGGATGTCAAAATGGCACGGGCGATCGCAGAAGCCTTAGGCGTTGATATAGAGTTTCGCCGCACGGCCACCACCTTTAACGAAGTAGTAGATGATGTCTATGCTCGAAATGCAGATTTGGCCATTTCAAAAATCAGCCGTACCTTAAAACGGGCCAAGCGGACTCGCTTTTCTAAGCCTTACCTCAACCTCCGTCAGGGCCTGCTCGTCAATCGACTACAGCTGGCACAATCGTCTCACGGCGCTAATATGACCGAGATGATTCGCAATCTAGAAGGCAAAGTCGGCGTCATCAAAGGCTCGTCCTATAACGGATTTGCGGAACAAAACTTCCCAAAGGCGACCATCGTTAGCTATTCCAACTGGAGTGATCTGGTAAAGGCTGTCACGAATGGAAAGGTGCTTGCAGCCTACCGCGATGAACTAGAAGTCAAAAAGATTGTCTTAAGTCGGCCCGATGCTGCTCTACAATTTCAAACCATTGCCCTGACCGACACCCAAGATCCCCTATCGATAGTCCTGCCTTGGGATAGCGAGCACTTACTCGCGTTCGTAAATCAATACTTGGATACTGCCGAGCTGATCGATACCACAGATGGACTCCTAGAAGAATACACAGAATATTTTCAGCCTAGCTAACCCATTATTAGATCTCATTTTCTCATTCTTTTTACCTAAATTTTGGCTGTTCAATGGCTATGCTTGCTTCTTCAAAAAAACAACTCCATCAAAGGCAGATCTTAGATAAACTGCGTAGCCCTTGGGCCATTCTTGTCAGTGTGTTGCTGGCAGTGTATGTTGGCACCACTCACCCTGCTTTGGCAGAAACCGTTGCCCCCTTTGGCGATCTCTATTTAGGATTGTTGAAGATGTGCGTATTGCCGATTTTACTCTCGGCCATTACGGCCAGTCTTGGGCGGCTGATGAGTAGCCCCGATGCCAAGCAGTATATTCGAAAGATCTTGCTGGTGTTTCCAGTGAGTCTTTTAATCACCAGCAGCGTTGCCTGTGCGATCGCCTTCATCATGGGGCCAGGTCGCAACCTGAGCGAATCTACCCTAGCCAACTTAGGGGTTCTCGTTAAAGACTCCAGCCTAGACTTTGAAGTATCGCTCACGGGGCCAGCCGTTATCGCAGACAGCGGCCCAAGCATATCAGATATTGTCATGACTTTTGTTCCTGATAATATTTTCAGCGCACTGAGCGAAGGCCAAACGCTTAAGGTGTTGTTCTTTTCGATTATGTTCGGTATTTCTCTAGGACTGCTGAATAAACACTTTAGCGATTCGGTCTTTCTCCTCCTCGATAGCGTGTTCAAAAGCTTCAATCAGCTGATGCAATGGCTAACGCTCGTGTTGCCCTTAGGACTATTTAGTCTCTTGAGCTATCAGTTATCCCAGCAGGGCGTAGAGGTTGTGACCTCTATGCTGAATTTTGTGCTCGTAGCCATCGTCACATTTGCGCTGATTTACGCGATCTGCACGCTGCTCATCTGGCGGCAGAGTCGTCTGCCACTACCGAGGGTTCTGACTGCCCTGAGAGAACCCACTGTGCTCTCACTGGCGACCTCAAGCAGCTTTGCTTGTTTGCCTTCAGCGATTGCCACGCTCAGTGAAAAACTAAATTTTGACCGACAAACAATTAATTTAGTCACCCCACTGACCATTACACTCTGTCGATTTGGCTCAGTTGTTTATTTTGCTCTGGCGGCCCTCTTTGTCGCTCAGCTATACGATAAACTGCTCGGCCCTCTAGAAGTTGGGGTCGTCATTCTCGGCTCTATCGTGGCGGGCATGGCCACCTCCGGAGTCACAGGTATTCTTACCTTAACCATGCTAGGCATTGTCCTCGATCCCCTGGGTCTTCCTTTGGAAGCTGTTCTGGTTTTGTTTATCGCCATTGACCCTCTGATCGATCCGATGAGAACCCTGGGCATTGTCCATACCGCTATGGCAGTGACAACCGTGATTGCTGAAGAGAAAGAGACCTTACCCGCTGTCCCGTTATCTAGCCAGGCTTAAAAAAACTTAACCGTAAAACATCGTTATCAAGAAAATATAGAGACTCTGCCATGACGACCTCAGAACTAGTCAGTTCATCTGAATCTATGCCGGTGGAACCCTTGGCAGCGGAACACCATAAAGCTTTAGGCATCAAGGCATCCCTTGTGGGTGCAGTTCTCATTACGATTACCCTGACTGCCTCTATTGTCTATATACCCTGGGCACTGACCTCTAAGCGCAATCTCAAAACCATTGTGGCCCAAACGAATGGAGAGATTGTCTTAGGAGCCTCTCAAGAGGTGAAACGCCTGTTGGGGAGTGCTCGCACTGCCAATGATCTGATTCAAAACAGCTTTTACCACGATCTAATTGATTTTGAAGATCCTCAAACCCGTGAAGCCTTTTTTCTCAGTATTTTAGAGTCTAATCCTGACTTCACCTGGATACAGCTGGGTTATGAAAATGGTGACTTTTTAGGCGCTCAGCGACTTTCCGATGGTAACCTCAGAACGCATTTTAGAGACTGGGATGAAGCCACAGGCACCACCCTTGGAACGATGAAAACTTACGTCAGCTTGGCCAGAGATGCCAACGTTGTCGAAAACACCAGCCTCATGGATCCTCCCTTCTATGCGCCGAGTCGCCCCTGGTACACTGCCGCATTAGCGCAGCCAGACGAACAGGCTTGGAGCGTCTATGTGTACCGCTCTACCCAGCGCCCTGGTGTAGACGCGACTGTGACCATTTCTCGCAATGATAAAATCTTCGGCGTCGCAGGGGTTGGTATTGGCTTAGGCCAACTCTCACAGTTTTTACGCAAAGAGCTGTGGAGTCAGAATGGGGGAGAGGTCTTTATTTTAAATGCCGACCATGAGATTTTGGCATCGACTGATATGAGCGAGACACCCAAGGTAACTCAAGATGTCAATAATGTTGAGCTACAGCCTTTAAGTGAAGCCGTTAATCCTCTTCTACAGCATGTCCACCACGCGTTATCGAGCTCTCATTATAATGAGATACTAAAAGCAGGCAACTTTGACTACACCGATGAAGAAACGGGCAAAAGCTATTACATATCGCTTTCTTCCCTAGACTATTTAGACTGGATGGTGGGCACCATCGTCCCTGCCGATGTGTATTTGGGCAAAATTCAACGGGAGCGCCAAATTTTACTGGGTGTGATTAGTCTCTTTATTATCACCACGGCAGGATTAGCTATTCTCCTCTCCGATCGCCTAGTGGCCAAACCTATTCTAACCGTAGCCCGAGCTGCCTCTGATATTGAAGCCGAGACTTTTGAAATCGGGAGTCTCTCACGATTGGCCAATCGCAAGGACGAATTTGGCCAACTAGCGCGGGTTTTTCAAGAAATGGCCCGTCAGGTTGCTGTGCGTCAGCAAAAACTCAAGAAACAGGTCACCGCCCTCAAAGTTGAAATTGACGATGTTAAACGACAACAGCAGGTCAAAGAGATTGTAGAGACTGATTTCTTTCAAGATCTTACGACAAAGGCTCAAAACCTTCGTCAGCGGAGTAGCAATCGCAAATCGTAACGTCTTCTCACTGATGGCGAGAAGCCGAATGCATAACGCCAAGGCGAGGCTTCGCCAATGGCTTCTTGCGCGTCACTTAACCAGTAAACATATTGGTTTCAGCCGTTTTTAATGGCGTAAGCTAAGCGACCAAAGCTATAGAACCCTCACTTTCTTTATGCGCCACTCTTCTGTTTTATTATCCTCAAATCAGTGTGCTCTACCTGGAATTCTGGGTGGATTAGGACCCTTAGCACATATTGAATTTGAACAACGACTGCTAGACAAAAGTGTTGCTCAAGGGGCTAGCAAAGACCAGGAGCATCCCGTCTGGTTACTGATTAATGCTGCGGCAACGCCTGATCGCACTCAAAGCTTGCAGGGACTCACGCCAAACTGCACAACATGGCTACGAGAGTATAGTCAGCTCCTACAGCGAATGGGTGCTGATTTTCTGATTGTAACTTGTAATACGGCCCACGCTTTTCATGGACAGATACAGCCTGATTTGGCCATTCCTTGGCTCCATATGATGAAATCGGTTGCTCGCTTTATTAAAAGAGAGAATCCGTCAGTCCAGAAAGTGGGGGTGATGGCGACAACGGGTACCTTGCAAGCTCAGCTATATGCTACTAGCCTCACCCAGTTAGGGCTATTGCCTATTTCCCCAGCCTTAGACTCTGATATCCAACATGAGATTATGCAAAGTATTTATGATCCAGTTTGGGGGATTAAGGCGTCGGGAGCTACGGTCTCGCCCATGGCCTTAGCAACGCTGGGCAACGCGATGGATTGGTTTAAACATCAAGGTGCTGAAGTTGTGATTGCAGGGTGTACCGAGCTTTCAGTGGGTCTAGCTCGTTTAGACCAGGTGGTTCTAAACTGGGTCGATCCACTGGATGTGATGGCCGAGTTAGCCATCGGACTGGCCTTTGGTGAGAGTCTTCTCATACATCCTAAAAAGCGGCCTTCACCCGCTTTTATCGTGACTCATCCTGAAGGTTCTAATCTGGACCTCCAGGTCTAGAATTTTTGCGGGTGGGCTACGGGTTAGTGTTTGTTACTAGCCAAATTAAACGATTATATTTTTAAGGATATTCAATTCAATGTCTCGACTACGCAAGCATTTTTTGTATTTGCAACATCATCAAAATTACGAGAGCGATCGCCATGCGACTTGGCTGGAGCTGTTCTTTGATCTGGTTTTTGTGCTGGCGATCGCAGAGCTCTCCCATCTTCTCCATCACGATCTTACCTGGACAGGTATTGCCAGCTTTGCAGCGCTCTTTGTCCCTGTCTGGTGGCTGTGGATCGACTTTAGCTACTTTGCCGACCAATTCGATGTAGAGCGTGGTATTTATCGTCCCATCATGCTGGCGACCATGTTTGGCCTCATCGTCATGGCCCTGACCGTTCCAGAGGCCCTGAACGGCGGCTCGGCTCAGTTTGCTGCAGCCTATGCGGCTCTGCGGCTTGTGATTACCTTTTTATACATCCAGGCTTTTCGATTTGTGCCGCTCTCTAGAGCGCTAACCAAGCGTTATGTGATGAGCTTTTCGGTAGCACTAGGTCTGTGGTTAATCTCCATTGTTATGCCGGAACCCATTCGGTTCTTGCTGTGGGGAATAGCGCTATTCATTGAAATAGGAACCGGCCCCATCACCTATCTCACCGTTCGCGATGTACCCACCCAAAATTCTCATATGGATGAGCGATTTGGATTATTTATGATTATTGTCCTGGGTGAGGCTATTGTCGCTGTAGCCGCCGGCGTGTCAGAGACCTCTTGGGGATGGCAAAGTATTTTAATGGGCACGGGTGGCTTTTTGATCGCGGCTAACTTTTGGTGGATGTATTTCGAGCGGGCGGAGGAATCAGCCATTAACCAGGCATTACGGGGGGGCAAAAGGGCGTTGCTGCGATCCTTTCTCTATGGGTATAGTCATGTGCTGGCCTTCATGGGTATTGCCGCGACCAGTGTAGGCATTCAAGTGGCCATCGAATCGGCTGCCGATCATGCATTTACCCCTGAGGCTCGGACTATTTTGGGCGGTGGGATTGCACTCTTTTTAATCGGTGTGACCGCACTACAGTGGGCTTCACCCGGCTCGTTACCCCAGCGAGTTGTCGTATTGCGCTCAGGCTTGGCGCTTTTAGCCCTTTGTTTGATCCCTTTAGAAACGTTATTTTCTCCGGTGGTCATGGTCTTACTACTAGGAACCGCATTGGCGCTCATCAATGGGATAGATGGTGTTCCCTTGCTGACAAGTCGTTTGCAGCGGCTTGAGGAATAAGGCCCAAAAGGAACATTTCCGACTATTGCCACTGAAAAACAAACATTTAATAACAAGCCGACCTTACCAACCGACCTTAAGAACAATGTCACTGACTTAAGCAGTATCAAGCAGCCAGCTTGGCTTTGAGGACATCGCGTGGTTGTCGCATTCGGGGGAAAGGCTTCGGCCTTTGTTTTACGACCCTAGGTTCATGCCGATGGTGTCTCAGGTGTAGTTTGTCATCCGCGATATCTGTAAGTAGATGAGAA
>ERZ1740067.346-NODE-346-length-38087-cov-7.409024_pt1 | contig 38087 bp, 30 predicted proteins | sample MGYA00581736_ERZ1740067 | MGnify/ENA primary metagenome ERZ1740067 (study PRJEB43018, sample SAMN04849236) | marine metagenome | isolation source: floating plastic debris | place: Pacific Ocean | collected 2008-08-27 | study: EMG produced TPA metagenomics assembly... | reverse complement strand
GATAAATTACATTTTTTCAATGTATTAGAAGGAGATATAGGAAAAGAATTATTGGGTAAAGGCGCTGATAGATGGCTACAAGGCCTCTGTTTTTATGATGCAGGAAGTCGGAGTTTTTACACTACTAACACGCCGATTGAGTCTGCTGAAGATGTAAAGGGACTGAAAATTCGTGTGATGAACGATCCTATCGCAGTGAAAATGGTAAAAGCTTTACAAGGTTCTCCATCGCCAATGGATTTCGGAGAATTGTATACCGCTTTACAGCAAGGCGTAGTAGATGGTGCTGAAAACAATATTCCATCATTTATAACTTCTCGTCATTTTGAAGTTTGTAAACATTACAGCTTCGATCAGCATACATACATACCAGATGTATTGATTATGGGAACGAAAACTTTAGAACGTTTATCAGACCGAGAAAAAGAGTGGGTATATCAAGCGGCAGCAAAATCGGCACAGGCCCAAAAGATATTTTGGGAAGCGTCCGTTAACGACGGATTAAAAGTATTGAATGAAGCTGGGGTGAAAATTTACAGACCCGACAAGAACCCATTCAGGAATCAAACTACTTCGATTATTGAAGATTTCAAGGAGAAGTCCTTTGCTAAGTTGGTAGAAGCCATTCAAAACACAAAGTAATGATGAAGCGAATCTATAAGAGTATTAAAAGGGTATTAGAATGGATGTTGGTTGTCATTTTTACAATGCTAGTGATTGATGTGGTATGGCAGGTAATGGCCCGCTATGCAAAAATCAGTTCAGGGTTCACGGAAGAACTCTCACGTTTCTTATTGATTTGGTTAGCCGTATTAGCCACTGCCTATTCTAGAAGTTACAAAGGGCAAATGGCGATTGATTTCTTCTACGAAAAATTCAGTCAAAAGGGAAAGTACATCTTAAGCCTGTTTATTGAATTTTCTATAATGGCGTTCGCCTTGTCCGTTATGGTCATTGGAGGAATTAATTTAGTATATATTACTTTGAAACTAGGCCAATTGTCTCCATCCTTAGGATTGCCGGTAGGTTTTGTCTACAGTATAGTTCCGGTATGCGGAATCATCATTTTATTTTTTAGTTCGTATCACGTTATCAATTATATAAGAAAACAAAAAGAAGTTATTTCCAGTAAAACAGTCCGGCCATGAGTGTAGCAACTATTGCAGTCATTACGCTGTTTGTGATTTTATTAGTGCTGTTATTATTAAAAGTACCCGTCTCTTATAGTGTAGGTATTGCCACAACGATTACCCTATTGATCAGTTTGCCATGGTTGCCGGCTGTGACAACCATCATGCAGCAGATGACAACCGGGATTGATAGTTTCGCCTTATTGGCGATTCCATTCTTCATTCTGGCAGGAGATATTATGAATAGCGGAGGAATCGCGAATCGATTGGTGAATTTTTCAAAATCTTTAGTGGGTAGTTTCCCAGGAGGATTACTATATGTAAATATCATTTCAGCGATGCTTTTTGGAGCTGTTTCAGGCTCTGCAGCTGCATCAGCTTCCGCCATTGGGGGAATTTTATCCAAACGAATGGAGAAAGAAAACTATCCAAAGCCTTTTAGTGCATCATTGAATATCACGTCATCAACGGTAGGGTTAATTATTCCACCTAGTAATATATTAATTGTGTTTGCTTTGGCCAGTGCAGGAACTGCTTCAGTAGAAGCACTATTTTTAGCAGGATACTTACCTGGTATTTTATTGGGTGTGGCCTTTATTATTTGGGCTGCCATTGTAGCAGTAAAGAGAATATTTCCAAAAGAAGACAGCGTCCCCCTTAAACAATTATGGGAAGATTTTAGAAAAGCGATCCTTAGTATTTTGATGATCATTGTGGTTGTGGGTGGGATTGTATTTGGTGTTTTTACCGCCACGGAAGGTGCAGTAATTGCCGTTGTTTATGCATTGATATTAAGTCTTGTCTACAGAGAAATAAAGGTGAAAGATTTAGGGGCAATCATCGTAAAAAGTTCAAAAACCGTTGCAGTGGTAATGTTTTTGATCAGTACATCCATGGCGCTGTCTTGGCTATTCGCTTACAATGAAATTCCTCAGATGATTTCAAGCTTTATGCTGTCCAGTTTTGAAAGTCCGATTTTCATGTTATTGGCCATCAATATTACACTTTTGATCGTAGGGACTTTTATGGATATGACACCCGCAGTACTGATTTTTACGCCCATCTTTTTACCCATCGTTACAGAAATAGGAATGAATCCTGTACACTTTGGAATTGTAATGGTTCTGAATTTATGTATCGGCCTATGTACACCACCCGTAGGAACCTTATTGTTTATCGGAAGTGGTGTCTCAGGAGTTGAGGTCAGTAAAGTGATTAAACCCTTATTGCCCTTCTTGGCAGTAATGGTATTTGTATTGTTATTGGTGACTTTTATCCCTCAGATTAGTCTGTTTTTACCACGTTTGTTTGGAAAATAAGTGGTCATCAACTTGGGAAATAAATTAGTGCCAACAAAAAAAGAGAATTTAATAGCTATGAAAATGAACAGAATACATTCACAAAGTATTTGTAGGATGCTGAAAAAAAACAAATCAAAGCTGTTGTTCATAGCGAGTCTTGTTTTTTGGGGATGTAATCAACCTTACGAAATAGTAAACAATAGTATCATTTGTAAGATTTCTGACACTTCAGGTGAATCTCCAGAAAAGATTTCCATTTCGGTACTGACACCAACTATCGTAAAAGTAGCCATCGCTCAAAACGATTCTTTACTTCAAGTTCCAAGTATCATAGCCAGAGAAAAATTGGATACAAAAGAAACTCCATTTGATGTGTCTTCAGATGATACTTCTCTTCAGATTAAAACGGATAGTTTAGTAGTAAACGTATCAACAACAGATGGTAAAGTTAAATTCACTGATAATGCCGATAATGTCTTACTCGAGACCGGTTTGCACGAATTATCGGAAGTAAAATCAGAAAATAATTCTCATTTTAAGATTGAACAAAGTTTCTTGTGGAAAGAGGACGAGGCATTGTACGGCCTTGGGCAACATGAGTTAAACCAACTGAACCTTCGAGGTCAACGTATTGAATTGGTACAAAAGAATACGCGTGTATCCGTTCCTGTCTTATTATCAACCCAAGGTTACGGATTGTATTGGGATAACTATTCCCAATCCTACTTTGATGATACAGAAGACACTTCATTTATGTCATCAGCTGTAGCAGACAAAATCCAATATTATTTTGTGAAAGGTTCACAATTCGATACGATTATTTCGGGATTGAGGGATTTAACGGGTGAATCCCCAATGCTACCACGGTGGGCATTTGGCTATTTTCAAAGTAGAAATAGATATAAGAACAGAGACGAACTTATAGGCGTTGTGAAAAAACACCGTAAGTTAAACATTCCACTAGATGCCATTATTTTAGATTATCTGCATTGGGGCGACAAAGGTTTTGGTTCCATGGTATTTGACCCAGTAGATTTTCCAGAAGCAGAAGAAATGATTCATCAATTGCATACTCAATACAATTGTAAATTAATCACCTCCGTTTGGCCGTCTTTTAACACACAATCTCCAAATTGGAAATTATTCAACGATGATAACCTTTTTCTGGATTTAGATTTAGGTCATTTTGGACACGTACACGACGCCTACAATCCAAAAGCAGGAGAACTCTATTGGAAATTGGTCAAACAAAGTTATTGGGACAAGGGAGTTGACGGAATTTGGTTTGATGCTACAGAGCCAGAACAATTGGAGAAGTTTAAAGAGACACAGTGCTACTTGGGAGCTACGGCTAAATACCAAAATTTATATTCGTATTTCGATATGAAAAATGTTTTTGAACGTCAGTTAGAAGTGGATACCAACCGTGTATACGTATTAACGCGTTCCGCATTTCTGGGACAGCAAAAATATGGCTCTGTGGTTTGGTCGGGCGATATAAAAACAGATTTTAAGGCGTTAAAAGAGCAGATTCCGGCAGGCTTAAACTTTTGTATGACAGGTTTACCCTATTGGAATACGGACATTGGTGGTTATTTAGGAGGTGACCCTAATGACAAAAGTTACCAAGAAGTATTTGTGAGATGGTTTCAATATGGAGCATTTACACCGATGTTCCGTGCCCATGGCAGACGCCATCCTTTCGATAGTCGTAGTGGTGAAAATGAAGTTTGGTCATTCGGCGCTGAAAACCAGAAGATACTGACAAACTTTATCAATTTACGTTACCGTTTGCTACCCTATATTTATTCACTATCCCATAAGGTACGTTCTGAAGGATATACCTTAATGCGTAGCTTGGTATTTGACTTTATAAAAGATAAGGCTGTTCATAACATTAAGGATCAATTCTTACTAGGTAACATCATGGTTTGTCCTGTAACTGAAGCTGATGCCTCGAAAAGAAAAGTATATCTGCCCAATGGCTGTGATTGGTTTGATTTTTGGACGGGAAAAAAATATTCTGGTGGGCAATCGATTTCTGCAGCAGCACCTATCGACAAAATCCCCTTATTTGTAAAGGGGGGAACGATATTGCCTTTGGCAGAGGTAATGCAGTTTTCTTCTGAAAAACCGTTAGACACCATTGAACTTAGAATCTATCCTGGTAAAGATGGAGAGTACATACTTTACCAAGATGAGGGCGATAATTACAATTATGAAAAAGGAAAATATAGTACGATTCAATTTAATTATAACTACGAGAAGAATAGCTTAATTATTGATAAAACTCAAGGTGCTTACAACGGGATGCTAGACAAACTAAAAGTTAATATAGTTAAGGTCGGAAAGGGTGAAGGCGTCGGTATTGACTCGTTTGAATCTAAAAAATTTGTCAACTACACGGGAAGTAAAATGGAAGTGGCTTTATAATAAATTGAGCCGTTCTTTTCAAGGGAAGCATGCACGTAAATAACATCTTGACGGTTTCAGGATCTTGGGGAAAAGTGAACTTTAAGATATAAAAACAACGATAAATAAAAGCGAATAATTTTTGGTGATTTAAAAAGAGTAATACTGTCCCTGAGCAATTCTTCAATACAATCATTATAAATAATTCTTTAAAAACATTTAAAATGACCAACAAGAAAAAAAGTTTAAATACATCTAATTCGAAAACCAATGAACCTGTAATTGATAGGCGTTCTTTTGTCTTTAGTACTTCAGCAGCCCTTACCGGTACAATGCTCTTTTCTTGTGTAGGAAAATTTGGAGCGTCACCATCAAATATTTCAGTGGATGGTTCAGTAAAAATCGATTATTCGGCTAAAGGACCAGTAATGCCGGATAATTTTATGGGGTTCAGTTATGAACTTGCACAACTAATGAATCCAAAGTTTTTTTCACCAGAAAACACAGAGTTAGTTTCATTGTTCAAAGCTTTGAGCCCAAATGGAGTACTTAGATTGGGCGGAAATAGTAGCGAATCGTGCTGGCTTAAAGTTGATGAAAACACAACTGCTCCAAAAATGCGTAGTGTAGATACGAAAGACGAAGAACACTGGATGCCACGTGACTTATTTATGCTTCCAGCATCTTCTATTATCTCTTTAGCTGGGTTTTTAAAAGCAACTGGCTGGTCACTTGTTTATGGATTTAACTTTGGTAATAGCTCTAAAGAACAATTAGCAAAAGAAGCTGAATTTATTTATAAGCATGTTAAAGATTATCTTCTATATTTTCAAATTGGTAATGAACCTGATTTTTACCCTGCGGCAAACAATCGTACACGACCTAAAGATTGGGGCTTTAATGATTACCTTACTGAATGGACCGCTTGCGCCGAAGAAATACTAAAAGAAGTACCTACAGCTGTTTTTGGTGGGCCTGATGTAGGTTCAAGTTCAGACTGGATAAAACGTTTCATTCCAGAAGCATCAGAAAAATTAGGAAAAAGATTAGTCGCTGTTAGTGGACATTATTATCCTATGGGACCACCCGATGATCCTACTGTAAATACACAGCGCCTTTTTAAAACCAATAAAAAAGTTGGTGCCGATACAAAATCGATTGTGGATACAGCTTCAAAATACAACTTTGGGTATAGAATGACCGAAGGAAACTCTTGCTTTCGAGGGGGAAAACCAGGTACGAGTGATACATTGGCTTCTGCTTTATGGGGTGGAGAATACTTGAGTATTTTAGCTACTGAAGGCTGTGTGGGTGTAAACCTTCATGGAGGTAGTAGAAATATATTAAAAGCGGCTTTAAACAATCATTTACCAGGAGAAAATGTAGCATCTGCCTCTGAAAGTGATTCTAAAGGAAGTTTTTATACACCAATAGCAGGGGAGATTGACTTCGGTTTCTCTGCAAGGCCACTTTTGCACGCTATGTTTATGGTAAATCAGCTCACTGGTTCTGAAATGAAAAGAGTGAGTGTTGATTGTCAAAATATGGATGTTACCGCTTTTGCGGGAGTTGAAAATAAAGAAACCAAATTATTGATTTTTAATAAAGAATTGGAGAAATCAATAAACTTAAAGGTAGCATTACCAGAAGGGGTGAAATCTGGAAAATTATGGAGATTAACAGGCCCTTCACTAGATTCACGAAAAGGTATTTTGTTAGCGGGTAGTGAAATAAAGCCTGGAGCAAAATGGGAGCCTAAAGAAATTGAGGCGTGTACCATTTCTGAATCTTCTTGTGTAGTTTCAGTTCCAGCTACCAGCGCAGTAATTATTTTCTTTGATTAATTCATTGTTCCTTCCTAAAATAGTGGTAGAATAAAGGTTTTATTACATCAACGATAAAATATATAAAACTGAAATTCTTTTTCGCCCCGCTACCTGTGGCGTAATACCGATGTGCTTTGTATCTAGTCAATAACTCAATAAGTCAATACATAGTGTTATAACCGCTATCAAAAAGAATCAAAAAATGCTTCCACCTTAGCGATTTGATTGTGGTAAAAGCGATGGGGAGATTAAAGGCAATCGATTGTTGCAACAACAATTACTTGATTTGAACATACCCCATACCTATGGGGAATTTGAGGGCGGGTATGAGCAGCACTATTGGCAAAAACATGTGTGAAGCACGCTACGTTTCTTTGATTGCGCACTAACCTAAAAACTTCCTACCAGAATAAAGCGTAAATCACCGCCAGGACAATCAGAACAGCAAATGAACCTATATTGAACAATGGACTGGTCACAAAAGTCTCCTTTGTAAAATGAATCCCTTTCTTATCGTTCCCTCCTTTGTTTTGTAGGTAACTAATAACTGCGATGACCAACATGGTCAACAGGCAGGTAAGCCCCATTTGGTCCATCCATGGTAACGATGGGAACAACGATTCCAGAGCACTGCCTTCCGCCCATCCTTTTGGGCCGACTTTGAAGAACATCGCGATTGGAATCGAAACCAAGGCACCGATAATTGCTCCCCGATTGGTGGTTTTCTTCCAGAAAAGTCCCAATAGAAAGACCCCTAAGATACCGGGACTTACAACACCGGTATACTCTTGGATGAATTGGAATGCCTGGTCAAGACCAGCGAGCAATGGTGCAATAACGGTAGCAATAATCAATGCAACGGCAGCTGACAAACGGCCAACGCCAACTGTAGTCCTATCGCTAGCATTTTTATTAAAGTACTCGCGATAAATATCCATAGTGAAAATGGTCGAAGTAGAATTCAACATTGAGGCCAAAGATGACACGATTGCTGCGGTAAGGGCGGCAACAGCCACTCCCTTAAGCCCAGTAGGTAAAAACTGCATTAGCCAAGGGTATGCTTTGTCAGATGCTCCTGAAGAAGGGATGTTGGCCAGGCCCTGTTCTCCTAAACCCGCGAGTATTTGAGGGTCATTTACAACGACATAAGCTGCAATACCAGGAATTACTACGACCAATGGTATGATCAACTTTAAGCCTGCAGCAAAGAGTATTCCCTTTTGCGACTCACGTAGTGATTTTGCAGCCAAGGTTCGTTGAATAATATATTGGTTAAAGCCCCAATAATATAGATTGGCAACCCACATTCCTCCGATAAGAACACCAATACCGGGGAGATTAATGTATTCCGGATTGGATTTGTCCAAAATCATATCAAAATGGTCGGGAGCCGTATCAAAAATATGCTGTAATCCCGCCAAAACCCCTTCTCCTCCTGAAACACTGTTTAATGCCAAATAAGTGGTAGCTAATCCACCCAAAACCAAAAACACCACCTGAATGATATCGGTCCATGCAACTGCAGAAAGTCCACCATAAAGAGAATATGCGGCTGAAAAAAGTGCTAGCCCAATAATGGCATAGAACATATCGACGCCTAAAATGGTTTCAAGGGCCAGTCCCCCCAGATATAATACTGAAGTAAGGTTGATAAAAACATAAATGGAAATCCAAAAAACCGCTAAAATAGATTTCAAATTGGTGGAATACCGTTTTTCCACAAATTCAGGAATGGTATACAGTCCTTTTTCAATAAATATGGGCAAGAAATATTTTCCGACCACGAGAAGCGTCACCGCTCCCATCCATTCGTAAGAAGCAATACCAAGGCCAAGGGCAAATCCGGAACCTGACATTCCAATAAACTGTTCTGCCGAAATATTGGCGGCTATCAACGAAGCGCCAACTGCCCACCAGGGTAATGATCGGCTTGCCAAAAAATAGTCTTCTGCATTTTTCTCTTCTCCTTTTTTTGTTCGTGAGACCCACAGCCCTACACCTAAAATGAGGCAGGCATATCCTACGAAAATAGCGTAATCCCAAAATTGAAATGAGGTATTCATATAATAGATTTGTGAATGAATTTATTCATTTTCCTAAATCTACAACCGCAAAAGATAATCTGTACTACAGAAAAGAACATACGAACTACAGTACACTAATTATCATCATCCTCTGAATAAGGACTGACCTGCAATCATAAAACCAAAAACCTTTTGAACTTCATTCTCATGGTATTGCTTTAGTGGACTTGCAGCTTTTGTGAATATCGGTTAACCCAAGGTATTGAAATAGGTTCAGACAGAAGTTCTGAACCATGCATAGTTCCTAAAGCCTATGGATTTGTAGTCCATAATGCTGCACTTTTCATCATTGCCCTTCTTGGCAGTTTTAACCCTGCAAGAATGAGTTGGGCAAAATCTGTCGGTTGTAACACATGTTCTGAACCAGCACTTAGCATACCCAATTCAATGGTCATATCGGTTTCTATAGTACTTGGTGTTAAGGTGCTCACCCTAATATTATGTTTCCTTACTTCTTTCATTAAGGATTCGGACATACCGATGACCCCAAATTTAGAAGCGCAATAGGCGGATATATTAGCGTTTCCGTTTAAACCTGCTGTTGAGGACACGTTGATAATATCACCTTCATTTTTGGCAATTAGATGGGGCAACACCTCTTTGGTAACATAGTACATACCCATTAAATTGGTCTGAATGGTCTGGCTCCATTCCTCGACGGACATTTCAATAAAAGACCCAATGGCCGCAATACCCGCATTGTTTACCAAAATATCGACCCCGCCTAAGAGATCGATGGTCTGATTGATTCCTTTTTTGACCTCTTCGTAGTTTCCAACATTGAACACCGAATAGGTCGCATGCACTCCAAAAGTCTCCAACTGGGCAACTACCTCTTTTAATTTCAGTTCATTTCTTCCCGTTACGGCAACATCAATACCTTCTTGAGCAAATGTAATTGCAGTGGCTTTTCCAAGCCCCCTACTACCGCCGGTAATTATGGCCTTTTTACTTTTTAAACCTTTCATGATACTTTAATTTAGCGCTGTTTTTACTTTAAAATTCTTGTTCGAAGTAATAGGTCTATATCAAGCCTATCTTGATTTCTAAAAATTAGCTTCAAGCCAGACCCCTGGAATGAATGCATTATCAATGGTACCCAGTCCACCTGGTGTAATATCGTATTGTATCGCTGGCTGTAAAACCAAATAATCGGTAATCTGAAAACGATAACCCAATTCCAAAACCACTTCTGCTGATAAGGAATCATACCCTTGCAAAGCGACCCATTCATCACTAAAAGTCCCGACAGTGGCAAAGAATAAAATCCTGTCTTCATCCCGAGCGTTAAAAGGCCCTTTCCAGTTAAGTCCAAAACTACTTTGGTAAGGTACTTTTGCAATTTCGCCATGCGGAGAATAAGCAAAAGTTAGAAATGAGTTTAAATTCTCATTCCAATCCAAATCAATATGTCCATAAAGCCGTAAAAAGTATGACGAAGTATCGGAAACATCTAAAGTGGTGAGATTGCCGAAGACTTGGTTCGCCCCAACATACACCCGGCTCTTATAGCCCATTATTTTACCCAACCAGTCGTATTGAAAAAACACGGACAGGTCATCAGTATCCCTAAATGAAAAATCCAGACCATGTCGTGTTTCATCAAATACGGTCTTGCTCAATTGATAAACGCCCAACTGCAATTGATGTTCAGTAGTTGGCCTGTACTTTAACCTTGTGCCCCAAGTTGCAAAAGGAAAGGTGGTAGTTAAACCATCAAGCAACAAGGCCCTTATTACGCCATTCACCGTGTTGTTGAGCGAATAAAAATATAGCTTTGAAACAGAGAAATCATCAACGGATGTGGTGCGACCCGCCTTCCATGAAAATTTATCTCCAAAGTCTTTTTCTACACTTAAATCATATAAAAAAGTGCTTTGGCCGCCAACAAGGTTCAAGGGCTCAAAAACAGACCCTACTTCGTTGGATAGGCCTTTGCCATGCCGGTTAATCATAGATATTTTTCCACGGAACCCTTCCCAACCCAATATTTTTTCAAAATCAAGTTGAAGCCCGGTGTACAATTGTCCAGCATATCGAGTGGTATGCTCCAAACCTCCTGAAACACTGGCCGCCCCGATGGATACATAGGACAAAAAAGGATTCACACCTTCGATAAACTTAGATGTATTCTGGGCGTTATCGGTTTCTTTTTCTTGGGCCACTTGACTCAGTGAAGTAAAAAGAAAACATAGCAAAATGAACCTTCTCATTCTACACAGGTTGAATTCAAAGCCAATGGTTGGCTATTTTAATTTAAGGTCATGGTGCCTAGGCACTTTCTAGTCTGTCCAATAATCCACCACTACGGCATCTGCAAAAAGAGGTGCGTATTTATTCACTAATCCAAGATGGGCTTCATGAAACAAATATTGCTCTCGAGCATGTTCATCATTAAAAGTGATAACAAACGTATGGGTAAGACCTTTGTCATGACCTTCTGTACTGTCATTCAAGCCCCATTCAAATTTTGCTATTGCTGGAATTTTATCTTTAAGGTCTACAAATGCCTGAACTGCTTCATCTACTTGTGCTTGAGTAGCGTCTTCCTTATATTTTAGATGTACTATATGTTTTATAACTTTATTTTCTCTATCAATTTTTGGAGCAATTTTGTAGGCAAATGCAGTAAACATGTTCCATCTAGAAGCTCCGGATACTAGAAAGTCGGTATCACCAATTCTATGTGATCTTAAACCGTAATAAATAGGGTATCCCACTTCTAGATAATTTAGTGGAGATAACGTACCTGCTTCATCAAGTTTACAAAGTTGAATACTGGTATCGTCTCTGGTACCAACGGCTAATATGGCTTCGTTGCCATCAGAAGAAACAACTTCTATTCTTGTTTGACCCCGTAGCTTCGTGTTTTCATCGTCTTTTAGAACAAAGTGTGGCACTAGCCCACCTTTGTTATTTACTTTAAAAACACTAACGCCATCTCCGTGATAAACAAAATTTGGTCTTTTAATGAAGTTGCCACCTCTTTTGTAATATTTGTGATGTCTATGCCCCACAATTACATAGTGATTATCCCCTAACGCCACACCTGTTACCGGATAAGCACCTGTTAAATATCTATCTGTTGTATTATCACTTATGCTATTGACATGTTTAAACGTACCGTTATCATACACTCTGTAGCTACTTACCCCATTATCTTGAAATCCGCCCGCGTATAGATACGTTTTACCTTTTATTTTATGCACAAACATCCCGATGACGCCATCTGTATGGATTTCTTCGCTATCCTTCATAGACTGAACATGGGTTAACTTTCCGTCATCTTCTATTTTAAGACAAGTCAATCCAGGAGTATCTTCTAAACCTCCCACAAAGAGATAAGACGCATTCTTCATATGGATAACTTGCAAGGTAATTGCTACCCCCAAATGCATTTCTTTCGTATCTTCTATTAAAGCCACCCGCTCTAGAGATCCATTCTCCAAAATCTTGTGCGTTTCGATAACGTTTCCCCATTTATTGCCAATAAAAAGAAAATCTGTACCATTGATATTATCAGCAACCATTCCTCTAGCTGGTCCTTTCTGCTTATACAGTTCGTGATTGCTTATTGGTCTTAGTTTACCTTCTTCGTTTAATTCGAAAACATCAACAGGTCCATCTCCTCCCACATATACATAATTATGCCCGTCTTTTTCGTAGCTGGTTACACTTACTGTACTCTTCGCTACAATTTTTTGAAAATCGGTTCTATAGACCATAGGGTCTTCTAGATTCTGGGAAATACAAATCTGGAAAAAGAGTATCGTAAGAACAGGAAAAGTGGATTTTATACTACTCATAATCATTATTTTGTTATTGTACAATTATTCTAAAATGGACTCCGCTCCTACCGTCGCAATAGCTCTATCTTCATCTATGGTACCGCCACTCACACCAATAGCTCCAATAATTTTACTGTCTTTATTTTTAATGGGTAACCCTCCAGGAAATGATACCAATCCATTATTGGTCAACTCAATGTTGTAAATAATACCTCCAGGCTGCGTCAATTCTCCGAATTTTCCTGTATCGGTATCAAAATATCGGGCAGTTTTAGCTTTCTTGATGGCAACGTCTATACTTCCAAGATACGATTCGTCCATTCTGACAAAGGCTTTTAAATTAGCCCCTGCATCTACCACTGCAATGTTAACCAAAACACCATCTGCCTCGGCCTTTTTCTTTGCTGCAAGAAGCGCTTTCAAAGCTTCCTCTGTTGTAAGGTCATTCGTAATTTGCGCCTGTGCCAGGTTAGAAAATAATACGAGCATTAGCCCAATGAAAACACCTTTTGATAATTTAAAGTTCATGGTTTCTTTGTTTCTAAAAACAAAAATCATGAACCCATTTGAGAAAACAGTTGAACAAGTTCAACTACCGAAAATTTATGCCTGACGTTTGATTTTACTCAAAAACTCATGGGTTATGCCCAGATAACTGGCAATCTGTTTATCGGTGAGTTTTGAGGCGATATTGGGATAAACCTCTAAGAAATGATGGTAGCGTTCTTTTGCAGTTTCGGAATGGTTTCGTACCAAACGGCGTTGCCATGCAATCAAGGCTTTTTGTGACATGACCCTAAATAGCTTTTCAACAGTTGGAATCGTTTCGTAGAGCGCTAATTTATCTTTTCGTTCAATCAACAGCACTTTACTGTCTTCCAAAGCTTGCATGTTTAGGCTTGAAGGTTTTTGGTTCATAAAACTATCGATATCCATGAGCCACCAGTCACACGCCGCGAAATATAAGGTACTTTCGTTTCCTTTTTTATCCGTCGTGAATATTCGAAAACATCCTTCCAATACAAAGCCTTCAAACTTGCAAATACTGCCCTGTTGCAACAAAAAATCCCTTTTCTTGATACCAAAAGGTTTAAAATAGCTACACATCCGATCCAGTTCATTGGATGGGATTTGAATATTCTTTTTGATATGTTGCTTCAGTAAGTCGTAAGACATTTGGACAAGTTGTTATTCACAAGACTACTCAATTGAAACAGGCTTTTGTTTCTCAATTTTAGCAATGCCCAATAGTACTGATTTTTTAGTTATTTAATTATGTTTTTATCACTTGTTCCCTTTAAGGCAAGAATTATCGGCGTATTGGAATATTAGCGTTTGGGAAGAAAAGTTTCTAACACTTAAATCGTCCACCACATCACCACATGGCTGAACAATTCTTTACTGTAACCCTAGTAAGTTTGACCCTAATTTTTATATCTAATGTAGGGCATCATATTAACGGGTTGGAACATTCTATGTTCAACTACAATCGCAAAAAAAATTTTGGGGTATTGATATTTATTAAAGGGATGCCCGGTAATTTATTGATGTTTACCACGAATCGAAAAGTTTATTCCTTTAAAACCCTTTCAATTGGTATTCTGATGAATGGAAATCTCGATTAACAGGTCTATGGCCTAATCTGCACCGATATAATGAACCTCTTGTATTTTTTCATTTTCAATAGCATAAATTGCGATCACCTTGTCCGTAAGGCCCTTCGCCAATGTGATTATTTCATTGGTTATCACCGTATGTCCATTAACAATTGTATTGGTTATTTTGCGTTTTGAACTGGAATTACTTTCAAATAAATTTCCATAAACCATCTCCATTTGCTCTTTTCCATTGATATCAATTCCCTTCCTGAAGCTATACACTTTTATAGAGTCGCTGTATTGGCTTAAAAACTTTTTGATATTTCGACTGTTATATCCGTCAAGTTGTTTTTTGACTATGGAAATGGACAGTTCTTCAACTGGACTCTTGATTTTCTTTTTTTGGCCTATCAATCGAGTACAGGAACAGATAACTACCAAGGTTAATGTAATTATTTCAAAATAGGTTTTCATTTTTCAACATTTCACGTTCATTAGGTATAATTTCATATAATTCGAAATTGCCACAATTCAGGTGTAAAACGGTTCGAATAAAAAAGTCGGACTATTTTTTTTTATAATTATGCGAATTTTATAGATGTAATGGATTTTAAAATTTGACTGTTCAAAGAGTCAAAAATCTTAGCATAAATACATAAAAGAGATAAATCATATATGGTATTAAAAATTATTTGTTCAAGTGTTGGGAGCCGTTTAGCATAGCTGTCTGCCCATATGTAGGAACCACTATCCAATTCAATAAGAAATAATCTAATTTTTACGTAGCTGTGGAGTTAAAACAGGGAATAATTGAAAACATTGGAACCCTCACTTTCTTTTTAATGCTTCTTTTTTCCTTTTTTTTACTAACGATAAAAACAAGGAATAAACTTCCCAATAGATTATTCGGTTTATTTCTACTGTTGATTGCGTTCGATATAAGTGCCTTTTTTCTGGGTTCATATTATGAAGAAAAAATTCCGCTCAACAGTCTTAAAATTGCAATATCCCTATTGCAAATGCCTCTCTTCTACTTTTATGTGTTATCAATTTGCTATTCTGATTTCAAAATCCAAAAAAAACAATTGCCACATGGATTATTATTTATTGTATTCTGGTGCTCTTTGTGGCTTTACCACGATTCAACCAACCTATTATTGATTTATGGAATTTGTGCTGAAATACAGTGGTTTTTTTACATCATTTTGATTTTCAAAGTTTTGAACAATCACACAAAAGTCTATAGAGAGAACTATTCAAGACCTCTCCCTAAAATACAGCGTTGGCTTAAACGATTGGCCGTAATCATGGTCATTGCACACAGTTTTATTACCGCTAGATGGATTTCCCTTTTTTTCAATATCGAGTCCAACATGCGTTATAGCGATTTCATAATTAGCGTTAACAGTCTAATTATCACTGCTTGGGTTTTATTGAGTGCACTTTACGAGCCACAACTGTTTTCAGGAATAAAATCATATCAAAAACCTCTGAAATCGCTAAAATTAGAGAACATACGTTCAAATCAAACCAAGACCCATTACAGCCAAATTGCCAATAACTTAAAATCGTTTATGGAACTGGAGAAACCTCATCTTGATTTTGAACTTACGCTGGAAAAATTGGCCAAATTGACAAAGGTCTCTGAAAAAGAACTTTCACTGACTATAAATCATCATTTAAATCAACATTTTTTTGATTTTATCAACCAATACCGTATCAATGAGGCCAAGTCTATTCTTTCCAATCCGAAAATGGAGAAGAAAACCATTCTGGAAATTCTTTATGCCGTAGGGTTCAACTCAAAATCCTCTTTCTATAGCGCATTCAAAAAAGTTACTGGACAAACACCCTTAGATTACAGAAGGGGGCAATTAAGACAAAAATAAGCGTCCGATATTTTTATTCGAACCAATTTAGATAGAATTAGTATCATCTTCGCCATCATTACTGCATTGTTGTCTAAAACACATGTAATCACCAGGTCATAAATCCGGAGGGAGGCCTTTCTAGTTAACAATCGTATCAATAACGAAAAAATGAAACCTAAACTTTTTTTACAAACAGTTTCAATTATGATATCGCTGATTGCGATTTTTACTCACCAATGTTTTGCCCAAAACACAGGTGAATCAAAAATAATTGATTTTGAAGGACATTTTGTAAAATCTTCAATAAATGGAAAGAGCTATCAACTTTGTGTTACGGTACCCTATGAATACAATATGACAAAAGATAAAATGTACCCTGTACTCTATCAATTGGATGGTATCTATTCTTTTCCCATTATACATTCAACTAAAGGTATTCTTGAATCTCAAGGTGAAATTGAACCTGTAATTACAGTAGCTATTGCGGATAGTATATTATCTCCGGTCGTTTTTATGTCCAGTAGGTATTACGATTTTATGCCTATTAATGACAAAAAACAAGATTCAATTCTTTCGACTCAAAGTGGACTCCCAAAAGAAATTGTTGTCTCTGGTGGTTCTGATGAGTTTATAGCCACCTTAGAGAATGATTTGATTCCCTTCATTGATAGACTTTATAGAACAAATGGTGATAACGGTCTTGCCGGGCATTCCGCTGGCGGTCTGTTTACCGCCTATTGCTTATTTAAAAAACCCCTCCTTTTCGAAAGATATGCAATTAACAGTCCAGCCTTACAATGGAAAAATGATTTCTTACTGGACTTGGCCGATGAATTTTTCATAACTAAAAAAAAGTTGAATAAAAAAAAGGTCCTCATTTCTATAGCAGAGAATGATTCCCCAGACATACGCAGAACTTACTTTGATTTCAAAAACTTGATTGAGAAAAAACAACACGGCTCAGACATAAGTTTCATTGAATTCCCAAATGAGAGTCATAACTCTGTAATTCCAGGTTCTATTTCCAAAACGCTGACGATATTGTACGGTAAGGATTTGTAATTGATCTAGCACTTTTACATCAATTGCAAGTGATTACTTGGTGCTTATCCAAAATGAAAAAGACTATCTTAAGTTGTTTCCAACAAAGAGCAAGCAAACATTGTAGTAGAAATAAATATAGGGTTCGGAGAAAATTACAGATTCAAAATACAATCATTGACAAAAAGAAGATTATGAAAAACCATATATTCAGTCTTACTCTTTTGATTACTATTATTTCCTGTGGAACAAAAAACAAGAATACTGAAGGCGTTACAAATATCGAAACTTCAGCAGATACGCATCAATTTAAGATAGAGCAAATTGTCAATGAGCAAGCAGAAAAAATACTACAGGATACGCTTATTAACGCGCTATCAATAGGTGTTTATCAGGAAGGAAATATGTATACATTCCATTTTGGTGAACTTACAAAAGGAAAAATGGATAAACCTAATGATCGTACCTTGTATGAGATAGCATCAGTAACAAAAACCTTTACTGGAACCTTAGCGGCCAAAGCTGTTTTGGAAGACAGAATACAATTAGATGACGACATTGATACGTTCTTACCCAAATCATATGAAAACTTAAAATATCAAGATACCCCCATAAAGGTTAAACATCTTCTTACGCACACAAGCGAAATACCAGGAGGTTTTTTAGGCATGCCTGAAATCAATAGAGACTTAACTGAAATAGAGTTCAACGATATCGTTACAAATTATGAAAATTCACGTACGAAAGATTTATTCTTACGGGACTTATCCAAATTAGCGCTAAATGCATTGCCCGGAACACGGTTCAATTATTCAAATGCAGGAACCAACTTAATGGGATTCATCTTAGAACGGGTTTACGCAAAATCTTTTCAAGAACTTATTGAAGAAGAAATTCTTGGAAAAGCAGGTATGAATGACACTTATTTTCACGTTCCTGAAAGTGAAGAATATAGATTGGCCAATGGATATTTGCTAGGAGAGCCAAGACCGGCAACTAAATTAGCAGAAACACTTTGGGGTGCTGAAGGTGCCTTAAAAAGCACTTTACTAGATATGCTCAATTACATTCAATTTCAATTTGATAATGGAAAAATGGTAGAGGAATCTCACCGAAAACTATATGAAATTGATAAGGAATACTGGATTGGATACTTTTGGTGGGTCATTAGTAATCAAAATCATGACTTGCATTTTCGGCATGATGGTGGAATTTCTAGAGCTAAAAATGTTTTGGTAATTTACCCTGAAAGTAAAATCGGAATTTCAGTTTTTACAAACCAATCTTCGGCAACTATCAACAACTCTCTAAGCAAACTGACTTATGACATTTACGATAATTTAAAAAAACTGAATAAAACGGGTAACTCTTTTAATGAATAATGGAGGTTTGCGCAATAAACGAAAGTATAAACATAAAACAAGAATCCGTTCAAAACGGAAAGAATGAAAGTAGAAAACCGATTCAAATCATTGGTATCGTCTCAAAAAAGAATCTCTTCTACATTCCCGAATTATGATCAACCGATTTATTGGCGCTTAGCATAAAAAACTGAACTACCCTTTATGTTGAAGTCTTATAACTAGATTATCTCGCCGTCAGCCAATGCTATGATTCTATCACAACGCGCTGCAAAATCATTATCGTGGGTAACTGCAATTATAGTTTGTCCAAACTCTTTGGCTAGGTGCCTAAAGGTTTCTATCACAACACTAGCGTTTTTAGAGTCCAGATTTCCTGTAGGTTCATCACCCATAATGATTGCTGGCTCATTCATCATTGCTCTAGCAATGGCTATACGCTGTTGTTGCCCACCTGATAAACGGGAGGCTAACTTTTTTTCCTGACCTTTTACATCTAAAAGGTCAACTAATTCCAATGCTCGCTGTTCGATATATTCTTTAGGCTTTTTATTTAGCTTTAATGCCGGAAGCATTAAATTATCCAACACCGTAAATTCTGGTAATAGATAATGAAACTGAAATACAAAGCCGATATGCTCGTTTCGAAAATCTGCCAATTGCTTTTGATTTAATCCTGTGACTTGTTGACCATTTATGGCAATGTTGCCTTCGTAGCCATTATCCATTGTGGAAAGCAAATACATTAATGTTGATTTTCCTGAACCTGATTTTCCTGTTATAGCAACAAATTCTCCTTTATCAACCTCAAAATTGATATTTTTAAGCACTTGAAATGTAACGGGGTCGTGAAAATATTTATTGATTCCAGTTGCTACGATAGATTGTTTTGTATGTGTCATAATTTAACCTCTTAAAATTGCTACAGGGTCTAACTTTGAAGCTTTACGAGCGGGCAAGTATCCTGCAATAAAAGTGAACAGGATTCCGAAACTGAATGCCAATAGGTAATCCTGTGGTCGGTATGAAACGGGCAGTGTATCCATAGGTCCAATATTAAAAGGAATATTATCAATTATTCTAACAATGATATTTCAAATAATGAGCCCTACAAAACAACAGATTAAAACTATAAAAAATGCATGTGATACAAAAATGGTCTTAATGTCTTGTCCATCAAACCCCATCGCTTTGAGTATGGCTATTTCCTTAATTTTTTCATTTACGGTCATATTCATAATGTTGTAAATACCAAAACCTGCTACAATAAGAATGGTTAGTGATACAGCTATGGCCAGAATATCCCTCAAGAGACTAGATGAATCCAACTGTGCATTGCCTTCCTGCCAGGGTTCTACTTTATATTTTGTATAGGGAGCAATCATTTTTGCTACTGTTCTAGCTTCATTGTAATCTTCAACATTAACTTGTACTTCTGTCGCATAGCTTCGGTTTTTAGATAAGAATTGTCTAGCGGTTCTAATAGAAACAAGGGCTTTACTTTTATCAGCTGACATCGCACCTGTTTCTATAATACCAACAATTTTAAAGCTCTTTTTGACACCTCTTGATGTTGAAAGCGTAATGGAGTTCCCCATTTTTACGCCCATGCGTTCTGCTAGACCGATACCCAAAATGATGCCATCTGAACGCTTATCGATATCAAAAAAGTCGCCTTCTACCATATAATCTGCTGTTTTGAACAACTGATTTTCGGTCTCGGTTTCAACTCCTGAAAGGGTTGCACTTTGTTGTAAAACACCATTTTGAATAAACACGTTTTCGTTTATCTGTGCGGTGTTGGCGGTTATGTTATCCATATCTTGTAGTGTGCTTTTAAGTCCATCTATATTTTTTATACCCTCGGTGTAATTGATATTCTTTGCATTGTTTACAAAAGAATAGGTATTCTCTTGTTTTGATATTGCTTTAATCGGGTTGACCTCTTCTGGAGTTTCGTTGTATATTTTGATATGTGCCATTGAGGTAAATGTGATTTCGGTTTGCGAGTCGTTTACCCCTCCCATAAATCCATTCATGGCTACATACATAGAAATTCCGAAAATAACGCTGAGTACAGCCACCATTAATTGCCTGATACGCGACGTCAGCATAACACGTGCTATTTTTTGATTTGTATTCATTTCTTTATCAATATGTCATTTTCATTTAAACCTGATATCACCTCGGTCCATTCATTGGTTCTTGAACCTGTTTTGATGTGTTTTTCCTCTCCAGATTCCAGTGTTACCATCTGTCCTTTTTCAATAAAACTGGTAGGCACTACCATGACGTCGTCCCTTTTATCAATGGCTATATTGGCTTGCAATTGTGTGCCATTGAACATTTTTTGTGGAAATTCATCAAAAGTTGCCTCTACGATGTACGATTGTTCGTTAGCGTTAAATCCAGGATGAATTTTACTGACTTTGGCCGTAAACACTTTGTGTGGATAAGTGTTGATGCTGAGCGCCACGGATTTCCCTAAGTTGACCTTCACGATATCGTCTTCTGCTACAAATAATTTCACTATAAAATCGCCACTGGCTATTTGGGCAATGGTTTCACCTTTGCGAACCAATTCGCCTTGTTTTTTATAGAGATCAGTAATAATTCCTGTTTGTTCTGCAGTGATAAAGTAATCGCTCAATTTGTCTTTTTGAGTATTTAACTGAACACGGTTTCTTTCTGCATGTAGTTTTAAATCGGACTGTAAATCGTCGTATCCTTCTTCAAGCGATTTTAAATTACTCTGTGAGGCTTTGTATTGCAATTCATATTTTTCAAATTCTAGTTTCGATACGGATTTTAGTTCGTAGAGTTCCTTATAACGCTGATAATTCTGCTTATCAAAATGCAATTGCTTTTTAGCTTGTTCTACTTGTAGGGCACTATTTTGAAGTTCTGGCGAGTTGGGTAGTGCTGAGGAAAATGCATCTCTGTAAGCTACTTCGGCGTCATACACCTGATTTGTTTGTATCGAATTATTGATACTGGCAATGTGCTGCCCTTTTTCTATACGCTGCCCTTCTTTTACATCTAGGGAGCGTAATACGCCATCAACATTGGCAGAAAGGAGATATGTGTTTTCCTGTTCCATAGTTCCACTGGCAAAAACTGCTTCTTCTAGGTCTATTTTTTTGGGTGTGGCCGTTTCTTTTCCACTACAGGATTGCAGTAGCACTAATACACCAAGGCTGAGGATAAAAGTGACTGATTTCATATTTCAAAAATTTTGTAATATGTTATTTTTCATTTTTCAATGTTCTTATAAACTATTGGTATTTGTTAATGGTTTAAGCCCCTAAGCTCTGTAAATAGTTATCTTGGGCAGCTAACAAATCATCATATTGGTCCAGGCGACTGTCTAGGCTTATAATGTCTTTTTCATATTTGTGTATCGCGTGGGTATCATTCTTTTTTTGAAGCATGAGAATTTTCTCGTTTTGATGGTGTTGCTCCTCAGTCTGGTTGCTTTTTAATGTTAGTAACTCGTCTTCTTTTTGTTTGACCAATTTGGTGTTTTCCAACTCGTTTTGTTTGATTTCCAACTCTAGTCTTGACTGCTTAATTTTTTGTCTGTTTGATGCATTGCGAATTGGAATGGTCAGCGTTGCTCCAAATACCTGATTTGGTAATTCGCTGCTATTTGAAAAGTTGAAAAAATCGTCAGTGGCCCAGGTTTTTACATTTTGATAGCTAAGACTAAGTGAAGGATACCGAAGCGCTTGAGTTTGTTTTAAAAGCTCCTCTTGCTTTTTAATTTCAGCTTGTTTTGCTAAAACTTCGGGGTGCACCGTTGAAATAAATTCATCTTCAAGCCTAAACGCATTCATGGTATCTGTAATCTGGATGCTATCGCTGCAGTTCAACTGGCTTTGTAATTGAACATATAACTGCTCCAGATTACTTTTTGTAATATGTAAGGTGTTTTCTGACTGTAGTTGCTTTATTTCACTAAGATTAAGCTCCGCTTCACTAATGATACCCTTATCGCATTTTCCTTTAGCACTGGTGTAAATAGTAGTAGCCACGGACAAATTTTCTTCATAAATAGCAATGGCTTCTTCGGTAAGTAAAATGGAATAATAGGTATTTGCCAAGGTATTGTAGATATGCATTTTTTGTACTGCCGTATTCTGTTTTCCTTGCTCCCATTCGGCTTTGGCCGTTTTTACTGCGAATAATTTTTGAAAATTGAGAATATCCCATTGTGCACTAGTACCAATGCTGTAATTGAATTTGGTGCCAAATTGAACTTCATTGAAATTGCCTTGAGGTGCATTAGGGTCAAAGATTTGTGACGGAATTAAAACGGGCTGTAATGAAATATTATCATTATAACTGGCATAGGGGGTAAACGTAGGTAGCAAGTTCGATTTTGATTCTTTAACCTTTAAGCCCAATACATCTTCCTGTTTTTCTGAAGTTTTAATACTTATGGCGTGGGTATCAGCGTATTTTAGTACGTCTTCTAAGGCACTAAATGTTACTTGTGCCTGTATTATGGTACACTGGAAAAGTATACTTAATACGATTATTGCTTTGGTTTTTCCTATAGACATTTTGAATTATCTTTTTTTATAACCCAAAAGTATTGGAGGTACTGGCCCAGAATTTTTTAAAGAAAATGAAACGGCCAAATCACCTTGTGAAATGGCCGTCTATAGGATTGAAGTTTTTTATGTTTTTAGTTCATCCAGTTTTTTAGTTGAGGTGCCTTTGCTTTGCTGACTACGATTTGTTCATTGGACTTGGGCTGAACATTTAAAATCAACTTTCCGTTGAAGTATAATTGTAAGTTTTTGATAGCTTTTCGCTGTACGATGAATTGCCTATTTGCCCTGAAGAATTTATTGGGATTTAATTCCTCTTCAATATCCTCTAATTTTTCATCAATACTATACGATTTATTATCGAAAGAAATAGCGCTAACGACTCCTGCATCAATATTAAAATAAGCGATGTCATTTACATTTACAGGAATTAAAGTATCTCTTTGCTGAACCAAATAAGTGGTTTTATACGTTTTTTTCTCCGTATCGAGTTTTTGCAACATTTGTTTGAATTGCTCGGCAACTGGAACGTTTTGTCTGTTAGATTTAAACTTATCTACAGCTTCTTTTAGTTCATCCTCATCTATTGGTTTTAACAAGTAATCTATACTATTAACCTTAAAAGCTTTGATGGCGTACTCATCATAGGCCGTGGTAAATATAACAGGTACATTAACCTTAACCTTATCAAAGATTTCAAACGAAATACCGTCTGCCAAATGAATATCAAAAAAAGCCAGCTGTATAGGAGTTTCCTCTGAAAAATAGGCTATGGCATCGGAGACTGTGTCAATAATTCTATCAATATAAATCGATACGTCGATTTCTGAAAGTAGAAATTTTAAGTTCTCTGCTGCGGCTCTTTCATCTTCAATAATTACGACTCTCATACTAATGGTAGTTTTACTGTAAAATAGGTGTCATCCTTTAAAATTTCAATGGCTCTATTCATTTGTAATTTGAAGCGCGTATTTAAATTGATTAAGCCGGTATTGGTACTTTCAATATGGCCTGTTCGTTTTTGTAACTTGTTCTTTACAATTAGCATATCATCTGTATCGAATACGTCTACCTGAAGCGGTTTGTCATTTGAAATTTCGTTGTGTTTTACGGCATTTTCTACAAGTAATTGGAGTGCCATAGTGGGTATCTTTTTCTGAAAACAATGCTCGTTTACATTGATATTTGCATTGAAATTATCCCTATAACGCTCTTTAATAAGGTACACATAGCTTTCTAAAAACTTTAGCTCTTCTTTTATAGTGACCAGATCTTGGCCTTTGCCCTGTAGTATATACCTGTATAAGAACGATAGTTTGTTGATAAACTTTCCAGCTGCTTTTTGGTCTTCCCTAACCAGTAAACTCAAGGAGTTCAATGAATTGAATAAAAAATGAGGATTTACTTGATTTTTAAGTGCTGTTAACTCGTTTTGAAGACTCTGTTGTTTTAATTTTTCTTTTTCAATAGCATCGAGTTTAGATTGGTTATTTAGGTTAATGGCTTTACTAATGACCAATAACATGACCATTACAAAAACATAGGAAAATGAGTTGAGTTTAGGGGCAACTGTATATTCATTGGTATTGTAAATAAAAAGATTTACGAGTTTAAAGAATTGTATCCATAGAACTACAGCAATTATATTCATAAGAATTGATACGATTGTTCGGTATTTTAAATTAATTCGTCTGGACCACTTCAAGTTAAACTTTAGCACTACAAAGCAAAAAAAGAACATTGCTAAGACTCTGAAAATAGTATCCGGAACGGAAATTTGAAGTATGGTATTTAGCGCTTCTCCTTCTCCACCAAATAAAAATATGAGTCTGGGAATATTTGTAAGGAGCGAAAAACTGCCTGCTACAATAAATATTAATTTATTATTTGTCATTCTCAAAGAAAAAAGGCTTGCAAAGCAAGCCTTAAATTTAAAATTTTAACTTTTGTTGCTATTGCGTTCTCTCATTTCTTTCTGTAGTTCTTCTTGTATCTCTTGATAAAGTTCAAATTGTTTTTCAGAAAGTACTACTTTCATTTCCTCATTCCTATTTTTAATAATTGATCTATAAGTCTTGTACTTAGTAAATCTGCTATTATCACTATCTCTTAAAGTCATCAGCTGCTTGCTATATTTTCTTGTAATTTCTTGAAATTTTGGTATTTGCCCATCTGATAAACCTAAGATCTTAAAATGTTTTTCAAATTGAACCTGCATCTGAGCTTTTTGCTCATCGGTCAGTTCGCTTTCCTGTGCTATTGTTGTTGTTCCTGTCAGTAGCATTACTGCTACAATCAACATACGCTTTACTATTTTACCCATTTTTGTTGTTTGTATGATTATAGTGTAAAAGTATCCCTACTTCTATCGTTATAGAAGAATTTTAAGGTGAAGCGACTATAAAAAATAGTGAAGCGTCTAATTACTTTAGTTGAAATCTTAGTATATCTCGATAATTTTGAAATGGTTTCTATCGGCACTCCCTTTAAAAGCATAACTATAGTAGCCAATGTGTATCTTATGGAGCGAAATATCAAAAGAATCAGACTTTAAAAAGGTTTGACCCAAGTTGATTTAGTCGGTAAAATAGAGGCGTGGACTGAAACAAAAAATATGTCCAGAATAGAAAAAGTAAGAACCAATGCTACTATCCATGCTCTGTATAGAATCAGTCAGGCCTTAGAAGTTCTATTTGCAAAAATTTACAGTGTAGATAGTTGAATCAAAAACTAATCCTTTAAAATCTCGAACAAGGACACATTTAAAAACAAATTCTCTACCCCTATTCTTTGAGATTTAAGAATCCCTATTTTTTCCAACTGTTGCAAATACCCTACTGCGGTCTGGCGTTTTGCAATGCCCTTGTCCACCAAAAACTTTACTTTACCATAGGGATGTTCAAAAAGCAGTTCTATCAATTCTTTAGAATAGACACGGTTGGGCAACTTTTCTTTTGCAAAACGAATCGTTTCCTCCATTAAAGCATTGATGGCATTTATCTTTTGCAAGGTATAAGCTGCTGTTTCTTCCACACCCTTGAGCATAAACAAAACCCATGCTTCCCAATCCTCTTTTTCAGTAACGCCTCTTAGCTTTTGGTAATAGTCGTTTTTGTTTTCAATAATGTATTTGCTCAATTACAAAATAGGGGCATCCAATAATCCTTTTTCTACCAAATACAAGATGTTCAATACCCGTCCCGTTCTTCCATTGCCATCAGGGAAATGGTGTATAGCCTCAAATTGGTAGTGCATTATGGCCAAACGTATCAAGTCGTCAAAACTATTTGTAGCATGAATAAAGTCCTCTAAATTTTTTAATAAATCCCGTATCATTGGTTCTCTTTCTGGTGGGGTATAGATGGTCGTTCTGTTACTGGTTATTTTGGTTCCCATTGCCCTCTGTATTCCCTCATTGTTTTCCTTGATGGTCTGCACAATGGAGATAAAAGTGTTGGTAGCCAAGGGACGTTTAGTAAGGTTGTTTTAGCCTTCCCAAAGAGCCTTTCTGTACCGCAATACCTCCTTGGTTTGTGCATCAGTGGTATTGGTATTCGCACTAAAGGCTTGATATAAATTGTCCTGTGTAGTGACCATGTTTTCAATCTCGGAACTATCTTTCACTTCTTGTTAGGTGATTGTATTGACTAACATGGATTGATTCGGAATCTCATCTGCCCTACCCTTTAACTCTGCCAATACCCTTGTGGCGGCAATCGCTTGTTTTAACACCTTTTTGATTTCCAAATCCACGCTTGGGGGGAGTAATGGCAAATCGTTATAGGGCTTTTCTGGATGGTACATACTATCGCCTTATAAACATAACAATGTCGATGACATCGACACAATACAGATATATGTCGATATTTCTAAGTTTTGTCGACATATGTTAATTTAAATGTTAGGTATACACAAAAAGAAACGAGCTTATATGGGCTAAAAACTTATCAGTATCGTTACCATTTTCGCCACACTTGGAAAAGTTAGTTTTATAAATCAATCAAATAAGAAAACTAAACATTGCTTTGTTCAGATTTTTTGTCAGGCTGACCTGATACCGTCCGTGACCACATATTATTGCTTGGCCGTAATTTAAAACAGACTTTAAATTCAGTTCAAAACAAAAGGCTCTCTTAAGAAAGCAAACTTTCTACGAGAACCTCTTCGCTTTAGCTTGTCGGGATGACTGAACCCACAAATGAATTATAATCATCTATATATCAATATTTTACGTTGACTTTCGCAAGATAGGTAACCGAATAGGTAACTTTCCGAGCTGACTTTCTTGCTTTCATAAATTTAGTGATTAATTGTCTTCGGTTTGCACCAAAAAAAACTTATTCTATGTCAAAAATGGGTCGAAGTTCATAATTCTTCAAGTATGCTCGTTTGTGCCATAAAACGTGAATTAGTTAAACCACTAAAAGAGACCATTAAACGGATTCAATGAAAACGGGTACATTGATTAAAAGAATAGTCCTATAAAACGACCATTCGAAACACTTTCAATTAAATCCATTAAATGGTAAAATCGAGAACACACGGGAAACCGCACTTTTCAAATACACTTCTCTAAAATTACTTTCACTTCGCTTCACAGTACACAGTTTATTCCTCCAGGGGATAAAAGACCATTAAGGTGGGGATGCAAAAAGGGATGCATAGCACTTTAGGTCCAAAAGCCTCGTTACTTCTTAGCCTAGATTAAAATTTCACCATTTAGGTTCAACCAAACCCTTTTTTAAATCCCCTTTATGAAAAAACTCCTACTTAACCTAGTCTTTTTGTTTTTTGCATTTACCGTAATGGCTCAAGATGCATTCCTCACAACTTGGCAAACCACATCCAATAGTGAGTCCATTACCATTCCCACAGCAAGTGGTGAAACTTATGATTACACCGTGGATTGGGGTGATGGTACAATTGATACCAATGTTACCGGAAATATAACACATACCTATACCACGGCGGGTACCTATCAAGTATCCATCACGGGAACCTTTCCAAGAATATTGTTTGGAACTGACTATTCCAGTAATCCGGATAAAATTTTATCCGTGGACCAATGGGGAACCATCGCCTGGTCTTCCATGGAACTGGCATTCGCACGTTGCGATAATGTAGTGATTTCGGCTACAGATGCGCCGGACCTATCCAACGTTACCAGCCTTTATGCAATGTTCTTCGTCGCTGATAATTTGGCAGGAAATTTTAATCATTGGAATACCAGCAACATCACCAATATGCAACAGGTATTTTGGGCGGCAGAGAATTTTAACGAAGATATCAGCAACTGGGACACCAGTAATGTAACCACCATGCGTTATATGTTCGAGAGTGCGGAAAAATTTAATCAAGATATAAGCAGTTGGGATGTCAGTCAGGTAACGGATATGTCCTGGATGTTTGGAGGTGCCCTTGCTTTTAATCAGGATATCAGTAATTGGAATACGGGTGCTGTTACCACGATGGAATATATGTTTGTTCGTGCTGCCAGCTTTAATCAAGATATTGGCAATTGGGATGTGAGCAATGTTCTCAATATGGCCCAAATGTTTCGGCAGGCCACTGCTTTTGATCAAGATTTAGGGAAATGGGATATCAGTAAACTTGTTGCCGAAGAAGATGAAGGTTTGTACCGCATATTCGAAGGGGTTTCTTTGTCCCCAATCAACTATGATGCAATACTCAATGGTTGGAGTACCTTGGATGTGACTGCTGGGGAAACTGTTATTCCTACAGGAATTGACTTTGACGCCCCCTCAGCACAATACTGTAGTGGATATATAGGAAGAAAGCGTTTAGTGGAGGACTATGGATGGGACATTACCGATAATGGTAATGCCTGTACCAACGATTTTATTTCTATTTGGCAAACCACGACTAACAACGAAAGTATTACTATTCCAACAACGGGTGGTGGATACAATTACAGCATTGACTGGGGAGATGGCACTTCGGATAGCGGCATTACGGGCGATGCTACGCAAACCTATGCTCAACCTGGCTCGCATGTCATTCGAATCTCAGGAAATTTTCCCCGTATCTATTTTAATGATACTGGTGACAAGGATAAAATAACCACCATTGTGCAATGGGGAAACATCGCTTGGAGTTCTTTTGAAAATGCCTTTAAAGGATGTTCTAATCTAAGCTTAGCCGCAGAAGACGTGGCGAATACAACCGTAGTGACCAACTTAAATTATGCCTTTGAAGGCATACAGGAAGCTAATGGATTTTTGTCCCTATGGGACATTACCGCCGTTACGGATATGCAGGGAATGTTTGACGGTACCACCCTGCCTACAAGTGCTTATGACCAGATTTTAAACAGTTGGTTGGCACAGAACCCACAGAGTAATGTTACCTTTAGTGCTGGCGCTTTGTCACAATATTGCCTTGGAGAGACTGCTCGCCAAAACCTTCTTACTACCTATAACTGGAGTATTACGGATAGCAATACAGCAAATTGTTCCAATAGTTTTATAACAACCTGGCAAACCACTACCGCCAATGAGAATATTACCATACCCACGGAAGGGGGTGGTTACAACTACAGTGTGGATTGGGGTGATGGTACTGTGGAACCTGGTTTTACGGGTGATGCTACCCATACGTATGTAACCGCAGGCACCTACCAAGTAAAAATTACAGGAGCCTTTCCTAGAATATACATGTATTCATCATACGGTAACGCGCAAAAAATCTATTCCATTGACCAATGGGGTACCAATGAGTGGACCAGTATGCGGAGAGCATTTGATGACTGCAACAATTTGGTCATCAATGCATCAGATATCCCAAACTTGAGTAAGGTAACTGATATGTCCGAGATGTTCAATGGTGCAGATTTAGTAAACACAGAACTTGAAAATTGGGATGTAAGCAAAGTGATTAACATGGAAAGTATGTTTCGATTTGCCTTTGGATTTAATGGCGACATTAGCAGTTGGGATGTAAGTAATGTCACGAATATGGAAAGTATGTTCCGACGTGCAACCATATTTAACCAGAATATTGGGGGCTGGAATACGGCCAGTTTACAAGAAATGGATCGCATGTTTGACGGTGCCTCTGCATTCAATCAAGATTTGAACGGGTGGAACATTAGTAAAGTGACCTCTTTACAATACGTATTCGAAGATGCCACTGCTTTCAACGGTGATATTAGCGGTTGGGATGTCAGTAATGTTGACGATATGGATAGTCTTTTTGAAGACGCCACTTCTTTTAATCAAGATCTAGGGGCTTGGGACATTAGTAAGCTAGAACATACCTGGAGGACCTTTGACAATGCTACCCTATCCACAGCAAATTATGATAGCATTTTAATCGGTTGGAGCACCTTGGATGTTGCTGCTGGAGAAACCAAAATTCCAGAAAACCTTAACATCAGTTTTGGTAGCAGTAAGTATTGTGCTGGGGAAACTGCACGAAATACCTTGGATACTACCTACAATTGGACCATAGGGGATGGCGGGGTTGAAAGTGTGAACGTATGGTACCAGGATTTGGATGGGGATGGTTTCGGCGACCCCACCAATACCCTATCACAATGCAGCCAGCCTGCAGGCTATGTGAGCATCAGTACGGATGCCTTTGTGGCCACTTGGCGCAATAATTCACCCGGACAATCCATCACAATCCCTACCACGGGAAGTGGCTATAACTACAATGTGGATTGGGGAGACGGTAGCAAGGATGTTGGCATAACAGGAGATGTCACCCATTCCTATACAGCGGCAGGTGACTATCAAGTGGCCATTACGGGGGATTTTCCGCGTTTTTACGCTGAGGCGGCGTCCTCCCCCACAGAGAATGACCAAAGATTATTTTCGGTCGATCAATGGGGTACACAACAATGGGTCTCCATGGCCTCCGCTTTTGCAAATTGTTTCTTTTTGGAGGTTAAGGCAACAGACGTTCCAGATCTTTCCTTAGTTACTGATATGAGCCGTATGTTCGAAGCCACATCTATAAATACAGGCATTGAAAACTGGAATGTAAGTACCGTCACAAATATGGAGGGCCTCTTTCAAAATAATTCCGGTTTTAACGGGGACATCAGTGGTTGGAATACCGGGAATGTGACGAACATGTCATCTATGTTTAGAAATTTAAGCGACTTCAATCGAGATATTGGAGACTGGAACGTGGCCAAGGTAACCCATATGGATCGCATGTTTCAAGAAGCATCAGACTTCGACCAAGATTTGGGTAACTGGGACATCAGTAGCATAACCAGTATGTTCTCACTACTGAGTGATAGTGGATTTTCCTCCGAGAATTATGATAAGCTCTTGATTGGATGGGCTACCTTGGATACGGCCAAGGGAGAGACCGCCATCCCCACCTCAACGGGAACAATAGTATTATCGGTCGACGCTACATATTGTGAAGGTGAAACAGCCCGAAATGAACTTATGACTACCTATGGTTGGACCATCTATGATTTTGGCAAAGGAGCGGAACAAACTTGGTATTTGGATGCAGATGGTGATGGGTTTGCCACAACCACTTTAGAGACCTGTAGCGCGAATCCCGGAACTGGGTATACACTAAGCGTCTTGCCTGTGACCGATTGTGATGATTCAGACCCCGCAATAAACACTCCGACAACCTGGTATTTGGATGCAGATGGAGATAATTATGCGGCTTCAAGCATCACGGCTTGTAGCAACCCAGGTACAGGGTATACTGATACGGTACTTCCTATAACCGATTGCGATGATTCAGATGCCACATTAAATCCAGAAACGGTTTGGTACTTGGATGCAGATGGGGATACGTACGCCATCTCAACCACAATAAGCTGTACCAATCCCGGGGCCGGCTATACGACTACAGTACTACCCCTAACGGATTGTGATGATACCAATGATACGGTAAATACTGAAACTAGCTGGTATTTGGATGGAGATGGAGATGGGTACGCAGCCTCTTCTGTTTTGAGCTGTGGTAGTCCCGGAACGGATTATACCGATTTGGTGCTGCCAATATCCGATTGCGATGACTCCAACCCAGCTATTAATCCGGGGGTTTCTGAAATACCCAACAACGGATTTGATGATGATTGTGACCCTGCAACACTGGACATCCCTGATAATGATGGTGATGGTATAGCCAACGTTGATGACCTATATCCAAACACACCTTCTGGATCACAAGTTGATGCCAATGGAGGTGTCATATTGGACGCCAATACCTTTACCTTGGTAGGCACAACCCCCACTTGCCCTAATATCACCAATGGAAGCATTACCATGACCAACGGCAGTGGCTACTCCTTTCAGGTAGCTGTAGCTGGTGCAAATTTTAACCAAAACCATGTGCTACCGGGTAATGGCATAATGGCACTCACGGATGTCCCATCTGGCATTTATAACCTTACGTTAAGCTTCGCAGAGGGTGCAAGTATGAATTATACGGTAGTGTTGGACAATGCTCCGACCATTAATGGTATCAAAATAACCGAAGATCCATTTACGAAAACGGTTAGATATCAAGTTTCGGGAGATACCTCATATGCTATTTATGTCAACAATGAATTACAACAGCAACTCACCTTTCCAGATTACGGAGTGAATGAGGTTACTGTATCTCTTACAAACCTAAAATCAAAGGTTCGCATAGTGGCCAAAAATGAATGTCGTGGAAGCTTTGAAGATGTGGTGTATTTGGCCAATGGTATAAAAATGTGGCCCAATCCAATCATAGATACAGTTCATTTAGAAGGATTCAACTCTGAATTTGTGACGGTGACCATTTTTGATATGGCGGGATCACTGCTATATCATAAAGAGCATACGGCTAAAGATGGCAGCGTAAACCTTAATCTTAGCTACTTGCCTGCCGGCACGTATTTCTTAAACGTAAACGGACACCTAGATAAAATTCAAACCAAAATTGTAAAAAAATGAAAAAGACTCTAAGACTTTTAGCATTCAACATCTCATTCGCACTATGCATAGGCTGTGGGTCTGATGATAATATTGAGCCCATTGCTCAGAATTCAACATTGACGGTATCAGTTGCAATAGCACCTGCACAAGGAGCGATATGTGAAGGCACGGATATCGGCGACAGTACCGTAGAAGTCACTTTTACTAGTGTGGCGGTAAATGAAGCGGAAATGTATATGTATACCATTAGTGACAGTACGGGTAATGTGGTGGAAACCCTTCAAAGTACCAAACCGAGTGTAACCGTGGTGCTTGAAAAATCAAGCGCTTATAGCTACACCGTTACCACAACAAGTGGGCAAGACTCGGTTACAGGTCCACTGATTTCCTTCACCACCCCAGGTATAGCCGTAGCAAACTATGTTCCCTTTGCCACAAATTTCATTATTGATTTGGCGTCCGATGAGCTTAGTTTTCAACTTTTTGATCAAGAAAATGATTCGTTGTCCTACACCCTTTCTTCCTCGGATACCTCAAATTTTAGTTCGGAAATCATTTTGGCCGAAAATATAAGTGCTGCTGCGGGCGATTTGATTGTTGTAACCGGCTTAGGATTAATTCCGGGCACCGTAGTTTGGTTCAAAATTTCTGTAGTGGATAGCTATGGAAATCAATCTTTACTTGTACGGAGTTTCAATGAATAACCAAACTCAAACCGTTTTTCTTTTTTTGTGCTGCACAAAGCCATCTTGGAATATTTCCTTGATGGCTTTGTATTTTTAGGGATACAAAATGGGATACATTGTACCGTATTATTTGATTTTCAATACAATACCAAATTGCCCTGAATGTTATGTATCCCTAAAAAGATACATTTGCTAATAGAGTTTTGTACATTGGAAGCAGATTAGCGTCCAACCACTATGAAGGTTAGCTCCTGTACCCTCTTCCTATCTGTATTTTGTTTTTGTATTTCCAGTTTCATCCAAGGGCAAGAGAGCAATTCAAAAGACAGTTTGTTCATGGAACAAAATTATCTGCTGGGTTTAGAGTTGTTTTACCCAAATCCTATGTCTTCGAAAGCACATTTTCAAAAAAGCTTACAAAGAATTGATAGTGTTTTACTAAAGGGTGGCCTAGATACCAGGTTTTATCTTTTTAAAAAAGCTCACATACTGGACAAACTATTCAACTTTAGTAGACGAAGTGGTAATTATCTAGAAGCACTTGAATTGGCCCAGCAAAGTCTGCAAATCAAAGAAAAAATTGGTGAAAAGTATAGCTTGTGCGTTTCCTATAGAGCGATGGGATTAATTATGATGTATGAAGATAACTATGAGAAGGCCGATGTCTATTTTTCCAAGGCGTATGCATTGAGTATTGAAAATCAAAATCCTGCCATAAGCGGTAAACTGCTTGTGGACAAAGCAAGACTCCTAAGAGATTTGGGAGCCAATACTAGAGGAAAGCGTGATGAAATCATGCAAAAAGCAGAAAATCAATACAAAGTAGCGATAACATTTGCTGATTCTCTCGGGTACAAATCCTGTATCGCTTATGCCTATGAACGGTATGCCTCTTTTATAGGAGGGGCGAGAAGAAATGAAGAAAAGGCATTACAATTAGTTTCAAAAGCTTTAGGACTTTACCAAGAGTTAGATAACAAATATTGGATTGAATCCTGTTATAACAGAATGGGTTCTCTTTACCGCCATTTAGACCGACCTGAGGAGGCAATTCTTTACTTCAGAAAGGCTATAGAACTTGCGACGGAACTGGAAAAAGAAAACACTTTGCACTTAAGATATCTTGGATTGAGCAATAGTTATAAAGACATAAAGGACTATAAAAATGCCTTGACTTATTATTCTAAATTCAAGGCGTTATTAGTAAAGCGGATGAACCTCAAAAATACCAGGAGAATAGCACAAAAAGATGCGGCTTTCACCTACGAAAAACAAAAGGCACTTGACAGTCTGCGATTTGTGCAGCAAAAAAATGAAGCTGAAAAAGCAATAAAACGAAAAGCGGACTTTAGGCTTTGGGCAATATCGGCCATACTTCTATTAATCGTACTAATCGCCATCATAGCATATCTAGCCATCAAAAAACGTACAATAGAGGCTGAGGCCGAAGCGCTACGACAGCTTGAAAAAAATTCCATGTTAGCAGTGGAAGTCTCTGAGCAAAAGCAAGAAATTCTTGCTTTAGTTGACGAGAACATCGCACATCAACGACAAAAGGCACTGCTGAAACAAAATCTTGAAAAATTGGCCAAGCGGGAAGAAGGGGTCACATTAAAAAGTATTTTAATTGATTTAAAAACGGATGGTATTGATGATTCCAAACTCAACATGGTCAAGGAGAATATCGATGAGATCACCTATGAATTCAAGCGAAATCTCAGAAAAAAACATCCTGAATTATCTAAAACGGATATGGAAATCTGTTCTTTCATCAAATTGGGTCTTTCCAGAAAGGAAATTGCCAATCTCAGAAACACTTCAATTTACGCGATCAAATCATCACGTTACCGATTAAAGAAAAAAATGGGGCTTTCTAAAGAAGAAAACCTAGAAAATTATTTGGATTCCATATAATTTCCCGAAGAAAGTTCTTTCATGGAGGTTGATTGAATATTGTTCAACTTATTCCAATGATAAATTAGAGAATTGTGTCTCTGGAAATTGAAAATGACAGGTTTATTCTTCCTATATAAGGCTAAAAATTCCCTGTTGGACTTCTGACAAAAGATAAGTTTTGGCCATGGGAATGTTCACTGTAAAACTTAAAAACCAAGGTATTTTGGGAATCTTCCTCTCCTCACAAATCTGTCCGATAAACTCGCGATTATGCAAAACCTTTCTTGATGACCGTTGAAGACCAAATTAGGATTTGTGAATAGAATGTTCAATCCACCCTGCAATTTGTTCAATTCACCTTTTTTCTCCAGCGGATGCCTTCCAAACCACCTTTCATTTGCATTGGATTTAGAACCAATAAAAATAATTTATGATGAAAAATTTAGTAGCCCTAGTTAGTCTCTTTTTTTTAACCATTTCCATGAACGCCCAGAAAGCCATAGATGGTATTTGGAATATGGGAAAAGACAACACTCAAATTGAAATTGCAGAAGCCGAAGACGGTATCTACCATGGAAAAATAGTTGGTTCAGATAATGCCAATGCAAAAATAGGAGCCACACTATTGAAAGACATCAAATTGGTTGATGGCGAATGGAGAGGAAAATTATTTGCAGCCAAAAAAAGAAAATGGATGGATACTGTTTTAAAAGCAGAAGAGAATCAACTTTTGGTCACTGTGAATGCAGGTATAATGAGTAAAACACTCAAATGGACCAAAGGATAGAGGTAATCGAACAGTTCCAACAATTTAAAGAGATAAAAATGCAGATTGATCTCAAGTTCAAAACCGCTATCCTGTTTTTCTTTGTCAGTTTCAACCTACTTGCACAGGATTTTGAACTCTTTAAAGTTCAATCTGCCTACTATCCAAATCAAACTATTGAAGATTCTGGGGCGGATAGGGAAGTTGGTTTTTGGGAATGGAATGCACAACTTGCCCTACCACAACGCTTAAAAAATGAAAAAACTGTACTCATACATCAATTGAGTTATACCAATTTGAGGGCAGACGTAGAAGGAACTTTCGCCAATGACGAAACGGAAGCTAGCAAAGATTTCCATGCTATTTCGTATAGTTTAAATTGGATTCAAACCTTAGGCCCAAAGTGGAATCTCGCGGTAAATCTGTCACCAACTTTTGCTTCAGATTTTGACCAATCTTTAAGTACGGATGACTTTTTCTTTTTAGGTAATGCCCTGGCCATAAAAACGGTAAGCACTAAATTCAAGTATGGATTTGGATTGGCCTACACCACCAGTTTTGGACGGCAGTTGGTCATTCCCATGGGAATGATTAGGTACCATACAAACAATATGGCACTGGATATTATCTTGCCCAATGGGCTATCCGTTGTGTTTAATAAGGACAAGGCATTTCACTATGGCTTTCAAGCAAGATTGAATGGCGGATTTTTTAACAACACCAGTGACATTCAAATCGTCAACGATGAAATTGACAGAGTGGGTTATGCTCGTTTGAACATTGGGCCTAAGATTGGATTTAGATTTAATGAAACCATAAAAATTAATCTTGAAGGAGGAATGGCCATAGCCAGAAGGCTTGACTTTGTTGATCCTGAGGGAGAAACATTCGATAGGACACCGGAGAATGGCCCTTTTTTCAAGGTTGGATTGTCTTTTAGCCCAAAAAGAAAAAATAAATAGGTTTTTAAAAAATGAGCAATGTTGAAAATAGATTATTTCCTTTGTTTTTTAATGCACACCAAGAGCCTGAAATTTTGAAGTTAAAAGCCATTAACATAGTACCCATAGTGCTGGCCTTATTGTTGCCTACACTGCGCTTTTATACGAATAGGGAAGTGGAGGCTTCGGAATACGATTTGTTCATTTATGGACAGGTTTATACTTCTTTATTTCTTATGGTCCTATGGTATTTCTTATGGCAATTATGGGACATTAAACGAGGGAATAAAAGATGGTACGCCTTGGCACTTTTTGGTCTTACCTCAATATTGTTCTTGATTTACCATAAAGTATTTGATACAGACACAGACTTCCGGGTCCTTGGGCTACTTTTCCCCTCGGCCTTGATGTTGACTATTCAATACGCCTTAAGATCGCAGCAGAAGGCCTCCCATTTATTTTTGGAGAAGGAGCAACTACAAACAGAAAATTACAAAACCCAATTAAAGGCCCTGCAATCTCAGGTAGACCCACACTTCCTTTTTAATTCGCTAAATACCTTGCGGTCCATGGTTCGCCAGAACCATGCAAACTCAGAAAAATTCATCATGAGCCTTTCTGACTTTTTCAGACAAACGCTGAAGCACAACGAAAATAGCACCTTAAAGCTAAGCGAAGAATTGGAACTCTTGGAGGCCTATTTGTTTTTGATGAAAAGTAGAAACGAGCAAGCGATTGTCATTGATATTGCTATTGACAAAAAAACACATCAATTGGAACTTCCCACCTTAGCACTGCAAGTCGTGGTTGAAAATTGCTTTAAACACAACAGCATGACCGCCAAGAAACCCTTGTTCATTGAAATCGGGAACCTTGACCAAGAATATGTCATTGTGCGGAATAACCGACAGCCCATTTTAAGCGATGA
>ERZ1740067.345-NODE-345-length-38140-cov-12.491217_pt1 | contig 38140 bp, 35 predicted proteins | sample MGYA00581736_ERZ1740067 | MGnify/ENA primary metagenome ERZ1740067 (study PRJEB43018, sample SAMN04849236) | marine metagenome | isolation source: floating plastic debris | place: Pacific Ocean | collected 2008-08-27 | study: EMG produced TPA metagenomics... | reverse complement strand
ATTAATTGAGCTTTTTACTTAAGCTTTTTTAGCTCTTCTCGCAGCGCTTCTACTTCTTTGCGTAGTGCTTCAGCCTGTCGCTCTTCCTCAGTCATCGACTCGCTATCGTCCAAAATCTGAATTTGCCGTGGCCCCTCAGACTCCGTCGTTGTGCTTTCCGCCTGTACTGTGCCAGCGGCAGCTGTTTCCTGAGCACGTTCTACCATGTCATTCATCATGGTCTGTGCTTCTTCAGCTGTGATTTCGCCGCGTTCTACCAGCTCATCAACGAGTTTTTGCGCCTGGCCACGTAGCTCACCAAAAGAGCGACCGGCTTTCTCGCCAGCATAGGAAGCAATGCCTACGCCCAAATAAAATGCCTTTTGTACTAAATCACCAAAGCCGGCCATGGGCGACGTCCTCTAGAAATGAAGGTATTCACACGTTGCTGTGCTGATTCTAGAATAGGTAACACCCTACAGAAACGAACAGAGCAAATAACCGCCCAAAAAAGTGAGTTAAACCCGCTATGACAGTCTTCAATCTGGCGACTCAAAAAAAATCGCCAGTAGAGCCTCTCCTGCCTACGAAGACGAGAAGATCTGAACGTCTTTAAAAGCCAAAAGGCCCGAATTCCACGCCTATCACAAGCATCCCGTATTGCTGCTACCTTCCGGTCCTGACAAGATTTGGGCGTTGTAATTGCATGGGTCCGAGCCACTTCTACCATAACACCCCATTTCTCTTTTTGACTATGCTGTTTTACGTATTAGACCTACTCGGGGCGGCTGTATTTGCCATCAGCGGAGCACTGGCAGCAGGGCATAAGCAGCTCGATTTACTAGGCGTCGTGGTGATTGCGGTGGTGACGGCGATTGGTGGCGGTACCCTGCGAGATATTTTGCTCGACAGGCATCCTGTGTTCTGGATTGAAGATCCTACTTACCTGGTGGTGATTCTAGCAGCGGCTCTCTTGACGGTTCTGTATACCAAAGCGTTCAAACCGCCCGGTAAGTCTCTATTAATCGCTGATGCCCTTGGGCTAGCTTTGTTTGCTATTAGTGGTGCGCAAGTTGCTGAGCAGGCGGATCTGGCGGCCATTATTATTATTTTGATGGGTACGATGACGGGAACTGCTGGTGGTGTGATTCGAGATGTCGTCCTAGCCGATATTCCTGTGATTCTCAGGCGAGGAAGGATTTATGCCACTGCGGCTATCGTCGGTATTGTGGTTTATTTGCTATTGCAGCAGGTTGGCGTTCCAAGTGCGATCGCTGCACCCATCGGTATGATTGTTGTTGCGAGTCTACGGCTAGCAGCAATTGTATGGGGCGTTATGTTACCTATTTTTAACCTGTCGGGAGATAAAGACGACTACTCCAAAAGCTGAGCTATCCGAGCAATCATTCGCTGAATCTCCAGCGTGAGAACACCCTGCTTTACCTCCGAACTGGCAAGCACTAAAAACAGCGTCTCTGTTGTACAAAACGTGAGAATGCTGTACCCCTGTGCGCCTTCTAGCAAAATATGTTGCGTGGCACCGCGCTGAAGCTCTTCACCGATGCGATCGCCAATTCCCACTACCGCTGCTGCCATTGCCGCCGCTCTTGACTCTTCCAATCCAGGTGGCAATGTACTCACAATCGGTAGCCCTTCCGCCGTCACCAAAGCAGCCCCCTGTACGTGCAGAGTATCGGTTACGAATGATTGAATGAGGTCGTTCAACTGGTGAGTATCAATAGCCATAATCGTTAGGCGTAGTTAACCGCTGTTACGCTCAAAATTTTGTTGTGAGACGTCAAGAATTTGCTGAAGGACAAACGAAATCAGCTCCGCATGCTGCGAGACTTCATCAGACATCGTAGGGCTGGGACTATTCCACGAGTCAGATGATTGGCTGCGTACTTTACTAGGTGGCTTATCGGGAGTGCTAAACACCACCAGTAAGTAAGGATGAGTGCCAGACACTTCTGAATAAGTAAGGCTGTGGGCCACCGTAGATGTGACGACGGATTGCGACCAAATCCGAGCAGCGGGCTGTGCTAGAAGGTCCATCACAAATTGCGATCGCACCCGACTCACTGATACCCCACCCACAATGCTGTGCAGCAGTCTAGCCGTGGCCTCCGTTGTGAGCTGATTGCGGTTTTCTAACGCCGCTCCCAAGAAGTCTTTTTCTCTACCGTAGGGGCGATCGCACCAAGTCTTCTGGTTCATATTCACCGACCTCAGCTCCGGCCAACCTAAGTTTGCAAAATACCGATTCACAATATTTCGCTGAGACGCCCATGTTTCATCTGGCCCGGATGGCAAAGCAGGACCGCTCGTTGTCCCTGTCAGTACATCGAGCAAAAAGCTAGCCGCGTCATGACTCCCCCGTGTAAGTGCATCAGTCATTGCCCGGTCAATTTCTGCCGAAGGCTGGGCCATTCCTTGCTCTAGCCATACCTGCATTGCCACTACATAAAACAGATGCACAATGCTGTCTGGCTCCATGAGCTCTACGCCACGATAGCTCGCACCCTGTGGCTGATACTTCCAGAATTCTTCAGCGCTTAGCCCGCCCCCAGTATTCACTCGATATGGCGGTTCGTAGGCTATCCAGGTGACGGCAATTTGGTTTTGAGCCAGGTTTGGAAAGGCTTGCCAAGTCGCCTCTAAAACATCGTCAAGCTGCGATTGAAGCGGTGGATGCGGCAGAAAAAACTTTGCAGGCATGAAAACGAAGAGACAGAAAGAAAACGCTAGACGAAACCTAGATTAGTCCCTTTTCCAGCGTGTACCAAGGCTAGCTGCTCATACTTATTTGCATGCTCAATCAGATCTAGCGCTTCTTCTTCAGATAAGGGACGGAAGATCTTCCCAGGGACGCCGACTACAAGCGATCGCGGCGGCACATCTTTATTTACCACAGCGCCTGCCCCTACCATGCTGCCCTCACCCACTCTCACCCCATTGAGAATAATTGCGCCAATCCCAATTAAGCAGCCGCGCTCTACATGGGCACTGTGAATCACTGCCCGATGTCCTACAGTCACGTGGTTTTCGAGCACCGTAGGCAAATGCGGATCGCCATGTAGCACTGCGCCATCTTGCACATTGCTATGGGCCCCAATCGAGATCAAATCCACATCGCCTCGCACCACCGCGCCGTACCAAATGCTGGCCCCTTCGCCAATGTCCACTTGCCCCATTACCGTAGCGTTGGGCGCAATAAAAGCTGCTTTAGAAAGGTCGGGTGCGGACCAAAAGCCCGCCCTAGCTGGCTCAGAGGCGTTGGTAATAGGCAACTGTAGACCAGAATCTGAAGACGGAGTTGTAGTGCTCATGGAAACACCTCGATAGCTATAATGGGCCTGTTCATTCGGATGTAGATACAGAGACGCTTAATGCTTGGCTCCGACTCTCAATATCCCATATATGGCCCTGAAATACAGTGTCCCCACTGTCGTCAAACCATTCCAGCCCTCCTGCTGACAGACAGCTATCTCTGCTCACGTCATGGCGCTTTTGAAGCCAATCCTGAAACCGAAGAACTTGTTCACGTACAGTCTGGCCGTCACTGGCGCTTGTGGAAAGACAAGTGGTATCGCCAGCACACCCACCCCGACGGTATCCGCTTCGAAATTCACGAAGAGCTAGACCGCCTTTATACAGAAGGCCTCAGAGCAACGAAAGTCATCATCGCGGAGCGCTATCAGCAGCTGATGACGCCTTATCTGGAGCACGGTGCTCCCTGGCAGTCCCAAGGTACTGAAAAAGTACCGAAGCTATACGGTCTCCCTGTAGTCTTTAGCGAAATGGCTAAGGACAATCCTCAGTGGGAAGTCATCAACTTTGATTTGGAGAAAGAACCCGGTGTGCCGACTCAGTACCGATATTTAAAGATCTTTGAGTAGAGTGGTGGCTGGCAATGGGTTTCGTAGATAGACTGAGGTATAAATTTTAACACTACCTTAAAGTTACGATGGGCAAGCCACTTTAACTGAACTCCTCCTAACGACCTATCCGTCTTCTAAATCATTCGCAGTTGGCTCAGCAGCAAACCGCTCTCTATGCATCACGCCTCGATCAAAACCGCAGACATTCATCAGGCGATCGCATTTTATGAGCGTCTCGGCTTTGCGGTGCAAACCCGTTTTACTGCAGGTGTTACCCTGGCCTGTTGGATGGAAGGGCTAGGTGGCCGCATCGAGCTGATGCAGGTGCCAAAGCCCCGACCTGCCATCGATGCCTTTACCGATGAACACTACACCGGCTACTACCATCTGTCGTTTGACCTGACTGAGCAGGTAGAGAGCTTACCAAGCTGGCTCGACAAACTAAAAGTAGAAGTAGACGCTGTTGGCGGCAATCTCAAGGTATTGCTCGCGCCCCAGGAGCAGCAGATTGGCGAAGACATTTACGAAGTTGCTTTTTTGGCGGACACAGACGGACTTCCCTTGGAGTTTATTAGGCGGATAGAGGCTAGGAGTGAAGATGGGCGCTAACTTGATGCCGTTTGCAGACAACTGGGCGTATCTTAAAACGGAGTTAGCGTGGCTAGACCGATTGCTCATGCTGGCGATCGCTCGTCAGCGCAAAGAGACTAAAGCCGTCAACAAAGTCGCGACGACCCCAGCCGATCGTCTCAGCGCCCATTGGTGGAAAGGCGTAATCTCAGTACCCAATCCCAGCTATGACGATTGCAGAGTCCCTGCCAAACCCAAAAAAGCTGAACCAACATCGACTTTTTCGCCTTCTGTGCTTGCCGAATCATCCGTGGCTCCGTGCAAGGCTCCCACGGGCTATCAAAGTCAGCTAGAGCATCGGATCAAAGCCAGTGCCGAGGCTAATGTTGTGCTGGGTCTGCCGTCTTTACGTCACTATCTCAATCTCACCCTGTTTGAGAAAAATCTCATTTTGCTGGTGCTTGCTCCGGAAGTTAACCGGCGCTATGGCAAGCTCTATCATTTTTTGCAAACCGGCGAAGAAAAATCGACCAGAGCCTCGGACTTACCGATGGTAGATTTGGCCTTGCGGCTTCTATGCCGCAACGATTTGGAACGAAGGCGCGCCCGCGCCAAGCTTACAGGGCCTCACTCACTCATCGCCAAAAAAATACTGCGCTACGTAACGGTGCGCCCCGGTACCCGGCTCACCAGCTATCTACAGCTCTCCGAAGAATGGATAGACTACTTCCTTGCAGAGCAACCCGATCAACAGTTTGTGTTTGAGCAGTTAGCGATCGCTTCTGCACCGCTGCTAGCTCTTCCTGCTCCTACGCCCGCCACCCGCGCCGTCAAAATCCGCCAGCCTGAGGTTGCCTGGGATCGACTGATTTTGCCAACGCCTGTCATGGGACAGCTGCAAAGTATTACTCAGCAGACCTCAGCAGGCTTACTTACTCGCATCGCCGATACCGGACAAGTTGCCATGCTGGTTGGCGAAGCCGGGACAGGAAAGACGATGGCCGCAGGTGCGATCGCTACCTCCATTCGCCAACCTCTCAGCGTCCTCGACCTTTCCGAAGTAAACCCTACAGACTGGTCAGCTGTTCTCGACTCACTCGATCCCTACCGCTATCCTGTTCTACTGATCAAATCTGCTTCCGTCTGGTTTGGCCGCAATCGCAGTGCGAATTCAGGCACTGATTCAGGTGAAAGTCCTGGCCTTTCTCCCGCGCAATTGCAGCAGTGGCTACAAACCCGCAAAGCAGAGCCGGGACTGACCCTACTCAGCAGTCGCTACCTGCATCTTGTACAGGCGAAGTGGCGTCAGCAAACGAACGCTATTCTTTCGCTGCCTATGCCTTACAAAGTGGCTCGTAAAATGCTGTGGCGGCAGGCTTTTTCGGGTATTGCCTGTAGTGACAGTATCGATTGGATGGCGATCGCCGCTCAGCTTAAAGTCAGTGGCGGTGAGATTCAGCTACTGGGAGAGGCTGCAATTGCGATCGCGCAGACTAAAAACGCTAAAACCGTCACCCTCAGACATATCCAGCAGGCTATCAAGCAGCGTGGTCTTTCAGTAACGCTCAGCTGCTGATAGTTTTATGCTCTATCGCCCAGTCGCTTACGGCTGTTCTACGCCTGCATTTCGCAGAAACCGCCTAACGCTAGTAAGACAGGCCTTACTAACGACTCTTTTAGGGTGTGGGCGATGAAATACCGCTATCTCACAATTCAAAAGAACACGAACTCTTGAACCGTTCCCTTCTGAGAGCGTAGCCCCTAAAACAACGAATAGTTTTTCTATATCTGACCAAGCAACATCTGAACGAGTAGGTTTCTCGAAGATGTCAGCAAGTGCTTTTTTGTGCTTATTATTCATTGACTACTATTCACGGTTCTTTTTTCATACTGCTTTTGCTGACCTTTTTTGTGAAACTGTTCGTTTAAGCATACGTCAAATTGATATCGTTTTTTGATATCAATTTGACGTAAAAATGGTATCATTTTGATATCAGATATATACAAGGTGGTCCATTTAAGTAATGATCTTTTCCTACAAGGGGTATACAGGAGAAGCGTTTATTGATGGAGATTCGGATGTTCTAGCTGGAGAAATTCTGAACATTCGTGATGTTGTCACCTTTGAAGGCGACACCGTTCCTGAAGTAAAGCAAGCTTTCCGAGATTCAGTAGATGACTATCTCGATTTTTGTCACGAGCTGAATCGAGAAGCTAATAAGCCTTTTTCTGGAAAGCTAGCGTATAGAACGACACCTGAGCGCCATAGGCAGATTTTTCTAGCTGCGAAGAGCCAAGGAAAAAGTGTGAACGCTTGGATAGATGAAGCGCTATTGACTGCTGCCGAGAAAGACGCCGCCTACATCGTTGCAGTGGATTGATATTGTTTCAGCTGAGTCAATTTGCTTCCTCTAAGCAATGCTGCCTCGTTTGCGGGCTTCTTTAAAGGATGTTCCGACATTTTTGAGGCCGGCGCGGATCATTTGCTGTTCTAGCAGAGTGAAGAATCGGGTGCGATCGCCCCCCCTCACAACAGCCTGATTATGTGCCTCTGCCAGCGCTACCGGATAACCAAACCCCTTTTGCACCTGAGCCAGCATCAAACTCAGCGCCGAATTCAGTAGCTCACTATCTTTTACTACCCACTGCGGAAACTCTACCCGAGCCACTTCTGCGCCTACGTGTACATAGCAAAAATACATCGCATGTTCGCCGTAGCAGCTCAGAATGTCCGCAGAGCTTTTCCAAAGTGGGCCTCGTTCTCCGGGAGATAGTGATGTGCTCCACAGCGTGACATCGCGCAGAGGCGAAAAGCTTTGGCAGGGTGTTTGCGCTCGGTGGTCTTCGCAGTGCGTGAGGCAATCAGGCGACTCGTAAGGGCAGGCTTGTAGTCGCAGAAAGTTTAGCGCTTCGCCGCTACGGGAGGCACTAATGTAGCCCATGACGGGAACACGGGCTTTGCGGAGTCGATCCCAAGATTCTAGGACGGGCAACAGAATTTCATCGCGAGCTTTGGCAGGAATCTGTTCAAGAAACCAGTAAATGAGCGAACCATCTGTCATGGCTAAAGTAGGTGTCTGAGCATCGCTCCCCTCCTTAGTTCCCTGGTGGCTGAGCGTAGCCGTTGGTTTCACCTTTCTACAAGAAATAGCCAATTCTCCTATCATTACTGCCTCGGCAGCCGTCCGCTTGTACCCCATCCACTCCTCCGTACGAATTCCCCACTGCCGCGAGGCGTAGAGGTCTTCTGGGCGGTAAATCACCTCTGGGAGGCTGTCGAGCAGCGGGTAGCGGCTTTGGCCGTAGTGGATGATGACTCGGCTGATGTTTAGCAGGTAGCAGTAGGCGATTTCGTGATGGCTCGGCGAAATCTGTGAGCCATCGGATGAAATGACGGTGTGTGCGGCGGGCGCGGTATCTAGCGCAACTTTGGTACTCAGCGGCTCGATGGGTTCGGCTGCTGCAAAAAGAAGACGGTCCCGGTGCTCACTGAGCTGATCTACGAGCTTGCTCTGATGTTTGGTCGCTTGCGCCATCAGATTGCGGGCAATGTCTACTCGGCGGCGAGCGGCCTCTGCTTCCTGAGTGAGGTGCTCACTGATGCCTTGCATTTGCCGGGCGAGCTTGGTGAGATCGAGCATGGCACCTTCGAGTTTGTTAGCAAGTCCACTGATCGAACTTTTGTACTACTTTCTCCAATGATAGTAAATGAATTCTGGAGTCTTGTCTTGCCTGCTCCCGGTCGGCAGCTAGGTTATAGCCCCAATCTGCCAAAAACAGCTGGACTTCTGAGAGGTCGGGTTGTTGCGTTACCGCTTTGAGAGCCGGTAGGCGATCTTCAACAAACCAAATGTTTGAAACAGCGTGCTTGTCTTTCAGCAGGCGCAGTGTTTCGTATTTAGGACGTTTTACTTCTTTGCCAATGATTCTCTCTGCTGGAAAGGAAAGGCCGCTTTGTGCGAGTAGCGATTTGATGAATCGCCCTTCTTTGGTACTCACTATATATATAGGTGTATTGCTAGCGAGCAATGAGCCGAGCTGTTCAATCATGCCTGGGTAAAAGCGGTGGAGGGCGAGCCAGTCAGAGGGGTTTTCTTTGATTTTGCGATCGCGCACGCCATCCAAAGCCTGGACAGATTCTACCTTTGTTAAATTGGCTTCTGTTAAATAAGGCAGCGCCATTTCAGGCCAATGCTTGATAATCTGTTGATCAATATCTGGCTGATGTCCTTTTTGCACGAGCACTCTGACGAGTACAGGCATTTCCCAGCCGGTTTCTATCACTGGTCGCAGTGGATAAAACCTTTCTGCGAGTCCTTCGGGTGGCTGTTTATCGTCTGGATTGAATAGGAGACAGTAGGCCTGCCAGGCTGTTTGAAAATATTCGATTAGGCCATCGCAGATGACCCCGTCAAAATCAAACGCAATCAGCTCAGGGTGGGTCATTGTTATCGGCTTCGCGTTCTGCGAGTAAAGGATCTGCCATCTCAGTCTTGTACTGAAGCGGCAATGTAATCGTAAAGGTAGATCCTACATTTGGTGTGGAGCTTAGGCGAATGCTACCTTGCAACAGGTCGACCATTTGATGTGCGATCGCCAACCCCAATCCCGTACTGCTCGACAGCTGCTGACCAGCATTCCCCTGGTAAAAAGGCTCAAAAATATGCGCGCGCTCAACCTCACTAATGCCTAGCCCAGTATCTTGCACCGATATCTCAACCAAATCTTCAGCCGGGTTGGGTTGACTAGCCACGATAGTAATGCTGCCTGTTTCGGTGTAGCGCACCGCATTACTCACAATGTTGGTCACTACTTGGCGTAGTCGGGCTTTGTCTGTCGTCATCTCTACTGGCGTGCACAATACCGAAACCAATAGGCCTTTTTGCTGCGCTAACGTTCCCATAATGGCCGTGACCTCCTCAATGACATCGCACAGCTGAATGCGCTGAGAATTGATGGTTATTTGGCCTTTGCGATAGGTAGAGACTTCCAGCGTTTCGTTGATCATGTTGAGCAGCTGCCGTCCGCTCGTGAGCACCTGCTCAATGAAGCGTAGATTTGGGGCGCTGGCGTTGCCCTGCTGCCGTAAAAACAAATCGGAGTAGCCAATGATGCAGCTCAGTGGGCTCTTTAGCTCGTGAGCCATATGTGCGAGGTTCTTTTGCTCATTACGCACGAGGCGATCCAGCTCTTGATTGCTGACAATCATTTCGTCGTAAAGCAGATTCACTTCTTTGAGTCGCTCTTCGGTGTAGCGTCTAAAGCACACAGCGATAACTTTATCGATAGAGCCATCGATCAGCCGCGTTGTCCTTAACAATAGGAGCGCATCACTTTCGAGTAGCTTGTCTTCTAGGATGACAAAAATAATTTCGCGCAGCAGGGCATACTCTCGAACAATCTCCTCTGCGTCGTAGCCTTGTTGTGCTCTGAGCGCGCCGTGGACAAGACTGCTCTCTAGTATGTCTTGGATGTCTTGAGTTTGAGCGCTGGAGAGGAGATGTGCGATCGCATCCAAAAGCGACGGTAAGCTATCCAACACCGACTCGTAAGCGAGATTCTGACTACTCTCAATAGCCTCGCCCGCCCGCACCTGAGCCATCCAAGAGCGGATTATATCGTCCTTTCTACAGGCTAGTACTTCGCCAAAATCCATGCGATATTTTTATAGTTAGAGAGCCTTAAAGATAGCTTGTAAAGAAAAATTTAAGTTATACGCGTAGATTAGCAGGTTGTGGTAAACGAAATCTGTCAGAGGGTTCAGACCCACGCGTAAAAGAGGTTAGGCTCGCTAGTCGCTAGAATGAACTCTACGAGTCAATTCAAAGCCAAACCATTCAGCAGATACAAAGCCAGATATGGGCGTTTCCTTTTCAGACGAATTTGATGTGATTGTCGTTGGTGCAGGCCATGCAGGCTGTGAGTCGGCACTAGCCGCCGCACGATTGGGCTGCCGTACCCTGCTCATCACCATGAACCTGGACCGCATCGCTTGGCAGCCCTGCAACCCTGCTGTCGGTGGCCCTGCCAAGTCTCAGCTGGCTCACGAAGTCGATGCCCTCGGCGGCGAGATCGGCAAAATCGCCGACCGCACCTACCTGCAAAAGCGTATTCTCAATAGTTCTCGTGGTCCGGCAGTCTGGGCGCTGCGTGCTCAAACCGACAAGCGCGAATATGCCGCTGTTATGAAGACAGTCGTCGAAAATCAAGAGAACCTAGTACTGCGCGAAGGCATGGCCACTGACTTGGTCATCGGAGAAAACAATGAGATCATTGGCCTAGAAACTCACTTTGGTATGACCTTTGGCTGTAAAGCAGTCATTCTTACCACGGGGACTTTCCTCAATGGCACCATCTGGGTAGGCAAAAAGTCACTGTCTGCAGGCCGTGCAGGGGAGCCTGCTGCTATTGGCATGAGTGAAACCCTAAACCGACTCGGTTTTGAAACGTCTCGACTAAAAACAGGAACGCCAGCGCGTGTTGATAAGCGATCGGTAGACTACAGCCAGCTACAAGAGCAGCCTGGCGATTCTGACGTGCGTTGGTTTAGCTTCGATCCTGAAGAGTGGAACGAGCGCGAGCAAATTCCTTGCCATATGACGCGTACTACCGCAGCCACGCATAAGCTCGTACGAGACAATCTGCATCTGTCCCCTGTTTATGGTGGCTGGGTAGAAGCAAAAGGCCCCCGTTACTGCCCCTGCATAGAAGACAAAATCGTCCGTTTTAGCGAGAAAGAAAGCCATCAAATATTCATCGAGCCAGAAGGCCGAGATTACCCAGAGCTCTACATTCAGGGCTTTTCGACTGGGTTACCAGAAACCCTACAAATCGAAATGCTCAAAACTCTTCCAGGGTTGGAAAACTGCGTCATGCTTCGCCCTGCCTACGCGGTGGACTACGACTACATTCCCGCGACGCAGCTGTTCCCGACGCTTATGAGCAAAAAGGTAGAAGGACTGTTTTGTGCTGGGCAGGTGAATGGTACGACTGGCTACGAAGAAGCGGCTGGCCAAGGGCTTGTTGCTGGCGTCAATGCTGCGCGACTGGTCAACCGGCAAGAGATGCTTGTTTTCCCGCGTGAAGGTAGCTACCTGGGTACCTTGATTGATGACCTGTGTACCAAAGAATTGCGTGAACCATACCGCGTTCTGACTTCTCGCTCAGAGTATCGGTTGATTTTGCGTTCAGATAATGCCGACCAGCGGTTGACGCCGTTGGGAAGGGAGATTGGCCTGATTGATGATCGCCGATGGGCCCTCTACACCCAAAAGCAAGAAAATATTAGTAATGAGAAGGCTCGAATGCAGAGCACTCGGGTGAAGGAGCATGAGGAACTCGGTAAACAAATCTATGCAGACACGCAGCAAAAGATTAAAAGCTCTGTGACGTTGGCTGACTTGATCCGTCGGCCTAAGTTTCACTATGCGGACTTGGAGAATTATGGGTTGGGCAATGCTGCGCTGAACCGGGCTGAGAAAGAGGGGGCTGAAATCGATATTAAGTACTCAGGGTATATCCAGAGACAACAGAAACAGATTGACCTGGTTTCTCGGCAGACTAATCGCGTGCTCCCTCAGGATTTGGACTATATGACGATTGAGACGCTTTCGATGGAGTCGAGAGAAAAGCTCAACCAGGTTAAACCGATGACAGTGGGCCAAGCTACTCGCATTGGTGGAGTGAATCCGGCGGATGTAAATGCGCTGCTGGTTTTCTTGGAGATTCGTGACCGAGGAATGGCTGCAAAAGAGAAGCAGGCGATCACGTAAAGCCCTGCTAAAAATGGATGCTGTTTCGGATGAGGTGACGCTCAAGTTCTGGTTGTTTGGACTGAAATCTAGAGTATCATCCTGCCGCCTATTGTAACGAATGCTTAATATTTGGCTCATAAAGTCTGAGAGCCCTATGATGACAGGATTACAGCTGCTTTTTTCGTGAAATTTAGCTGAGTCGACAGTAACTGAAAGATGTCCCTGGGATCGCCTCATACCAATAGTCGTAGAAGTTTTAAAGTGAAAATGAGTGAGTGGTCACACGCATAGACTCGTGTGACTAGCTAAATTATTTTTCCTTTATTTCTTACTGTTGAGGGCCAAAGTTTCTGCTTGTAAGTCAGAGGCAAAAACGCTATTTGCGAAGCCTCAGCTCTTCCCTGAGACCCAAGGTTTGAGCAGTTTTCTCAATGGGTGAAAAAAAGACCAAAAAGAGCTGCGATCGCTCGTCAATTTTTGCTGGGTTTAGCGGAGTGATTTCGGCATAAAACTAGTTCTAATGAACTATAAAAACTTGCGTTTTTCATTTTCATTTGCTATAACTTGCCCTGAGTGCAAAAAGTCAATTGAAATGTTAACGGAAGTTCACTATTTCGATTGATAAAACCCTATATCCGGAGGTCGGTGTTTGAAATAGAGACTAGCGCGACTATGGTAGCGAACCTACCTTGTTCTTTCGAAAATCTCTTTTGATTATGTATACGACAAACGGCGTAATGATGCAGTTCTTCCACTGGTATGTGGACCCGGACGGCTCGTTATGGAACGAGCTTGCAGAAAAGGCCAGTGATCTTTCCGATAAAGGCATTACAGCAATGTGGCTTCCACCCGCGTACAAAGGAATTGGTGGGGATTCAGATGTAGGGTACGGTGTGTACGACCGGTATGATCTAGGAGAATTTGATCAGCAGGGATCAGTACGTACGAAGTACGGCACCAAGGATGAATATATCAACGCCATCAAAAAGACCAAAGCGGCTGGAATGGATGTATATGCCGACATTGTTCTAAACCATATGATGGGTGCAGATGGTGAAGAAGTTGTAAACGCCACGCCTTACTCACCCGAAGATAGAAGAGAACAGATTGGCGGCGAAAGAGAGATTAAAACCTGGACTCATTTCACGTTTCCGGGTCGCGATGGTAAGTACGATGACATGGAGTGGCAGTGGTACCACTTCAACGCAACAGATTACGACAGCAACAATCCTGAGATGGATGCGGTATTTCTGTTTGAAGGCAAAGTTTTTGAAAATCAAGTTGACCTCGAAAGAGGAACATTCGACTACCTCATGGGCTGCAACCTAGACTTGCAGAACCCAGATGTCTCAGATGCTATCAAGCGTTGGGGTGAGTGGTATGTCGACACCATCGACATGGATGGATTCCGCTTTGATGCGGTCAAGCATGTTCGAGCAGGCTTCTTTCCGCAATGGATGCAGCATGTACAGCGCTACAGCGGTCGCTCACTCTTCTCTGTAGGAGAATATTGGTCGCACCGATTGTCTTCTTTACACCGGTTCATTGACCTCACCTCTAGCATGGTGCCTTTGTTCGATGCGCCACTGCATTACAACTTTCATTATGCAAGCCTAGAAGGTGACAGCTATGATATGCGCACCATCTTCAACAACAGTTTGGTAAACAGCCGGCCTGAGCTAGCAGTTACGATTGTTGATAATCACGATTCTCAACCCTTGCAATCACTCGAATCTTGGGTAGAGTCTTGGTTTAAGCCATTGGCCTATGCACTTATTTTGCTAAGGAAAGATGGCTACCCTTGCGTCTTTTACGGTGATTATTATGGTGCAAACTACAAGGACGAAGGTGACGATGGAGAGGAACACGAGATCTTTTTAGACTCTCATCAATATCTCATTGATAAGTTTTTGCACGCTCGCCACGCTTACTCTCACGGTTATCAAAAAGACTATTTTGACCATGAAGATGTTGTTGGCTGGACGCGCATGGGTGATGACAATCATCCCGGTGGTATGGCTGTTGTCATGAGTAATGGCGATGCTGGGGTAAAGCACATGGATGTGGGCTATCGCCACCGTACTTACATTGACCTTACAGGCCATATCGATAAGCCTGTAACAACCAATGAGAGAGGCTGCGCCGACTTCCGTTGTAATGGTGGTTCTGTCTCTGTGTGGGTTCCCCAAGACGCAGAAATCTAAGTTGCAACTTTAATATCGCTAACAAAAGCGGCTGGTAGCTAAGCTATCGGTCGCTTTGTATGATCAAGGTAGTTTCACAGCTAGCGTATGACTACTCATTCGATTTTGACCGAAGCCCAACTTCAGCGGGTGAGCGATGGTTCTGTTTCGTCACTTTTTTCGACCTGTGATGAAGCGCCGCATACGCTGCTGCTTGTGTGGCCGCAGATGGGGGATTTCGATACGTTGGAATATGCTTGGTGGCTACAGAAAGAAAGTGCGCGTCTTCGGGCAGCCAACGTTCAAGTCAGGGCGGCTGGGATTGGCGATCGCACTGCCGGCGAAAAGTTCTGCTGCTACACCGGTTTTCCATCGCAGCACCTATATATCGATCCCACCGCTTCACTTCATCAGTCCCTCGGTCTGTACAAAGGCCTCACAGCCTCTCTACCGGTTACAAACTCTCAGCAAGACGGATATCTCAATTTGCTCCTGATGTGTATGGGTATTGGCAGCCCTGGCACACTGAGAGAAGTTTTCCGGGGCTATACCGGAGACAAGAAAGCCCCTCAGCTAATTGCTGATGATGAAAAAGTCAAAGCCGCACCTCTACCAGAACTGACCGGAGACGTATTTAAGGCAGCGGGCGGAAAAGGCTTTCAAAGGCCGTTTGAGCTGGCGACGCTGAGGCTGCGCAACATGGGTGAAGTGCTGAGGAATTGGAAAACCTATGTGCCGGATGCAGCTTACCTAACACAGCGAGGAGCGACTTTTCTGCTGGATAAGGATGGGGCGATTGTGTATGAATGGCGCGATCGCAACATTCTTGGCTTTGCTGAAAACATGAGTCAGCCGCTCTCTTTCCTCGGTAATTACGTTCCTGCCTATCGCCCAACACCGCCCGCCTGAAAGGGTTGAAAATTTCTCCTCAAAAATAAAAAACGTTCACGGGTCTATTCCCTCGGCGACTGAGCGAAACCGTTGCCACGTCTACGTCAAAATAATTTACAATGTTTAACAGTTAGTACTGTTGATAGATGTATTAGTATCTCTATCCGAACGCTCGCCGCAGGCCAAATGACTGGCTGACGGTAGAAAGTTAATGCGGCTAACGCCCGTCTTATTGCTCAATATAAGAGCATAAGAATGGCTGAATTGCTCCAATTTGTAAGCACCGCCTCCGTAGTTTTATGGCGTGGTGTGCTAACGGTCTACCAGACCATATCCCAGACTTCAACTAAAGAATCACCATGAAAGACCTGACCCGCTACCGGAATATCGGTATCTTTGCCCACGTAGATGCGGGCAAAACTACGACAACCGAAAGAATCTTGAAGCTCACCGGCAAAATCCACAAGATCGGTGAAGTTCATGATGGTGCGGCAACCACAGACTTCATGGACCAAGAGCAAGAGCGCGGCATTACCATTCAGTCTGCGGCGACTACCTGCTTTTGGGATGATCACCAGCTTAATATCATCGACACCCCCGGACACGTGGACTTCACCATTGAGGTGTACCGCTCCCTGAAAGTACTTGACGGTGGCGTTGGCGTATTTTGCGCTTCTGGTGGTGTAGAGCCTCAGTCCGAAACAAACTGGCGCTACGCAAACGAATCCAAAGTAGCTCGCATCATCTATGTCAATAAGCTCGATCGTACTGGCGGTGACTTCTACAGCGTGATTAAGCAGGTAGAGGAAATTCTGGCTGCTAAGCCGCTGGTTATGGTGTTGCCTATCGGTATCGAAGATAACTTCGTAGGCGTTGTGGATCTGCTCACCCAGAAAGCTTGGATTTGGGATGACTCTGGCGACCCAATGAACTACGAGCTTACCGATGTCCCTGAAGATATGAAGGATAAGGTCGCTGAGTACCGCGAAATGCTGATTGAGTCTGCGGTGGAAATTGATGACGATGTAATGGAGTCTTACCTAGAAGGTAACGAGCCCGACATCGACACGCTCAAGCGCTGCATTCGCAAAGGCACCCGCGAGCTAACGTTCTTCCCCACTTACTGTGGCTCTTCCTTTAAGAACAAAGGTGTGCAGAACGTATTGGACGCGGTTGTAGACTACCTACCAAACCCAACTGAAATCGCGCCTCAGCCTGAAGTTGACCTCGATGGTAACGAGACAGGTGGTGTTGCGAAAGTGACGCCTGATGCACCTTTGCGTGCGCTTGCGTTCAAAATCATGGACGACCGCTACGGCGCGCTCACCTTTATCCGCATCTACTCCGGTACGCTCAGCAAGGGCGACACCGTTCTCAATACCTTTACGGGTAAGACAGATCGTGTAGGCCGCTTAGTGTCTATGCACGCCGACTCCCGTGAGGAAATCGACGTTGCCCAAGCGGGTGACATCGTTGCCATCGTAGGTATGAAGAACGTGCAGACAGGTCACACACTTTGTGATCCTAAGAACCCTGCAACGCTTGAACCGATGGTCTTCCCTGATCCGGTTATCTCAATTGCCATTGAGCCTAAGGACAAGGGTGGTTCTGAGAAGATGGGTCTGGCATTGAGCAAGATGGTCCAAGAGGATCCTTCCTTCTATGTAGAGACTGACCAGGAAAGTGGCGAAGTCATCATTAAGGGGATGGGCGAGCTTCACCTCGATATTAAGGTGGACATTCTTAAGCGTACTCACGGCGTAGAAGTAGAAGTGGGTAAGCCGCAGGTTGCTTATCGTGAGTCTATTACCAAGATTCTGCAAGATTCTTACACTCACAAGAAGCAGTCTGGTGGTTCTGGTCAGTTTGCAAAGATTGACTACACTATTGAGCCTTCTGAAGTGGGTGTTGGCTTTGAGTTTGAGTCGAAGGTTACGGGCGGTAATGTTCCTCGTGAATTCTGGCCTGCGGTAGAGAAAGGATTTGCAAACAGCATGGAGAAAGGGCCTTTGGCTGGCTACCCCATGGTGGATGTGAAGGTGACTCTTTCGGATGGTGGTTTCCACGCGGTGGATTCGAGTGCGATCGCATTCGAAATCGCTGCAAAATCCGCCTACCGTCAGTCTTTCCCCAAGGCTGGCCCACAGATCCTTGAGCCCATCATGAACGTCGACGTATTCACTCCCGACGATCACATGGGTGACGTCATCGGTGATCTGAACCGTCGTCGCGGCATGATCAAGTCTCAGAACTCAAACCCAATGGGTGTGCGCATCAAAGCAGATGTTCCTTTGAGTGAAATGTTTGGCTACATCGGCGACCTGCGCACCATGACCTCTGGTCGCGGTCAGTTCTCCATGGAATTTGGCAACTATGCCCCATGTCCTAAGAATGTTGCTGAAGAAGTGATCAAAGAAGCCAAAGAGCGTCAGGAAGCGGCTAAGAAGTAAGCGACTGATTTGAAGCCTGATTAAAGGCCTCTGATCAGTGGCCGCTGATTAGTGGACACAAAGGGCATCTCCCGATCCTCAGTGATTGGGAGATGCCCTTCTTCATAAGCCCCCAACATTTAGACCTTCGCTATTATTTATTCATGGAGCTAAAAGCCTTACCTACCGATATTGTCCTCAGCGAATCCAAAGAAGTGCTGAGCCATATCAAAATGGACCGTAGCCTTTACCCTGGCACCTACGTCGATATTGACGGCCATACCTACCAAATTCTGGTGCGGCGTCATCAGTACCAGCTCAAGCTAGGTCGCTACTATCTCCACAAAGCCGTCGTTCACGTAAAGGAAACAGCCGTACCCGAAGAAAGAACGCTGCTGAATGGTGACTGGGTTATTGGTGACATTACCTGCACCTACAACGCCCGCTCCGAGCTAGTCCGCTGCGCCATCAACCCTAGCGGCCCCTGTAGCGACTGCATCCATTACGAGCCGCTAAAGTAGCTGTTTTTTGTAGAATTGAAAGACCTTCGTACTCATGGCAACAAGCGATGATGACTCTAACGTTAGAAATGAAGTCCGCAGACCTCCGGCTAGGTGATGCCGAATTCTACCGACTGTGCCAAGCGAACCGGGACTTAAAACTAGAGCTGACTGCGGAAGGAAATCTCATTATTATGCCGCCAACAGGATGGGATACAGGTCGCTGCAATAACGATCTAAGTTGGTACGTTACTAGCTGGGCTAAAAAAGACGACACTGGTATCGCCTTCGACTCATCAACAGGATTCAGACTCCCAAACGGTGCAACTCGCTCTCTAGACGTTTCATGGGTGCAGAAGACACGCATAGAAGCGATTAATCCTGACCCTGATAAATTTCTGCCGCTGTGTCCTGACTTTGCAATAGAACTTCGCTCCGTGAGTGACAGTTTGTCTAATACACAAGACAAGATGCAGGAGTACCTCGATAACGGACTGAGGCTAGGATGGCTTATTGATCCAAAGAGACGAAAAGTCGAGATTTATAGAGCCGAGAGTTCTGTAGAAACAGTAGATTTCCCAACGGATTTATCAGGAGAGACAGTCCTTACGGGTTTTACTCTTGATGTTACTAAAGTCTTTGCTTGAGGAGTCTACTAATGGTACAAGCCCCACCTAAACCAATAACATTAGAAGATTTCTTGGCACAGCCAGAAACCAAACCTGCTAGTGAATATCTGGATGGAAAAATTAGCCAAAAACCCATGCCACAAGGTGAACATAGCAGAATTCAAGTTAAGTTGGGTGCCGCGCTTGACGAAAAGCTAAACCCTGACAAGACAGCTGCTGCGTTTACTGAACTTCGCTGTACATTCGACGGGATCTCTATCGTTCCTGACATTTCTGTTTTTATTTGGGATAGAATTCCTCGAAAGGAAAATGGCAGAGTCGAAAATGTTTTTCCAATTCCTCCCGACTGGATTATCGAAATTTTATCGCCTGGGGAGGGCTATAAGAAAGTCAATAAGAAGATTTTGCGCTGTCTTGAACATGGCGCGGCAATGGGCTGGCTGATCGATCCTTCTGAAGATGCGGTATATGTGCATCAGCCGGATCAGCATACTGCCATTTACGACCTGGCCGATAACGCACCAGAAACACCACTGCCTGTACCAGACTTCGCCAAAGAATTTAGCCTTACGATAGGCAATCTTTTTGCCTGGCTCGTTCTTTAGTCATTCTCACAGTCTGTTTTGCCGGGTATGAGATGACGTCTCCTCTGATTTTCGCATCAGAAGCGATACAGGCTCACCCAATAAAACTCGGTTGCGAAATGAAGGTGTGCAAATAAATTAAAAGGTAGTAGGCCGCAATAGGCGTGAGCACGAGGAAGCTTCTCCAAACACGATGAGGGGCGATGGACCTGGGATGCTTCATTAAGACACGAAAGGAAAGATAGGCAACCGTTACAACATATAGCCCAAAAACGCCCATGGCTGGAGAGAAAAAGTAAGACTCCAGAACGCTATTACTAAAATGACGGTCGTGATAATAGTCGTATTGCCAAAGCCCATAATCAGACACCGTTGTTTTTACCGCTGCAAATACCAATCCCAGACAGCTAGAGCCATTGAACAAAATGAGTCCATTGAAAATCTCTTTTTGGGACAGGCCTTTAACCCTCTTGTTCACCAGAATGGGCAGCAAGCTCACTAGCAATAAAGAGACGAATGGACCTGCTTGAAAACTCACAAGCGTCCAGCCTAATTGACTGTAAATTCCTGTGTTGGCCTGTGCCCCGACCGTGTATAAGCAGTAGGGCACACTGACAAATACAATCAACACGGCCAGCACGTGTGCTGTTATTTTGCTCACGATGATAAACCGACTCATGCCATAAACCCTCTCCCAGCGCTTCTATAGCATCTGTAGAGTTGCTTAGGACACTACTGTTGGCCGAAATGTTGGCTGAAACCGTTACCTAGCAACGAGCAACTCTACTAGCAGCGGTGAGACCCCGCGTCGTCGTACGGCGCTAGGGAATGCTCACCAAGACAAAGTAAGAATGCATCCTTGCTTTGCTATATCTCTTTCAATCTGGCTTGCTACCGTTACAGAAAGAACAATAAGACAAAATAGAATGTGAAAATAGCGCTCGCTAGCTGTTTAAACGAAATGTGTTGCTATCTGCAACGATAGGAAAAAATAGAAAATATGACTTGAGAGTGGTTTGTAATGGTCTTATTTGTAATGATTTTGTAAATGACGAAGTATTGCCAGGAATAACCTACAGGGCCACTGATGATATCTGAAGTAAATTCTGCGGCATATTAAGCAGGACCGAAATATATTTGTTTTTTCTTACGAACTTATAATGTCTAAGCTTTCTCCTCGACACAACGCTGCGCTTATTGTGGGCAGCGCAACAACACTTGTGCCCGGCATGATTATGGCCGGATTTATGCCCGAGTGGAATGTATTGCCAGCTACTAGCTGGTTGGCGATCGCAGCTATTGGTTCAGCCGTTGCCGGTGTTATTGGCTTTCCGCGTCAGTGGCTGCGCGCTAGCATCGCAGGTGCAGTCACAGGTAGCGGCGCACTCATCGGTCTTCTGCTGTACGTCTATATCCGGTCTCTTGTGATTGATAATGACACCTTCTTGAGGCTAGAGTTTGCTATTGGTGGCAGTCTGGGTGCTATCCCTGGGATACTGCTATTTCGCTACTGGGTCAAAAGGCCTTTATCTACATAAATAGCCCTCCATAAAAATAGCCCTGCATAAATAGTGCTTGCTTGAACAACCCATGTTACTGGTCTACGCTCACTGGTCTACGTTCACTGGACTGTGAGCATAGCAATCAAAATGGCATTGCCCAGAAGGCTCACTCCATCTACGGCGCAGGCTCTCGGATGAGGGATATTTTGTGCAATGCTGAGGGCAGCCCCTGCAAAATGAAAACTAACAACAAACTGAGGCAGCCAAGAACGCCAACTCTAACAGCGCCCTTAAAAGACGACACCCTAAAAGACGGCACTGCTAGTACTCCACAGTCACAGGCGTATGATCGCTTGGACGTTCTAAACCTCTTGGTGTGGTGTCAATCGTGCAGCTTGTCGCCTGTTCGTACAGCTCAGCTGACAGATAGTGATGATCAATTCGCCAGCCGGTGTTGCGTGCGAAGGAATTGGTGCGATAGTCCCACCAGCTGAAGTGGCCGCCCTCATCCGTAAACTTGCGAAACGCATCTGATAGGCCGACAGAAAGCACATCGCGTAAAGTCTCTCTTTCTTTAGGAGAAGACATGATGTGTTTATCTCTCTTTTTGTCGGTATAGATGTCTTTATTTTCTAGCGCGATGTTGAAGTCGCCACAGACATTGAGCTTGCTATGTACCGATAGCTGGGCTGTCAAATACTGCTTTAACAGTGCTAGCCAGCTAAGCTTGTACTCGTATTTGTCGCTACCGATAGAAGAGCCGTTTGGAACGTAGAGATTAACGACTCTAACGTCGCCTATTACGCCACTGATGACTCGTTTTTGATCGTCCAAGTTGCCAACGGCTTCGCTGTTCATCACATCGCCAAAGCCCATTTGCACTTCTTCTAGGGGTTCTTTGCTGATCAGTGCTACACCGTTGTAAGACTTTTGGCCATAGAAGTAGGCGTGATAGCCAATGTCTGTGAAGGCCTGCTCGGGAAAGTCTTTATCTACCACTTTGGTTTCTTGCAAACACAGCACGTCTACAGGGTTTGTCTGTAGCCAGTCAGTCACATGCTGCAAACGTGTACGAACGGAGTTGACATTCCAGGTGGTGACTTTCATGTTGCGCGGAGAAAAGGGCGATCAATCAATATAAGCTCTCGTATTCTTTCGCATTCTGGGTCACAACAGCAAACAGAATATTCCAACTGCAAGCTAGGACTCTTCAGCAAGTTGCTCTGCTGGGCTCGAATCTACCTTCAGCGTGGCCCAGCTTTGGCGAATCAAGGGAATAGCACTAGACGCGATTAAGAGCGCGATCGCACTACTCACCACACCATCTGCCCAATACCACTGATACTTCGCAATCAACACCGCCCCAACCAACACGCCAAGGCAGCTACTCGCATCGGCCACCATATGCAAAAAAGCGCCACGCATGTTTAAGTTATCGTCGGCGTGAGCGTGCAAAAGGTAGGCGTTTAGCCCATTGATTCCCAATCCTACAGCTGCTGTGATGGCGACGGGCTGACTTAAAATCTCAGTGGGTGGGAATCGAAATTCACCAACGGCTTCCCATCCTAGCCAGCTACATATAATGAGCAGGAGCACCCCGTTGACGAGTGCTGCGATCGCATTCAACCTCTGCCCATTGGGCTCTCCCTTCGATACCTGATCAGCCGTCCACAGGGAAAGTGCGATGGCAAATACATCGCACACCATATGGCCAGCATCTGCCAGCAAAGACAGGCTGTTGCTGTGCAAACTTACCCATAGTTCAGCAGCAGAAAAGCATGTGACAAAGACCAGCGCGATTCTGAGCGATTTCACCTGTTCAGGCGTTGTCGGCACGCCGTGATGGTGACATGCCCCCGAGCTACAGCTTGTCGAATCAGAGGAATGATGGTGATGATGCGCAGTAGACATAAGCGTAAAACCAAGACAATGCTTTATCTAGCCCGAAGCACAGACTATAAAATGAATATACATCCGAGATCTAATTCAATACGCAAACAGTAGCCAGTTTCTCCCGCTGCCCTGCTTTCCCTTGCTCCCAACGCCCTCTCGCCCTCTCTCTCCAGTGACCGAGCGTCGCCGTAATGCCAAAGGCGTGGCAAAGCCAAAGCTTAAACCTTTCCGCCGGAAATAGTCCATGCCCAAATCAAAAAAACAACCCGATGGCCCCCTAGAAGGCGATGCCCTGATTAAAGAAACCTGCCGACGCATTCGTGCCGCTAAAGGGCTTTGGGATGCCCATCGCAATGCAGCCTGCCGCCATGAACGGGAAAAAGCGCTTGCCCTCTACAACCAGCTCACCAAGGCTCAGAAAGACAACGTTCCGCAGCAGCTCAGAATTTGGCTGCGCTACCGCAGTGAAAAGTACTTTGGCGCCCATCAAACACCCTTAGGCGGTAGGCCCCAAACACCTCTGGGCGGTGGGAATAAGGCTAAGCGTCAGAAGAAGCGGTCTGGAAAAAGGCGCTCTGGCAAAAAGAATCCATAGCGGTAGCGCGTTTTTGTGCTGATAGCAGAGTATATTTTTCCTAGCCAAAACCCATCGCTTTTCGGTCAATAAGATTGACTCTCAGAAGAATCACTGAGATATTAAGGTAATTTCATAATCTTGAAAACTAGGCTTTATGATGCGCGCTAACCGTTATACCCTCGCAAAGCTTTGCTTGCTGGCGGCCCTTGCTGTGCCCGCCCAGCGAGCGGCCTCTGCGACCGTTTCACAGGGAACGCCGCAGGCAAATGCTGTGCAGCTGCTAGCACAGGGCAATGCAGGCTCTGAGTTCACATTGCCTGCTGCTCTCGACGACGCAGAAACTCTGCTTATTGATGGCTCTAGCAGTATGCGCACAATGAATGCTGCGCTCACTGCTCAATTTCAAGAGCGCTACGAAAATGCAGCCGTTGAGGCCGAAGCCAACGGGAGTGATGTGGCTGTAGATCGTTTGCTCGACGGCGCCATTGATCTTGCTGCGATTGGTCGTCCGCTGACTGAAGCCGAACAGGATGCTGGGCTGAGTGCGGTTGCGATCGCTCGCGAAAAAATTGCCATCATCGTCGGTCCAGAGAACCCTTTCGATGGTGACATTACCTTTGCGCAGTTCGGCCAAATTTTTCGCGGCGAAATCACAGATTGGTCTGAGCTAGGGGGCGAGCCGGGCCCCATTCGCTTTGTAGACAGGCCAGAGTTCAGCGATACGCGCCAAGCCTTTCGTCCTTATCCTGTTTTTCAAGAAGCTGAGTTCGTCACAGGCTTTACAGCAGATCCTGTGTTTGAAGATGAAACCGACGCGGTTGTAGATGCGCTGGGTAGCGATGGGATTGGCTATGCGATCGCCAATCAGGTCATGAGCAGTGATGACGTCAAAATTATCTCCATGCATCAAACGCTGCCAGACGACCCAGCGTATCCGTTCTCTCAGCCACGCAACTACGTTTACCTGGGCGAACCGAGCGAAGCTGCTCAGGGATTCCTTGGCGTTGCTACTGGCGCAGCAGGCCAAGCAGCCGTCGAAAACGTTCGCGATGCAGAGGAAGCGGCCGCTGTTGAAATAGAAGGTGAAAGGCCTACAGTGACCAGCTCAGATGGAACACTGACTGCCTCAACCGACGAGGACAATGTCGCCTTTATCGAAAATGATTTGGGTGAAGCTGTGACTGGTCCACTCCTCGGGGCTGGTGGAGCTGTTACTGCCTTAGCCTTTAGTGAAGATGGGCAAACGCTGGCTACGGGTACCAACACAGGGAATGTTCGCTACTGGGATGTAGACAGCGGCACCCCAACGGATGAAGCCTTCGCAGCGGGCAATGGCAAAGCTATCACCGATCTTAGTTTTGATGGTAACGATAAGCTAGTTGTTTCTACTGCGGGCGGTCAGCGAGGTAACTGGGGCCTGAATGGATTGCCCTTTGGCGAGACAGCTGCTGGTGCAGCGGCGGGTGATGCGGTGGCGGGTGCTGCTGGTAGCGGCGAGGCAGCAGCAGGAAGCCTATCACCTTGGCTATGGTTACTTCCTTTACTAGGTCTGCTGGGTGTGGGTCTGTGGGCTATCCTTGGCAGAAAAAAATCAGGTGGCCAGGCGGAAGCGATTCGCCAAACGGCTCCAACGGCTACTGTCCCTCCACCCGCTACCGATCCAGAAACTGATCGAGAAGTTTCAAATAGAGCTCAGTCCGTTATTTCCACCGATCGTGTTACAGACGATTCTCGAGTCGTCGCGCCGGGAGAGAATGCTGCTGTCTCTGCCACTGCTGCAACCGCTCCTCTTCCCGTAGGGCTGCCAGGGATAGACGCTGGTGCAGCTTCTGATGCTCCTGATGCAGGCGAGACTAACCTTCCTCTCTACGAATCTACAGATTTAGAATCGCCTGACTTAGAAGGTACAAACCTAGATCTGCTGACGCCTACTGGCGCTCTGGGTGGCGCTGCTGCCGTTGCAGGTGGCGCTGCCATCGGCGGGATGATGATGGGCCTTGATGCCGGGGTCGAAACCGATGATGACGACGATGAGTGGGATGACAATCTGGACCTGACGCTTGATGATACGCCTCTAGATGAATCATTGCAGGCTGTCCCAACCGCCGATACTTCAACCGCTGAGATATCGACTGCCGATATTTCAACCACAGATGCCTCAGCTCCTGATATAGCTGCGCAGAGCGAGCCAGTGGTCACTGATATAGATAATCTTGAGCCGACTAGAGGCACTGTTATCGCAGAAACTGAGACCATTCTCGATATTGAACCCACCCGTGAAACAATCATTGGCGATAGCGCAGTGATTTTTGGCGAGGCCGCAGCGACCGACGAAGCAGCGTCTTCAGGTATTCCGAGTGAAAGCTCGGCTCCAGTCGCAGCGATGCCTTCTGTCGCTGCTGGCATCGTAGGCACAGCTGCTGTTGGTCTCGGTGCAGCAGCTACTTCTGTCTCTACCACTGCTGCGGATGAGGGCTCATCCTCATCCACGACTATTCAATACGATCCCTCTATAACAAATACATCAACAAATACTCCAATGGAAGAAGTTAGTCCCTCTCTGAGTATCGAAGAGCTAGCAACTGTAGACGATGGCCTCCCTGACTTGCCGGAAGGCTATGGAGAGAGCCGAATCGTTCTCCTCCCACGTGACCCTAAGTGGGCTTATGCCTATTGGGACGTTTCTAATGAGCACAAGCAGGAGCTACGACAGCAGGGTGGCCAACGGCTGATGCTTCGGCTGTACGACGTTACGGATATCGATCAGTCTGTGCAAGCACCGCATAGTATGCAGCAGCAAGACTGTCATGAGATGGCGCGCTCCTGGTATTTGGAAGTACCGGTGAGCGATCGCGACTACAGCGCAGAAATTGGCTATCTTACTGCAGATGATCGCTGGCTTTTGCTGGCTCGCTCGGCGCCTATTCGTGTACCGCCCATCTACCCTTCAGATTGGGTGAAAGATCAGTTCGTCACCATTGGTTTTGACGAAGGCCTCGCTGGGCGCACCTTCGGTGACCTGGGTCAGCCTTATTCGCCAGAGACACCCAGCAGTGATAGCGAAGCAGAGAATCTGCCCAAAATTTACGACGACCTGTTTGCGATGACGCAAGGGCAAGAAGCGCTGCGGGTGGCTGGTTCGCTCTACGGCTCTATGCAGCATGCTGCGCCAGGAGCCCTTTCTGCTTCGGGCAATGTGTCTGGTCAGCCAGGATTTGTGCCAAATGCGTCTGGACTTAATGTGTCTGGCCTAAATATGTCTGGTGTGGGTCCGGCGCTGCCTGGCAGAGTGCGTAATTTCTGGTTGGTGGCTGATGCGGAGCTGATTGTGTATGGTGCTACCGAGCCGAGTGCCACGCTGACTGTGGGCGATCGCGTGGTACCGCTCAATCCAGACGGCACCTTCCGCTTCCACGTCTCCTTCCCCGATGGCCAAATCGACTACCCTATTCGCGCTGTGGCTGCCGACGGTGAGCAAACTCGCTCCATTCACCTGCACTTTGAGCGTGAAACGCCTGAACGCAATACCAACACAAAAGCAGATGCTAAAGACGAGTGGTTCTAAGTTGACACGCCAGGCCAGTGATTCTGGCTAGTGATTCTGGCTGAGCGTGCTCGCCCTACTACTGCTCATCAACCCACTGCTCATCAACGTTTTATCAACGTTTCAAGGTTCATCTACATTAAGGCGTAGATGAACCTTTCTTTTTGTCTCTCTAAAGTACTGGCTGATACTTCTCATTTAGAAGAAAAGGCTATAGAGTAGAAACACTTAGAACCCACGTCTTAAAAGTACCTGCATCGCCCTCACTCCAACCCTTCCCCCAGTGTTGTAAAAGCGCCATACAAGAACTCTTTTTACAACAGTATTTTGTCCGTATTTGTACTCAATAAACAATTCTTGTAGTGGCTTTCCCATAGGGTATTAAAGGCTATTCAATCAGGATTCACTGTACCTATGACTCACCCATTCAAAATGCGTCGTCGCCATGCACTGCAGATGTTGGCCGGGGCCACTGGCACAGCGCTACTTCACGCCTGCGGTTCAACCGCTTCTAGTGATGACTCTTCTAGTGATGGCAGTAGCAGTGACGCTGCTGCCGAGAAAGAACTTACGATGTCTTTGACGATGGGAACGGTGCCTTGGATTGGTCAGGTGCCGATATACATCGCGATGGAAAAAGGCTTCTATGCCGACGAAGGTTTGGACTTTGACATCAACATATTTAGCTCAAACGGTGAGTACCTGTCGGCCTTTTTGAGCGGTCAGCTAGATGCGATTTCGCCCGTGAGTTCAGAAGCTGTTTTACTTCGGTCGCAGGGAAAGGATTACAAGATTGTCTTGGTACAAGATAACTCCGTGGGCGGAGACGGTATTTTGGCCAAAGACAGTATTGGCAGTATCGAAGACTTCAAAGACCAAAAAATCGCTGTTGACACGGCGGGTGTTAGCTACTTTTTTCTTTTGCAAGTCCTTAAAGAAGCCGGGCTGAGTAAGGACGATTTCGTAGCAGTCAATACTGACTCAGCGGCCGCTGCTGCCGCGTTTCAATCTGGCAACGTAGATATTGCAGTTAGCTATGCGCCCTTTTTGCAGCAAGCCGCAGACGCTGTAGAAGATGGCAGAATCATATATGACTCTTCTAGTATGCCAACGGCCATTATTGATCTGTATCTCTTCGACACTGCTTTTATTGAAGAGAACCCAGAGACAGTGCAAGCGTTTGTAAATGCAACGCTAAGAGGACTGGAGTTTCTCGAAACTAATGCAGAAGAAGCGCTGGCAATTAGTGCGGAAGAGCTAGAAGTGACTCCAGAGGAACTTGCCGGTGACCTAAAAGGTGTAAAGCTTCCCGATGTCGCCACTAACCTCAAAATGCTGGCAGATCCAACCGATGACCTATATCTAGAACAACCGATGGAAGACCTTGCTACCTTCTTGTACGCAGAAGGTCAAATTGAATCAGAAGTGAGCGATTTTCCTGATTTGTTCGATCCTCAGTTTGTTCAGGCTTATGAAAGCCAATAGAGAGGCCGATAGCAAAGCAAAAAAAGGCCGATAGAAAAGTTCAATAGAGCGGTTATTCTGTCTCTATAATCTAGCCACAGTTTCCTCAGGTATTCCATGTCTCAACCGTTTATGCTTCGCCGCCGCCACGTTCTTCAACTTATGGCTGGCACCACAGGCGCAATCCTTTTGAAGTCCTGCCAGCCTAGTGGTGATGCTGGTGGCGGTGCTGATAATCTTGCGATGTCTATGGGAACTGCGCCATGGGTTGGTCAGCTACCGCTTTATATTGCACAAGAAAAAGGCTTCTTTGCCGAAGAAGGTTTGGATTTTGACCTGAGCATATTTGGTGCGAGCGGCGACTATATCTCTGCGTTTGCCAGCAACAATGTTGATAGTGTTGCGCCTGTGAGCGCAGAGGCTATCTTAATGAAATCGCAGGGCAAAGATTTTAAGATTGTGCTTGTGCAAGACAACTCGGTTGGTGGTGACGGCATTTTGGCACGCGATACCATTGCAAGCATAGAAGACTTTAAAGGTAAGGAAGTCGCGGTAGATACAACTGGTGTTAGCTACTTTTTCTTATTGCAGGTGCTCAAAGAAGCGGGGTTGACTAAGGACGATGTCACTATTGTCAATGCCGACCCAGCGTCGGCAGCCACCGCTTTTGAGTCGGGCAACGTAGATATTGCCGTCAGCTATGCACCCTACCTCCCAGCCACTGCCCGCGCGGTTGACGACGGTCGTGTCATTTACGACTCGTCCAAAATGCCAACCGCGATTATTGATCTTTATTTGGTCGATACAGCCTTCATTGAGGAAAATCCAGCAGCGGTTCAGGCGTTTGTTAACGCTATTTTCAAAGGGACTCAGTTTATGTTGGATAATCCTGAGGAAGCGCTTGAGATTGGTGCTAAAGAGCTAGAAGTGACAACCGAAGAACTAGAGGGAGACCTGAAAGGGGTAAAAATTCCCTCTGTAGAAGATAATCTTGATATGCTCGCCCGCCCGGATAGTGATACCTATCTGGCTACGCCTTTGCAGGAGCTGGTTACCTTTTTGCTTGCAGAGGAGCAAATTGAAACAGATCCAGGAGACGTTTCAACTTTGCTTTATCCGAAGTTTGTTGAGGCATATACAGAAAGCTAACGTGTCTTTTGGGGCTCTCTATAGTAGGGAGCCTTTCAGTAGGGAGCCCTTCCCGATACAATGTTCAACTAGGTACTCCCCTTGAGCTACGCGAAGAAACGATATCTTAAGCCTTCTGTTTTTTGGAGTATCCGTCAGGGATTTCCCAGCTGGCTGCCCCCTGTTCTAATCACGACGTCTTTGTTGGTTCCCTTCATTATTTGGTGTGTGTTGAGCTATGGCGGCTTTGTAAACCCCAAGTTTTTGCCTACCCCAACAGCCACCCTGCTCACTGGCATCGACATGCTCCAAAATGAGGAGCTGATGGTTGATATTATTGCGAGTTCACTGAGGGTGATAGCGGGCTTTATTGCTGCTGCGCTGGTGGGGATTCCGGTGGGGCTGGCGATGGGTACTTTTTATAGTATGGATGGCCTGCTGGGCGGATTTTTCCGTACGGTGCGCTATGCCCCGATTGCGGCGTTTGTACCGCTGATTATTATTTGGACTGGCTTGGGGGAAACGCCCAAGATCATTATTATTTTTCTGGGTATTGTTTTTTACAATGCAACGATGATTTCGGATGCGGTTAAGTTTATTTCTGATGAAACACTGAACGTGGCCTATACCCTTGGGGCTACTCGCAGAGATTTGTTGCTGCGGGTTATTTTACCAGCGACCTTGCCCAATATTTTGGATACGCTGAAGCTCAACGTTGCAGGGGCCTGGAATTTTTTGATTATCTCTGAGCTGATTGCAGCGCAAAAGGGACTGGGCTTCAAAATTATCTACTCTCAGCGATTTCTACAAACAGACAAGGTTCTCTTTTGTATTCTGGTGATTTTGGCTATTGGCCTAGCGACCGATCTCTTGTTTAAGCTGCTCTTTCGGTTGTGTTTACCGTGGGCTGAGTCGAAAGCGAGCTAGTCGTTAGGGCTGAAAGTGTTGAATATTTTTGAGAACGCCATAACTTTTGAGGATGCTATGCAAACCACGTCGTTTCCCACTACTTTTGACTCAGCTGAGACGGCGCATGAAGCCAAGCTAGAGATTCGACATATTACGAAGATATTTAAGCGCGGTCGCCAAACTAACCTGGCGGTTGACGATGTGAGCTTGAAGCTGGCTCCCAATGAATTTAGCTGTATTGTAGGGCCATCGGGCTGTGGTAAATCAACGCTGTTGAATATTGCCGCTGGCCTGGTGAAGGCAACTTCGGGTGAGGTGCTGGTCGATGGGGACGTGGTGCCTGGACCAGGGGCGGACCGTGGCATGGTTTTTCAAAATTACACGCTTTTTCCCTGGCTCTCGGTTGCTAAAAATATTGCCTTTGGTCTGAGCTTGAAAGGGATGCCCAAAGCAGAACAGAAGCAGAAGGTGGCTCACTACCTCGATATCGTAGGGCTGAGCGACTATGCCAATGCGTATCCAAAGGAGCTGTCGGGTGGGATGAAGCAGCGGGTGGCGATCGCACGTGCCCTAGCCAATGACCCCGAAGTTCTCCTAATGGACGAACCTTTTGGTGCGCTCGACTCGCAAACCAAAGAGCAACTACAAGAATTCTTCCACGACCTGTGGGAAAAAACTCACATTACCGTGTTCATGATTACTCACGATGTGGAAGAAGCCATCTTCCTCTCGCAGCGAGTTCACATTATGGATAAGCAGGGAAAACTGCGCGACACCACAGAGATTGCGCTGCCCGAGCGCCGCGAGCTAGATATGAAGCTGACGCCAGAATTTTTGGAGTACAAGCGTCATATTGTTCATGCGCTCAGATAGGCAGCTACTCAAGCCAGCATTCAATTGCCACCCCAGCATTCAATTGCCATCGACCCACCGCATAGCAAAATCCGATGAACGAGAGCCCACAAAGCCTCACTCACCGGATTCGTACAGCACGCAAAATGCTGATATCTGACCCAAATAGCCTAGACCGCAGCTGGCTGGTTCATTTGCGCCAAGCGGTCGACAAGTAGCTGCTCTAGCTCTTCGAGGGCTTTGGTGAAGCCTTTGATGCCTTCGTCGAGCTTGTCGTTCGCCATGCGATCGCTCTCATGCATTTCATCAAACTTTGCCTTGTCTACAGACAACTTCTCAATCTCCGATGCCTTCGCATCTTCTGGCTTTAGCTTACGAGTCAGCTCACCCTCTGTCTCAGAAAGTGGCTTCAGCAGCTTAGGCGAAATTGTCAGCAAATCAACACCTGCTAGCTCTTTGATTTCATCGACATTACGGAAGCTTGCGCCCATAATCTCGGTCTCGTAGCCAAACTTTTTGTAGTAGTTGTAGATTTCGGTGACCGAGAGTACGCCAGGATCTTCGGAAGGTGGGTAGCTGTCGCGGCCCGTATCTGCCTTGTACCAGTCAAGAATGCGACCGACGAATGGAGAGATGAGCGTGACCTTTGCATCGGCGCAGGCAGCAGCCTGGTGCAGGCCAAACAACAAAGTTAGGTTGCAGTGAATGCCTTCTTGCTCGAGGATCTCAGCGGCTTTGATGCCTTCCCAAGTAGAGGCGATTTTGATGAGAATGCGATCGCGACTGATGCCCGCAGCCTCGTACTCACCAATCAACTCACGTGCCGTCGCTAGCGTACCCTCTGTATCGTAAGACAAGCGAGCATCTACTTCTGTGGAAACGCGGCCAGGGATAATTTCAAGAATGCGCTTACCGAACGCAACGGCCAAGTGCTTGAATGCTTCTTTGGCGACTTCCTGGTCTGAAGCATTATTCCCTAGTGTTTCTTTTGCTTGTGATAGGGTTTCATCCACAATGCTTTGGTACTGAGGGAGCTTAGCAGCGGCCGTAATCAAGGAAGGATTGGTCGTTGCATCTTGTGGGGTGAACTGTTCAATAGCCCCAATATCGCCAGTATCAGCAACTACGGTGGTCATTGTCTTTAGCTGGTCTAACAAGCTCATAAAAAGCCTCCTATGTCTGTAGGTTATCTGTGCCTAATTGTAGTCAGCTAAACTTGATATAAACTCCGTCTAACGGTTCTCAAACCTAGAGAATATCTATAGAAAACTCATACGCAGAGGATATGTTCAAAAGCTCAGAACACTCTGATACCAAGGCTGCTGGGCAAAGATACGGAATATATGCTGACGCTTTTCTCTCATGCGTTCTTAAGATTGTGTAGCCTTGCAGGCCCGGTCAATTGCTTTTTACACAACCTCTTGAGCTATGCAACACCAGAGGACGCCGCTTCAACTTCTGTCTTTGTTTCAGAAGTTGCTACGGTAGCAGTCTCCTTAATTGGCAACTCAGAAGGGACCAGCTCGGGTGCTTTGTACTCAGTCATGTCATAGACAGGTAGATCAAACCAGAAAGTGGTACCAACGCCGACTTCTCCGACCAGGTTTACCTGGCTATTGTGCTTATCCATAATGTTCTTCACGATCGACAGCCCCAAGCCTGTGCCTTCTAACGTGTGCACTCTATTTTCTACGCGGAAGAAGCGTTCAAAAATCGCGGCCTGATCTTCCGCGTCGATACCAATGCCTGTGTCACCAATTTCGATGCGTACATTTTGATAAGTGCTCTCTTCATCTTCTGGCGTAGCCTCGCTGGGCGTACAGTAAGCCCGAATCACGACTTTGCCACCGGCAAGCGTAAACTTTAGTGCATTGCCGACTAGGTTGCCAAATACTTGCAGCAGTAGGTCGTAGTTGCCTAGCACCGCAGGCAGTGATGCTTCGATATCTTTTTCTAGCGTGATCTGCTTATCTTTTGCATTTAGCTGATAAGTTCGCAAGACCTGATCGATCGGTTGATGCACTTCTACCGCAGAAAATTCGTAGCGACGGCTCGACTCCAGTCGAGATAAATCCAATACGTCGTTAACCAGACGCGTCAGGCGGTCGGTTTCATTATTTGCGGTGGCTAAGAACTCTTTTTTCTCTTTGTCGCTGAGGTCTTCGCCGTATTCATGCAGGGTTTCAATGAAGGATTTGATGTTGAATAGTGGTGTGCGTAGCTCGTGAGAAACGTTGCTGATGAAGCTGCTTTTGGCTTCGTTGAGCGCGACTTCGCGGGTGATGTCTTGCAGGGTGATGGCGAGCCCTTTTACATTTTCGCGAGACTGGTCGAGGACGGCGTTAAGCACGACGCGAATAGTGCGGGTGCCCTCCATTAGGGAGATGCGAAACTCGTTGCCTTCGTGGGCTTCGCCAGTGGCCGCTTGAGAAAGCGAAGGTGCTAGCTGCGCGCGCACCTCGGGCTGAAGCTGGTCTAGCATGTTGCCGCTCAGTGTTGTACCGGTGCCCCATCCCAGCATTCGCCTAGCGGCTACATTTGCCAATACTAAGTTTGTGTTGGCATCGAGCAAGATGGCACCGTCTGCAATGGTGGAGACCAGGCTTTCTAGCTTGGCTTTTTCGGCGGTGAGTTCTTCAATATTTTGCTCTTCGTAGCGCTCTAGGCGCTCCGCCATGTCGTTGAAGCTGTAGATGAGTTCGCCCAGTTCGCCGCCCAGGGGCAGATCAACCCGTTGTTTGAAGTTGCCAGCGGCGATATTTTTGACGCCTAGCAATAGCTCTTTGATGGGCTGGGTAATAGTGAGCGCGTTGATGACTGCGCCCAAAATCACCATGACCCAAATAGAGACGAATACGGCAATGGTAACGTCACGGGTGAGGTGCGAGGATGCCACCACCGTAGGGTTTGGGTTAATGCCCATGGCCAGCATTCCTCGGTATTGGCCATCGGTGGTGAGGGGCACAAATACGTCGGTAACGATGCCAGCGGGGGTCATGTGCTGGCGTACCAGAGGCGCTTCGGCGCTGCTGGTGTAGTTGGCGGGGAGCTTCATGCGCCGCCGCAGCGTGAGGGAGTTTTGAACGGCGGGTTCGGAATAGGGAATGCCGAAGAAGATTTCGCCTTCTTGGTCCGCGTACAGCATGTAGCGAACGTTGGAGGTGTTTTCGTAAAAGCTGTAGGAAAAGCGGGCTAGCTCTGAGCGGTCGTTTTGATCGACTAGGGGGGCGACGTTGGCGGCGAGGAGCAGGCCTAGGTCACGACCGAAGCGGGTGTCGTTTAGCTGGGCGTCTTGCTGGATGGTGTTGACGGCCCAAAAGGTGAGGGCACTCATGATGAGCGATACCAGAACGGTCGCGCCTGCCATTAGTCGTGTTTGGAGGGTGAAGTCACTCCACCACTTGGCCAGTAACGCTTTGAGTTGGCTGAACAATTGCATAACTACGTTTGCGTTTCCTTGGCGCGCTTTTTATAGACAGTGAGCAACCGCTGAGTGAGCAACTGACTGTGTGCAAAAGGACGCTGTTCTTTGCGTTTTGGTACGTTTTGTTTCCTTTATTCTAGTCGCTGATGCCATGCCTATACAAAATCAGCCTGATACGGCAGTGATTTGCGCCGCTATTGTTTGACTATCACTTAACCCTGTGGCCAATATCGCGACGGCAGAAGCTGCCGGGGAAGTCGATTTTGTCGACGGCGCGGTAGGCTTTGTCGATCGCATCTTCAAAAGTGGGCGCGATCGCACTCACCCCCAGCACCCGTCCACCCGTACTCTCCAGCGCCCCTTCTCGCACCCGCGTCCCTGCATGAAACACCACCGTATCCGTATCATCTTGTGCCTCATCAAGACTGCCAATCGGTAGCCCTTTCTTGTAAGCACTCGGATAGCCTTCTGCGGCCATCACCACACAGGCTGATGCCGCATCTTTCCATTTAAAGGGCGGCAAACTAGCCAACCGCTGCTCACAGCAGGCCAAAATAATCTCTTCTAAAGGCGTCTCCAACAGCGGGAGCACCACCTGCGTTTCTGGATCGCCAAAGCGACAGTTGAACTCAATTACCTTGGGATCGCCTTCGGGGGTAACGATGAGTCCGGCATAGACCACGCCGCGATAGTCAATGTCTCTTTCTTGTAGCGCTGCCAATGTAGGTTCTAGTACTTCTGTTTGTACTCGGGCGAGTAGGTCTGAAGGCATGACTGGTGTCGGTGCATATGCGCCCATGCCGCCAGTGTTTGGCCCGGTATCGCCTTCACCCACTTGCTTATGGTCTTGTGCGGGTAGCAGTGAACGGATTGTTTTGCCATCGGTGACCGCGAGGACGGAGACTTCTTGGCCGGTGAGGAATTCTTCGATGACGACGCGTTCGCCCGCTGCGCCGAATTGACCGCTGAAGGCAGATTTTATGGCTGCGATCGCCTCTCCCTTTTCCATTGCTACAGTCACCCCTTTCCCAGCAGCAAGCCCGTCGGCCTTCACCACAATCGGCGCACCCTGCTGCTCCACATAATTGACAGCACTCTCCACATCGGTAAACACTGCCGAGGCTGCCGTTGGCACACTCGCCTCTGCCATCAAATCCTTGGCCCATGCTTTACTGGCCTCTAGCTGAGCACCATCTTTGTTTGGGCCAAATACTTTTATATTCTGTGCTCTGAGGGCATTGGCTAGGCCATCGGCAAGGGGTTGCTCGGGGCCGACGAGGACGAAGGACATATTGTTGACGAGGGCGCAGCGGGCAATGGCATCGGCCTCACTCATTTGCATTGCCACATTGCGACAGCCAGGCATCAGCGCTGTTCCGCCATTGCCTGGAATGCACACGACTTCTGTCACAGCTGGTGACTGCAATAGTTTCCAAGCCAAGGCGTGCTCTCGCCCACCGCTGCCGACTACAATCGCTTTCATCGTTTCTATCCAGTCCTAGTAAATTTCCCCGTGCGGTGCACACTAGTTTCTTATGCTATGCGCACTCAGCTAAACCAGACTACAGCGTCTTATCAAAATTGTCTCACGATGACCAACGCCTAATAGATATTGATGACAATATCGCCAGCCTACGCATGCATACATAAGCTGACGATACTTTTAGGGGTTAATGTACCAACAGCCTTGGAACACCTTCACGGGTTGGGTTCCATCTGTTGGATTTGAGGCATTGAACTGCGATGCGAAACAGTTATTTGTTACGTGCTTCACGGTTGTGGTGCACAAGGTCGTGAATCGTTGCTTCTGAGGACACTTCCTGTGGTGTGGAAGCTTGCCTGCTGTTGGCTGCAAATGCCACAGGTGCCAGCAAAGCACCGGCGACCAAGACCAGTGAGGCGGAAAGGATTAGGCGTTTCATATGGTCATCTCCTAAACAGTAACGAATGGTTTTTTCGGATCCGTTACCTTTCAAGATGACAAGTAATGATGAGAGGCTTCTGATGCGTAGCTGAGTAGAATGTCAGAGTTTCATGAGAATAATTAGTATTCTCTGATACGAATATGAGAATTTTAGTATCACTTGCTACTAAGTATAGGTGTTTTGGCTAAAGAAAGAATTGCAACATGTCATCAAAATTACTCAATCGATTTGCACCTACGCCTGAGCCTTTGCTGCAACTTGTACGTCAGGCTGTTGATGATCAGCATCTGCAGGAAATAGCTCACGCTGACTACGCGCAAGACGTCGAAAAGCACCTTAGCGCTTTGCGTCAGATTAAAAACGGTGACATTCCTGCACCGATGGAATGGTATCCCCGAGAGGTATTGGAACTTACTCGCTGGACAGAGCCTGATCAAGATCTAAACCTCCCAAAATCGCAGAGGATGCGAGGTCACTGGCTACGTTTGTTTTCCTGCACCATTTTGCTCCATGCCGATGTTGCTCCTAAGAACTCTGAGGACTGCCTCTGGGGTAGCGATGAAACGACGATTCAGCTGATAGAAAGCGCCAAGAGACTAGGCGCACAAACTTCGGAAGCCGCCCTACAGTTTTTCTGTTGGTGTTGGCAACAAGAACAACTAAACGAGGAGGATGAAAGCAGGTGTTTCGCCTTTGCCATTCTGTCGTTGGCGACTGCGCTAAACAATTGCGACGCTGCAACTATAGACTATTTTAAAACAGTTTTGAATGGCGATGATATACCGCTTTTTCAATGGGTTAAGCAGTCTCAACGCAAAGCAAAGTGGATTCAATTAGCAGACGATTTGAATATCTCTTTACAGGCGTAGCATGTGTATAGTTTTCAACAGAACTACTCTATGACCCATCAAGTTTTGCCAATCCATATTTTTCTGCAACACAAAAAAAGGTAGCTAAGGACACAACACCTCAACTACCCCAAATGACTAAAAGGAGCTTGCATTCGATTATCTATGTCTAAATCACTTAATCAGACTACTTCTGACGAGCCTCTCGGTTGTGCCGAATAAAGTCAACTAGGCTTGTGCCTTCGCCTAACTCCTGCGGCGTTGAAGCTTGAGAATGGCGTGATGCGTGAGCCGTTGGTGCAAAAGCAGCCGTTGCCAGTACCAGTGCTAATACGGAAAGTGTGAGTCGTTTCATCGATTTATATCCTTCAGCAAGATGCTGCTATTGATGTGGGGCGGAAGCGCGGAAGCAATCCGAACCTCCTATGCCTACAAGAATGCCAGCCTTGCCCAAGCCGAAGATGAATCGAAAATAAGCCTTTCAGCAAGGTTTGCTGAGAATCTGCGGAGTGAATCTGAGAGACTAAAACGCCGCCACAACCAAGTCGTGCAGCTCCCATGCCAGCACACCCGCACCCCCGCTCTGATTCCCAAGAATCACAACATCCATCTCTTTCTGCGGATAGTGATAAAAGCGGCAGCTGATGCCATTTTCTTCACCGGTATGTCCCCAC